>Ga0209684_1000030_pt1 | contig 25420 bp, 32 predicted proteins | sample PanSoiPlot6MoBio_FD_188322 | JGI IMG/M metagenome (GOLD analysis project Ga0209684, IMG submission 188322) | Tropical forest soil microbial communities from Panama analyzed to predict greenhouse gas emissions - Panama Soil Plot 6 MoBio (SPAdes)... | ecosystem: Environmental > Terrestrial > Soil...
GCCGTCCGGCTCTTTTTTTAGTTCAAGCGATGAGGTCGCGCCGGCCGCGGTTTCGAAAACCACTTCGACGCGGCTGGCATGAGGCGCCCAGACGCGAAAATGGGCGCCGCCATCCGGCAGGATTTCCGCGCCGACGGGAAGCCGCCGCCTAAGCGCACCTATAGAAGATTCTCCAGATACAACCTCCGAATCGGGAATCATGCTATTCAACATCGTGCTTACCGCTGCTTTTGCCGGGTGGCTGGTCAGTCGCCTCCCCGCCTTTCTTTTTTCTTTTGCGCTCTACCCGTGCTCTTCGTTTCCCCCCTTGTTGGCAGCAGCTGTCCACTTCTCGGCTTCCTTGGTGGATAATTGGCCTTCTGGAGCGATGCGCGCGTCTCGGTATCCGAGCTTGACCGTATCGATCTCGTATTGAGAGCGCGACAATAGTGGTCCGCGACAGTATTTTCCTGCGTCCATGGGAGAATTGATTTCATCTTTTAGGCGGGTAAGAAGCTCGCGACGAATCTCGTGAGGCACACATCGTCCTTGAGACGGATAAATGTAATCAAAGAGAATGAGATGGCTGTATAGCACCCGCCAGTGGTCACCGAAGCGAAATAACAAGCGCGGCCAGTTTAGACGTTTGCCCCACGCGAGTAGGAGGTGAGCGATGTCGGCGCCGTCATAACGCTCGCGCTCCATGACAAAGGATTTCGACCAGATCATCTCTTCGGGCGGACAAAAGCGCACCGGCAAACCAAAAACCGTGCCGGCATGAGAATACTTAAACCATAGTGGATCGACTGCGCAGAGACCGTTCCCTGAGCTGAAAATAATATCGATGAATTGATCCGCGTGGCATACCTTGCCCAGCCAGTGGGGAAAATCGAGCGAAGTACGGAACCCGTTTTGATTCAGAACAGCAAAAACTTTTTCGAGATCCCGTCGTGCGATGAACAAATCCAAATCTTTTAATTCCCGGCCCCTGCGGGTGTAAAATTCGAGCGCATAGCCGCCACCCAACAAGACAGGAAGGTGAGCCTGGTTGAGAATTCGAAGTACGTCGCTATAGAAAATAGCGGTTCCGGCATCAGGTGCTGGATGATTTTGTGGGTTCGTCGCTGCTCTCATGGGATTCTACTTCCAAGATTCGAAAAGGAGGCCGACCGGCAAAGGTTCTCTCAAGGAGTGGTTTGGCGACGTTATAAACGGGTATGCCCTGTGTTGTTGTGCCTTGCACACTTCCGCGATGAGCATGGCCATGAAAAGCCGCTCGAACGGAATAACGGTTCAACGGTTCTTCGAGTCGACTGGAGCCCAGAAAGGGCGCAATCTCCAGGGGTTCGCCTACTACAGTTGCGAAAATCGGCGCGTAATGGAGAATGGCTATCCGTTCAGGGGTCGCCAATTTCGCGAGCGCCGATTCCAATTTCAATGACTCTTCGACTCCTTCATAGACGAAAGTTTTGATGGCCGGTTCGCCCCATGCCTGGAGTGCTCTATCTCCGAAGCCACCGCAGAACCCTTTAACGCCCGCGAAGCCGATGCCATAAACTTCACAGCATTTTCCGTCGAGCACGTTGACACCTGCGTCGGTAAGGATCGCTGCGATCTCATCAGCCTTTCCCGATTCGAAATCATGGTTTCCTAATACCGCTACCACAGGGACTTTCACGCGCACTATTTCTTGCGCGAGAATCTGCGCTTCTTCAGGCAACCCGGTATCGCAGAGATCTCCTGCGAACAGCAGGATATCGGCCTCGCTCGCCATCGCCGAAAGCAAATCCTTAGTGGCGTCCCGCGAGGTTTTTTTACAATGCAGATCGCCCGTGGCGGCTAAGCGCAATTGTTTTTTGGACTTCATAACCAATCCTGCTCACTGCATAGGCAAGGCCCATACCAACAAATGTCCCCCAAGGGACGGGTCGAGATATGTCTCAGAATCGAGAATGAGATGGGTTTGTATGACTCAAGTTTGAGACCACCAAAAAAATGTAGCCCATACGAACTAGGAGTTGTCAGCTCATTTTCGGCACTCGCAGTTCAGGCCAATCTCAGCACCCCTGGCATATTCTTTGTTAGGTATCTAATCAGAACATTTCGGAATACGAAAGGGGACACTTATGATACCTGGCAAAAACTCTTTGAAATTTATTTTTGCGCTGGTTTTCGGACTGGCAATAACGGGTTGTGTACCCGTAGAAACACGACCTACTTTGAACGAAGCGCGGGGTGGGCGGAACCCGGTTTCGATGCCCGGCGACAATGATTTGCAGCCGGGTGAATTGCGCGCTGAGGTGTTGGAGGTAATTCCGGCTCGAAGCGAGATTCGTGTGCGGACCGATGATGGCCGGGAGCACATTATGACCTACAACACTAATCGTACCACCGTGAAGTATCACGGCTGGGATTATAGGGTGGAGAACCTTGAGTCCGGTGATATTGTAGCGCTTCAAACTGCACCTCGGAACGGCAGCTATATCGAAAGCGTTAGGGTGCAAGAACCTATGCAAGCTGGTACAGGCCCGGTTCCAGGTCCCGCGATCGCTCGGCCACTGCCTCCACCTCCGAGGTCGAATATCATCGAAGGCACCGTGGAAAGAATTCAGTACAACACGGGCGTGTTTGATGTGCGAACGCGAACAGGTGAAGTAGTGACCGTGTCGATTCCCTACAATGCTCGCACACCGGACGTTGATAATTTCCGGCGTCTTCGGAACGGGGATTACGTGAGAGTGGAAGGTGAGTTCGTGAATCGCGACAATTTGCAACTTTATTCTTTCCTGTCGCCGCGCTAGGTGATTAAAAAAGGGAAGGTACGGATTCGTAAAAGAATCCGACCTTCCTTTACTTTTATGGGTTTAGATTTCAGGTCAGTTCCTCAACACAACTATTTTATTTATTGAAACCGTCTACGTTCAGGCGCCTATAACCCGACAGCAAAAAATTGGGCGAAAAAAAAGAACCGTTAGGCTCTGGCGGCTCTTCCGTCGTCTGTTATTCTGTTGTTATGATCGGCAAAGTAGTCCTTTGCGTTTTTTTTGTTGCACTCGCAGGTTGTGCTACAGTCCAAGTCACTAACACGGCGCGTTCCAGTATCGAAGAGCGTCTACTGATCAGTTCATTGGAGCGTGCTCTCGCTGCTCTGAGCATCGAGTCATTGCAAGGAAAGACCGTCGCCATCGATTTCTATGGCCTCACTTCAGACAAAGACTTTGCCAAGGAATTTTGCACGGCCTGGCTGCGAGGAAAACAAGTGCACCTCGCCACCGATGCGCGCGAAGCTGATTTGCGCTTGAAAATCTTTGCTCCGGTTCTTGGTGTGGACCAGGGAGGGGCTTTTGTCGGCGTTCCCTCGGTCACGGTGCCCGTGCTTGGTTTTACTACTCCTGAAGTCGCCCTGTTCAAATCCGTCACTCACCAGGGCAGAACGGCAATTCAGATCTACCTGTTCGACGAACAGTCGGGGCAATTCATCGACAAAAGTCCAGTAGGAAATGGTGCGGCCTCCTACGATGAATATACGATCCTCATCCTCATCCATTACACGCGAAGTGATATGGACTCCCAGTGGCAGGAAAAGAATGGATGACAGGTGAAAGAACCAGACACCCTTTGGAGATAGACATGGACGGCATCTACTGTAGCTACTTTGGATTCGCCGAGGCACCCTTCGGGAACACCTCAGACCCGCGATTTCTCTATCGCTATCGCTCTTATCAAGGGATTCTTGCGATTCTGCAGCACGGTGTCGAAGGTCGTAAAGGCATCGTCATGTGCACAGGTGAAGTAGGGACCGGCAAGACTCTTCTGCTCAAAGTCCTCATGCAGAATTTAGAAACTAAAGGCCGCGCGATTTTGATTACGAATGGCTGTTTTAGCATCGATGACTTGCTCAGACTCATATTGAATCGTCTGGGAATTTCGGCGCTTGCTAAAGATAGGGTGACGATGCTCGGACAACTGACTGGCAGTTTTGCCGGACAGCCCAAAGCAACGGCGGCGCTCCTGATCGATGAGGCTCAAGATTTGAGCGATAAAACGCTTGACGACCTCAGGATGCTGTCCAATTTGGAAGCCGAAGGAGAACGGCTGTTCCAGATCGTATTGATGGGTCAACCGGAGCTGGAAAGAAAACTCGACCAGCCGCAGCTCAGGCCGCTTAAGCAACGCGTGGCTCTGCGACGCCGGCTTTCGCCGCTCGCTCGCCAAGAGGTAGGTCCTTATATCCGCTACCGAGTCCATGCAGCCGGTTACCAAGGAGACAAACTGTTTGACCCCGACGCTGTGGAAAAAATCGCGCTGTATTCAGAGGGCATTCCCCGGCTCATCAACACCCTCTGCGATAATGCGCTGCGTGAGGCCTATGTCGCCGGTAGCAAACGTGTCACCGGGGCAATGGCTGAGGAGGTCGTTCGCGATCTGCACCCGTCTTTTTCCCAACGCGCGCCTCGGGCAACGCACACCGCCGAGAAAGAATTCCAACAAGAAAGCCCCTGGGAAATTTCCCAGCCCGGAGAAATAGAAAATGCGACGCCGACTACTGAGCCATGGCAATCAGACATAATAGGTTTAGTGGACCCGGAGGACCTGGCAACTCCGGATCAACGATCGAATCTGAAAGGACATGGTTTTAACCGCGAAACTATAGCTCGTTTGCGACGAGTTGCGGTACCCGCCAGCTTCCTGATTGTGTTCGCTCTCGGAGGCGTTCTCTGGCATTCACAAAAGGAGATCGATCTTTCTCAGCTGGCGCCTAAGATAGATCTTTCTGAGTTGGTAAGTAAAATTGACCTAACTAAGTTCGCAACGAAATTTAAAGGTCTTGCGGACAACTGGTCCCCAGACTGGCGCAATCTCGAAACGGTCCTGCAAAAAAAACTATCCGCGTATGGTTCCTCCCCGTCCTCGCGCCCCGAGCCCGAACCTTCCGTGCCGGTTCAGAAGTCAAAGCCAGACGACACGAATGTCCGCGCGGCAGGAGAGGTCGCCGCGCCGCAGGCGAGCGCAACTGGCGAAACGCGTGGCTTCGCGGTCGAGAGTGGTCCGGCAAAAGCTGCAACCGCCGAGCAGTCAAAACCGCTAACCTCGGACGTAAAACCCATGCCCATGAACTCGACTGCTGGGGAAAGGGAGAAGCCAAACAGCGGTAGCAAGAAAAAAGAGACGTCCCCAGCAGTATTCGAGGTCGTGGGGGCTTCGTATGTTCGTGATAAGCCATCCCCGGAGGCAGAAATTATAGCCACTCTGCAACCTGGTACCCGCGTCCAGGTGGTCGGGCAGACTCGCGACTATTTTCAGGTGCGTTCTTTAGAGGATCGAGGGATTCGCGGATACGTGCACCGCGAAGATGCCTTCTTTGGCCGGCGCAGATAGGCGCCGCGTCAGATGACGTGTCAGACGTCGTGCCATCATTTCGGCTCGATTGCGTGATTGAGTGTCAATGCTGATAAATCGACAATGACGCGAATCGGCAGGTGATCGGAAGCGACTCGTGCGAGACGATGGTGCGGTATCGTTTTTTCGACCAGTGCCGCCCTCGGAGATACCCATACCCGGTCCAGCGCGAAAACCGGATAGAAAGACGGGAAAGTGCGCGCGGAAATACCTCTTCCCAGTTTGGCATTGAACATACGAACGGCAAATCCCTGAGGCCGCCATTCGTTAATGTCGCCGAGAAGGATGGTGCAATCGATGCCCTGGTTTTGATTTAATATTTTCAGCAGGCTTTGCACCTGATGTTTTCTTTCCCGAGCATGTAAGCCCAAATGAGTGACGAGCACGCGAACAATTTTGTCTTCGCACACGATGACCGCATCAATGACGCCGCGCGGCTGACGGCCGGGAAAGCTGACGTCATGAAGTTGAATTGCATTAATCTCGGGACGGGTCAGTAACGCATTACCGAATTCGACATCGGCACGCCGGATAGTAGGTCCCGCGACAGCGTGAAGTCCCGTAGCCGCCGCTAGATAATTGAGCTGGTAGGATTTCGTGCCGTTGAAGGGGCTGAAGTCGACCTCCTGCAATCCGACAATGTCAGCCTTGAGCTCGCATATTACCCGGGCGATGCGCTCCGGGTCGCGTTGTCCGTCCGTCCCCACACACTCATGAACGTTATACGACACTATGGTGAGCATGGTTGGATCTGGCCGCCGTTCTCAACCCTAGGCCAAAGCTGCGGGTGGCAGAGCGCTGAGCATACCAGCGGTAAAAGCCTGCTCCTAACAAAGCAAAGAAAATCGCCAGCGCTAAAAGAAGGGCTATGGTTCCTATCGTGGGATCACGCAGGGTTCGTCCCAGCTGGTCTTGCAAAACCACAATCATGAAAATACCCGGGCTCATTCCCAGCGCCGTAGCGAGCAAGAAATCAGTTAGCCGAATCCGGCAGGCGCCAGCTACCATATTAACCACCGCAAAGGGGGCCAAAGGAACAATTCTGGCAAGTAGCATGGAAAGAAAACCGTGGCGGGAAATTTGCCGCTGCACGCGACCTAGAATGGTACCGGTAAGTCGGTAAACGGTTTCTCTTCCGACCAATCTGCCCAGCCCATAGGTCACCGTCGCGCTGATGCATGAGGCGCACAACGCATAAACGAAACCCAACAGCGGGCCAAAGGCAACTCCCGTCGCAACGATGAGCAGAGTGATCGGAGCCAGGACCAGGCTACCGACGGTATAGCCTGCAGTGACCCAAAGCAATGCCAGGGGAGAGCCAGTCACCGATGCAGTCGACGCCTCGAGCGCCTTGGCGTCGACCCAGGTGGCGAGCGGCGTCCAACGCCAAATAATGGCGAGGCTTACCAAGCAGGCAAGAAGGACGGCCAAGCGGACCAGGTTTGGCGCGGCGCGCCGGCGCACAGGTCCGGGGAAAAATTGCTCGACCAATTGATCGGCGTTCAACGGCCGCTCAGGATCGATCAGAAAGGAGCCGGGGACTACTCCATCTAACCATTCAGGCGCCGCGTCTTCGATAGGTTCGAGCTTTCGGTCGCCGCGCACACTCTCTATCGCTTGTGACAAAGAGCGCTGGCCAGCGTACCGCGCGGCTACCTCGTCGGGCGAAACCCCGAGATGCTCTGCGAGCAACCGGTGGCGGAAATTCGCAATGATTTGCTCTTGCCAAGACTCGTGGGCCTCGATAGCCAAATCGCATTCGGTGTCCAAGCCCATGGAACGATTATTTAGATTCGAAGAACCGATGCGAACCAGCTTGTCGTCGATGATGGCGAGTTTGGCATGAACTCGCAGCTGAACCTTTCCCCCGGGAAGAGCCGGATAGTAAACGTGAAACCTCTTGAACCGGTCGACGGCACGAAGGCGGCGGAGAAGGCGCGCGCGCAATACCGCCATGCTCAACTGCTCGAGCCACTCGGAAGTCTCCTGGGGAAGTACCAGCACTATCTCTGGCCCGTCTTCTTCTTCCAGCCGTGCCGCCAGTGCATTGCCGATGGCGCTGGAGCTCAAATATTGGTTTTCCAGGTAAATCAAATGTTCCGCGGCTTGGATGCTGTCCAGGTATAGGCGCTCGACCTCGCGCACTTCTGGATGATTGTTGTATTCGGGTTCGGTGCGGGCAATGGCAACCGGAACATCGACCAAGTCGGCTCTTACCTCAGGAGGCCAGGGGTCGGCGTTGCGATTGGCTCGCCTATGAAATCGCCGGCCACCCGCTCTGCGCCAATGGTCTTTGACGACATCACCAAGGGCTGCGGCGGCGGCGCCATCCACCATGAGTTGGACATCATGGGAGGGGGGATACGGGCGATTATAGACATCGATCCTGCGTGGATCGTGGGCATCGTGGTCAGGGGTATCCCAACGACGGTCGGCGATATCGAGACCTCCGGCGAATGCGACGGCGTCGTCAACAACAACGATTTTCTGATGATGTGATGCGCCCAAGGGATGACCGCTGTCGAGGAGGAAGTGAACTCTTCGATGGGTTCGCCAGGGATGAGCATAGAGCGGAACGATCTCTCGGTCTGCGGCATAAATCATCGCAAAATCCCAAAGCAAAATGTAGATATGGAGGTGGCGGTTGCGACGCACAAGATCATGCAAGAAGTCGCCAAAAGTGGGGCACGTCAAATCTGCCGGAAAAAGACGGAAGCGGCTATCGAGTTGCCAGCCATTGATGAGGATAGAATGCCGCGCGCGCTTGAAAGCCGATGCGAGGGCTGAGAAGTAGGCGTCGCCGTCGATTAGAAAGGTTGCCCGATTTGTCCGCGCGATACGCCAACAGTTCCTTCCTTCCACGCAGATGGGAGAAGATCTCATGCTATTATAAGGAAGCCGGCTTTGATTCCTTGCCGAGAAATTCACCAAGCGCGGAAAGGGGTTGCAAATGATCACAAATGATTTTCAATATCGCTAACAGAGGCACGGCGAGGACGGCTCCCGGTACGCCCCACACCCATCCCCAAAAAATCAGCCAAATAAAAATAATCACAGGGTTGAGCGCTAAACTTCTTCCCAAAGCCAGCGGCATGATGAAATTTCCCTCGACAACCGAAAGCAGAAAATAAGTCGCCGGGGGGAGAAAGATTTTCATCGGGTCGTTAAAGGTAAGAGCCGATGCCAAACCCAGGCTGATAATTCCCGTGGCGGCTCCAAGGTAGGGAACATAATTAAAAAGGGCGGCCATGGCTCCCCAAAGAGCCGGATTGGGCATTCCCAAAAAATGCATAGCGATAGCCAGAGCCAAACCTAATCCCGAATTGACCAAGGTGATAGTCCAAAGATAGACAGAGATGTTCCGTTCCACCTCCCGGCAGATTTCCACGGCGCGTTTTTTATCCTCCAACGTCGGCAAGACTTTCACGAGTTTTAGTAAAAACAAATCACCGGATGCCAAGAGAAAATAAAGGAGCACGATCGTGACCCCGGCGGCAATCAGGAAGTTTTGGGTCCCGGTGAAGAAAAATTCTCCCAGGCTCGGTTTTTTGATTTCGACGGTCGTCACATTTTTCTCTTTGTTGCCGAGGACGGCCATCTTCTCAATTTGCGCCGTCGTTTGCTGCGCCTTTTGCACCGGTTCTAAAAGACTCTGCAATTTCCGGCGAACCGCATTAAAGCTTGTGGGGGCCTTTTGCAGCCACTCTTGCGCCGGTCCGGAGAGACGGTAAATTCCATAGGCAGATACGCCCAGCAGACCGACAATGATTATTCCCGCGCCAATCATTTGCGGGATCCGCAGGCGAGCCATCCATCGAACCGCCGGAGACAGCAGGAAGCTTAGAACGAAAGCGAGGATGACCGGCAGTAGAAAATCTCGGGCGAAATATAGACTGTATAGTAAGGACAATAAAAAGATGCCCGTGATGGAAACGGACCGAATATCAATAGGGCCGTGAAAAATATCGCGGAATTCCGGCAAACCCGGGCGCGAAGTATGTACGGGCGATGCTTCTGGGCGTGCCATGATGTCGCGTGTCGGTGAGCTCGTCGGAGATTTTAATATTAATCCGATAAAAAACGAATCAACGTTGCATATTTTGGGTGGAGATGCGCGAAAATTAATCGCGCATCATAATCAACCATGGTTGATATGGTTAGGCCTAATCTACTCCGCGCCAGCGAAACAGGCGACAGAGACTCCAGTGTTGTCAATTCAATTACCGGCCGGTACTTACAATCTTCCCATCAATGCCAGAATAATGATCACTAGGAGAATCAATCCTAGGCCGCCACTCGGATAATAGCCCCATCCGCTGCTGTAGGGCCATGTCGGTAGAGCGCCTACCAGCAACAGTATAAGGATAATAAGTAAAATCGTGCTCATGCCTCCACTCCTTTCGCTTATTCGCTTGTATTCTTCAATATGGCAGGCGGGACACCCGTCAAACACCCAGGCATTTTCCGGGTGTCCCTCGGTGGTAGGCCCTTCAGAAGCCCTTCGCCCACGTATCGACGTCTTTTTCAGCTTGATCCTTTTGGATCCCGTAGCGCTCCTGAATCTTCCCTATGAGCTGATCGCGCTTTCCATGAATCACGTCGATTTCATCATCCGTGAGCTTGCCCCATTTTTCTTTCGCTTTACCTTTATATTGCTTCCACTGCCCCGCAATTTGGTCCCAATTCATGATTCTTCTCCTTTCGCTTTGATATTTTTAAACCGCTTAACGCTTTGATCCGGCGAAAACTAAGGCAATACCTCCAATTAAGGCCACGGCGCCAAGCACGGGAGGCAAAGGAATGGTTTCCTTTTTTTCCGTGGTCGCCTCGAGGGGTCCGAGATCGAGCACTTTTTCGCGCTTAGTGTAAGTAATTCCCTGAAAGCTGAAAGCTATCACCGCGAGAACGATGAGAATGATGCCGATCAATGTTGGCGCTTTCATAATAGTTCTCCTGTCACATCTCTTAGTAGTCCGACCGTCCACAGTGGCACGATCAGCTCAAACGGAACTCCTAACAGCCATAGAATAAAACCCTTAATCATTGGATGCCTTTTGGCCCGGCGTTGCCACATCAAGCAACGCCGGGCCCCTTTCCCTCTCGCTAGTTTTTTGGCTTTGGTTGTCCACTACAGGTCGATTGATGCCGGTGCAATTCCTCTTGAGATCCGAAGGATTGCCCGCAACGATTGCATTTCATCTGACCGGTTTGCTGCCGTTCTTGATTTTGCCTTTGATCTGCCACGAAAATCACCTCCCTTCGCTAAACTGCGCACGATTAGGTTATCAGCGTCACAGAAACCCTAACGCCGGGCATGTTCCTGATTTTGCTTTAGAGCCTTGTTTGTCGCCTCCGCCTTCCATAGGTTGTACGCTACATTGACTTTGTCCGCTTTGTGGCTGTTCTTGTCGAGGTCGAGCTGTACCTCATAACTCGACTGGCCTTTTACAATCTCGTACTCGGCATAGTCGGGTTTGTCGTAGTTTACAGAGGTGATTTGCCATCCCATCTTTTCTAGTTCGCGACGGTAAAAATCCTTATCCTCACCCGGTTTTAGCGCTTGCTCGAGCCTGGCCTTTTCGCTCTTGGACGTTTTCATCATGTCGCGGTCGCTATAGCGCGTGGGATTACTGGTCGTTCGCTTTGGGTAGTCCATCTTTTCGCCCTTCAAAGCTTTTTCCGTCGCATCTGCTTTCCATATGTTCCACGTAACATCGACTTTGTTTGCCTTAAGGCTATTCTTGTCGAAATTCAGTTGAACTTCGTAGGTCGACGGACCTTTCACAATTTCGTATTCGAGATAGTCTGGCTTGTCATAATTCACCGCGGTAATTTGCCAGCCCATCTTTTCTAGCTCGCGGCGGTAGAAGGCTTTTTCTTCACCATCTTCAAGGCTTGCTCAAGCTGCTTTTTTTCATCGCCGGACGACCTCATGCGGTCCCGGTCGCTGTAATCGCTAGGATTCGAGGCAGGCTTGTTGTCAGCGGCGAACAAAAGATCCGTGGTCGGCAGCGCGAAGCCCGCTCCGCCTAAAATAATCGACAATAATACTGCACGGGTTTTCATCATCGTTCTCCTTTCTCACGAAGCGATCCTCCAAGGGAGCCGTCAAAATATTCTGCCCCGACTGGTGACCAAGCTTACGAGGAAGAGCACTAGAAACACCACGAACAGAATCCAGGCGATCTGGGTGGCGGCGCCAGCCAATCCGGTGAAACCGAGAACCGCAGCGACGAGCCCGATTACTAAGAATGTCAGTGACCAGTTCAACATCACTTGTTCCTCCTTTCTCTCATTACTACAGGCGCTTTGGCCTGTGTCTGAGAGTTTGAGCAACACATATGCCAGCATTTCAGGCAGGCCGTATAGTTAAAGAAAACAATCCAAGCGAGGGCCCTCGACGAAAAAAATCAAAGACGAGTGTCCCAGGGTCGAGATCATGAAGGCTCTGTGTTTCTCAGAAGAGAGACAAGCGCAAAAATTTGTCCCGCTCGGGCGCTGTTTAGTTCGACGCCATTTCTGGCATGGGGGTTGCGTTTAAAAATAACATAAATTTATCGAATGGGAGGGACGTTATGAGTTTTGAAGACAGAAGCGAGGCGCAGCGCCGAAACGGCGAAGAACTTGAGACCCCGCGATCAACCGGTGATGCAATAAGACACATGAGAGATAAAGTAAGAGGCTTCGTAGAGGAAGTGAAATCACGCAACATAGGTGAAGCTGCGGGACAGGCAAAAGATTATGTTAACGAAGCCGCGGGGCAAGCGAGAGACTATGTGGAAGCTACTACGGTGCTAGGTATGTTCAGTGATGTGGGAGGATTGATCAAACGCTATCCTCTCCCGGCACTGGCATTAGGTGGGGCGTTGGGGTTTCTGGTGTTTCGCAGGAGAGCTTAGTTGAAAGCAACAGGAGAAGATATTAGCGCTGCAAATTCGAGCTGGTCCGAGCTGGTCAGTGGTATTTTTATCGACGTTGCGAAGTTATTGGGCCAAGAGTTAGAACTGGCCAAACTCGAACTGCAGGAAGACCTTCAGCGCACTAAGGCTTACTTGTCCTTCTTGATCTTTGGCGGCGCCATAGCGGCCATGGGGCTACTCATGATGCTGATCATGGCGGCGCTTCTCTTAAACGCGGGTTTCAAACTGCCTTTGTGGGCCTGCTTTGGCATTGTCGGAGGGCTGACATTTCTCGGGGGAGGTCTATTGGTGGTCGCGGCCAAAACGAAGAACGGAAAAGTTGATTTCATCCCTCAGCGATCTGCTGAGGCAATTAAGGAGGATTTCAAATGGATCAGTTCATCAATCAAAACCTCGAAGATCGGGAACAAACTCGCGCCGCATTAACGCACAAATTGGAGGCGCTCGAATTACGTCTCCGAGATAGCATCGGCAAGGTAAAAGCGACGGTCAGAAGAAGCACCGACGTACCTTATCAAGTTAGGCAGCGTCCGTGGACGATGTTTGGCATTTCAATGCTATTGGGTTGCGCGGTGGGTCGTCTGACGGGCGGCAAACATGCAGATATTCAGAGGAGCGATACTGCGGCCAAACTCACCAAATCGGTGGAGCAGGGAATCGATTCTGTGGATCAAATGGTCAGAAAGATTGGAACCGTTGACTATGCAAACCAACTGAGCGTTATCAAAGGGGCAACCATAGGGGCCATGGCTTCGCTATTGAGTGAGTTAGCGCGCCGAGCAGTGCCGACATTTCTCGCTCAAGTGGAGAAATATTCACACGGCAAAGCAAATGGCCAATCTTTAAGGCAAGCAACCGATGCAATTGAAGAACCTCGATCCGTCCACGATTGAGCAAAGGTGAATCGTTTGATATTCGATGGGGGAGTGAACTACTACTGCTCCCCCATCACTGCATCGCTGCGTAGGACTGCGTGACGTTGGATTTTTGTCTCGGAAAAATCTGCTATTGTCGGCTGGCGCGAAAATGGGACATGCGGTACAAGATCGCAACCGCGACCAGGGCCGCTAAACCACCTACTACGATTGCCGGAATCCAACTCCTTTTTACAGGTTGCGGGGGCAAGGGATGGGGTGAAGATTCCGACGTCGGGGCACGCTGAAATTTGGTTTCGGTTAAATTCATCACATTGAGATCTTCAAAATCTTCCTGGGACATGGCTTTCCTCGGTTCGTGTTTTTTTGCACAGGCTTGAATAATACTGCTGGGCCGTTTCATATCCACGTTGAAACCAATCTTTTTGATAGATTAGCGGAAAGCGTTCTTTCAGGATGTGTCGCGCATCCTGAAGGGTTTTCCCTCTCAAGTCAGGTTCCAACGCCGCTTGGAATCCGCATCGGTACAGAGCGTCGTCGCCATCGTCTCGGGCGACGCCATATTGAGCGGTTTCCGCATCACGAAGTCCGATCCACCATTTCTCGCGAGCTGCGTCCAGGCTCTCAGCGCCATTGCGTTCCATGATCTGCCGGCCATTGGACAACAAATCATCGTCCTCGGACGCGACAATGATTACCGTACGACCTTGCCGGAGCGCATCCTCATAAAAGAAGATTTCATCCTTTGGCAAGCCGCGCGTGAGCAAGTCTTCGAGAGCTCCACCACCGGCAGCTCCAGCTACGGCACCGCCAATTCCCAATGACCCCGCTCCTAGGCCGATCGCGATTACAGGACCAACACCGGGTAGCAGCAAAGTAGCCACCGCTGCGCCGGCGGCCAACCCTACGGCGCCGCCGATCACCCCACCGATCGCTTTACCCATGCCCGGCTGTTCTCCCTCTTCCGTGGGCACTCCCTCCAGTTGCTGTAGAGAAGCTTCGGGCGTAAGGACGATAAGATTTTCGCCGCGAAGATTTAAAGAACGCAAATCCCGATAGGCTGCCGCGGCGTCTGCCTGGGACCCGAAAATACCGACAAGGGTTTTCATAATAGACCTCCTATTCATCTGCTGCCGCAAACCCTATGCCACTAAGCTAAATGTTTGTTGTCGACTACGGCGCACTCGAAACGGGCCAAATGTTAAAAAACAGGGATCGCAGAAAGAGAGCCTACAAACTGCGCAAGTTTTTGTCGCACGAACGGTACAACCGATGTCGAAGAATTGAGAAATATTTGACTGATAAAATTGATACGATCTGGCGATGATTTTTTCCGTCCTTGCGTTTCGTTAATGGATTAAGAGTAGTTCGCGAATCTTAAATGCAACACAGAGAACGGAGCGGAACCTAAAAGTTCTTCCAGCGCCAATCGTGGCAGTCGATGCAAAGATGGCATCTTTATTGCCTCTTCGGCTGAGAAAATCTCCTGAGGAGAAAGAAACATTTATGAACAAGCAACTTATTGCCGAACTCGCCGAGGAGCTAAAACGCAAACGGTCCTCGCTATTATTTGACGCAGGCTGTGGAGAAATTGCGCCCGAAATAGTCGAGGAGCGAGAAAGCGAAATAGACGAATATACCCAGGCAGATCGGGCCGCTAACCTGACGATCCATCTCAAGGAACGAGAGCATGAAACTTTGCGCGCCATCGACCTTGCCTTGGATCGCGTGGCAGGGGGGACCTATGGAATCTGCCAGAGCTGCGGTGATGAAATTAAACCGGCGCGTCTGAAAGCTCTGCCGACGGCGATCCTGTGCATAGATTGCGCAAAGGATAAAGAAAAGAAAACTCGAACCGCGGGCAACAGCCCCACTCTCTATTCACGTATAGATTTTGATTTCGTCGAGGGAGAAACGTAATCGTCGTCTCTAGGGAGAAACGTAATCGTCGTCTCTATTGACGTGGCGTGAACCACGGTCCCTAGCGCAAAAAGATCTCTCCATTGATAGATATGAAATCACGCAAAACAGGCGTCCTTTGTGTGACCTTCGTCTCCAACGCTCATCGTTTACCTGATTGTTGAAATCGCGCAGCACCTACTTGCCGCGTAGGATGGGATAGGTTTCTCCGAGGCTGTCGCAGACTTGCAACAACTGCGAGAAAATTTTTCAATAATAAGAAAAAAGCGCACAGGTAAGGAATAAATTCAATAAGATACGGTGGCATATCGCTTGCGGTGCTAAGAATTGTCCAGCAGAGAAATATGGAAAGGAGAAAAAGCCATGGCAGAGAAAGGAAAAGAAAAAGAAACGAAGCCGGTGGCGCCGTGGAGACCGCTCAGGAATCTCACCCGTTGGGATAGGGACATAGAGCGGATGATGGAAGACTTCTTCGGGAGAAGAACTAGACCCAGATGGCCCGAGAGATGGTTTGGCAACGACGAAATGGAGATTAGCGCTCCGGCCGTGGATGTTTTTGAGGAGAAGGATGATATAGTGGTCAAGGCCGAACTTCCGGGCATGGAAAAAGACAACATCGAAGTGAACCTCACGGACCATCATTTAACTATTAAAGGCGAGAAGAAAAAAGAAGAAGAGGTCAAGGAGGAACATTATTACCGCTCTGAACGTTCTTATGGTAGCTTCATGCGGACTGTAGAGCTCCCCAAAGATGTGCATGCAGATAAAGTCAAGGCGAGCTTTAAGAACGGAATCCTCGAAGTGAGGCTTCCCAAGATCGAAGAGGCCAAAATGAAAGAAATCAAAGTCAAGGTAGATTAAATAGACAGATTAAAATCATGAACGCGGGCGTAGGGTTAAACAACGGCCAGGGAGGGGGCAATGTATAGTAAGATACTAATACCGCTGGACGGATCTAAGACGGCAGAAAAGGTCTTGCCCTACGCTCGCGCCTTGGCCGAAAACCTCAAGGCTCGCGTAGAGTTGATTAGCGCTCTGAATGTAGCTGAAATGGCTGCGCACATCTCTGCTGAGCATGCCCGGCATCTCGATACAATAACAGAGGAAGGTGAGCGACGTAGTCTTGAGTATCTCAAGAAAATTGCGACGACCTTTCCCGGTGGGAGCGTAGCGTGCACGGTTGAAAAAGGCAGACCCGAAGACGTCATCCTTGAAAAGGCTGCCCTAGATGCAGGAACTCTCATCGCCATGGCCACCCATGGCCGCTCGGGACTCGATCGTTGGCTGCTAGGCAGCATAGCAGAAAAAGTTTTACGGGGCGCAACCACCCCGCTGTTGTTGATTAGAGCCTCGGAACAAACCAAGAGTGAGGGTGAGGTGCCACTGAAAGCGGTCATTGTGCCCCTGGACGGGTCGGAGTTGGCTGAGAGCGTGCTGCCAGCGGCGGTGGAGTTGGCCAAAAAACTAAATCTCGAAATCGTTTTGTTTCGTGCGTACAACATTCCCTATAGTGCTTATGGGGGCGGTGATGGCTATTACGCCATTGACTTCACTGAATTGACCGATGCGATGAAAGACGAAGCGCAAACCTACCTCGAGAAGAAGAGGGCGGAATTAAAAGGACAAGGATTCGATAAGATTTCTTGTGTTGCGAGAGAAGGCCTCAGCGCGGATCAGATCATCAAGATCGGCCGTGAAACCCCGGCCAGTCTCATCGCCATGTGCAGTCACGGACGTTCCGGTGCGGAACGCTGGGTATTGGGAAGCGTCACTGAAACAGTGGTGCGTCACGGCGGGGATCCGGTGCTGGTTATTCGGGCTGTTTGATGATCGAGAGTTCAAGTTTCAAAGTTCACAGTCTGTCAAAGTGAAAGATCTTGTTTCTCGGTGGAAAGATCCTTCGAAGGTCAAGACGGACCAGCCGCGCGTGCCTCGTAACATTCGGGTTCAAGCGCGATTAAACCGCTGCGGCCGCTTCTCCATAAACGCATTGTAACCTTCCACGAAATCAGGCGTCCCCATGCAGAGCGCTTGAGCCCTGGCCTCCATTTCCAAGGCCGTCTCCAAATCGACACTGGCTTCATTTTCGAGCAATTCTTTGGTTACCCCCAGCGCATACAATGGGCCATCTTTTAACCGTGAAGCCCACTTATAGGCTTCATCCATCAGTGTCTCGCCAGGCACGACGCGATTAGCCAATCCGATGCGATACGCTTCTTGAGCGTCGATTGTATCGCCGAAATAGACAAGTTCGGTGGCCTTGCCTAGGCCGACGATTCTCGGGAGCAAATAGAGAGCCCCCATATCAGCGCCCGATAAACCGACCTTTACGAAAAGAAAGGCGGCTCGGGCCCGGTCAGAGAATATCCGGAGATCGGACGCCAACATCAGCATAGCGCCGGCGCCGGCGGCGATACCATTTACGGCGGCGATGATGGGCTTCTTCAAGTTGCGCATGTTCTTGACGACATTGCAGGTCATGCGCGTAAAATTATGACGCTCGTCGCTCTTCATCTTAAGCAGCGGGCCTATAATGTCGGTGACGCTGCCGCCGGAGCAAAAGCCTTTTCCTGTGCCGGTCAATACGACGACTTTCACGGCATCCTCATCGCCGAGTTCCGCAAAGATCTTTTCCAGATCGGCGTAGGTTTCGAATGTCAAGGCGTTTAGCCGGTCCGGATCATTGAGCCGGATTGTCGCGACGCCCGCCGTATTATTAAAAAAGAAACTCTTGTAAGTCATCGTGTGTTTTTCTCCAAAATTTCATTTAGAGGAGAGCGCTACCAAGCGGACCCTGAGCCGTGAGCTTCGTGAGACACCGGCGCCAAAACTTTGTAAGGATCCCCGAACTCGGATGCAGTTTGTAAAACATCCGGATGGTGCAGCAAAGCGCGATCAAGCATTCCATGCGTATCGACTACCAGCCGATCATCTATATAAAGGCGCGCGTCGAACACCGAACCGTCCATGTGCCTGAAGTTTGGATGCTTGCGCGGCGTTCCCAACCCGGCCCAGGGCATCTTGCTGATGAGCTCCCAGTGCATGGGATCATCGATACCGTGTTGCGCGGACGCTTTCGGGTGGTAGCCGAACATGATTTCAATCAAGCGGTTCGATTCCGGGACCTCTTGAAACAATCTGCGGCATTCCTCACCCACTTCGCCGCCACCATCAACTTCGGTAATCAGGCTATCCTTCACTTTCCAACGCATCGGTTCGGACAATTTGCCGGCGACACCCTGGACGCAAGTCAAATAGACTTCGCCGTTGGCTTGCCCATCGCCATTAAACACGCCGCATCGTCCCCAGGGAAAGTGGCAGCGACCGGGGGGATCGCCGGCGCGGAACTGCATGCCGTAGAGACGTTTGCCGTCGTAGCTTGCCGTCAATTTCGTGCCGAGCGAATCCTCCATATAAACTACTTTTCCGGCGGCGACCACTTCGCGCACTTTTTCGGCCAATTTCCACAGTACTTTGTTGGGGAATTTGGCGTAGTCGCGAGCGAGAAGTCCTGCGTTGCCTTCGAAGTAAATATGGTAGGGTTTCATGCGTTGTTCGTGGAGCTGGGTGCCGCTTTCTTCCCGTTTGCGGCCCATAGCGCGATGTGCCGGAGTGAACGTGATGAATACCGGCCAGACCCAGATCACAACGTCCGAAGCGTGCATCGCCTCTAACACTGCCTGCGGCACAGCGCCGTAGCGCGCAATCGGCTCGGTCACTAAGGTCATGGGGTCCGCGCCGAAAAATCGCAAGCCGGCGGTAAGCGCCTCCATGGTGGTTTTGTCGCTCCGCGTGTCGGCTAACAGCAAAACCTGGTCACCGCGGCGCAGGCCCGCGGCTTCGATCATGTTGCGCACGCCGATCATCATGTCGGCTATTTCATAGGTGGTGGTCATGATTACTCTCCTTCATTTGAAAACGCTTGCAGACGGTAATGTTGTCTTCTTAAGGCGTCGGTTTCCATCCCGTCGTTTTCAACTCGCGGTAAATTTTCTGGGCGATGCGGTAGTCGAAAAACTTGGCGTAATCGCCGGGTACAGGCGCGCCCACTAACTCGGCGCGCATGGCGACATCTTCCTTTAGAATATCATCGGACACCCAACCTTCTGCGGTCAGCACCGGTAGAGTTGAATCATAGTCGATTTCGTTGAATTCGCGCTTACGCTGGGTGTACTTGGCGAGAATCGAAACCGTTTGATCGCGGTAGCGCCGCGCGTATTCTCTGCCTTTGATTACGCTGCGCAAAAAACGTTCCACTGAATGCGGCTGGCGCGTCAACAATCGACTGGAAACGGCGAGGCCGACGTAGGCAAAGCGAATCTCTTTCTCGGTGTCGCCTAACATATGTCCTTTGGGCTGCTTGAGCTGGGCAAAATCACCGGCGCCCAGCGGCACGGCGTCGACGGTTCCCGCTTGCAATGCCGCAAGGCGTGTACCTCCGAAACCAACGGCGACGTATACGACGGAGTTGGCATCGATACCGTGCTTGCGTAATAGCAGCCGCACCGAAAGCTCTTGGGTATCGCCGCGGCTGGTAACGCCGATCTTTTTCCCCACCAGATCTTTCAGGCTCTTGATAGCGGGCTGTCCAGACCATAACTGGTAACCGGGGCGGTCGATATTTGTGTAGACGACTTTGATTTCCGCGCCGCGCAACATGGCGCTCAGCGCGGAGCCCGCCGAGGTACTGAAGTGTAGATCGCCGGCCATAAGAGCTTGGGTGGCGATGCCGCCGCCGGCCCTGATCATCTCGACCGTGAGACCTTCTTCGCGGTGATAGCCTTTTTCAATAGCGACGAACTCGTCCATGTAGCTTGCGGTGACGGCGGCGACTGAAAATCTGATCCTTTCTTCCGCTGTCGCTGCGATAGCGGGCTCCCGCGTCGCAAGAGTTCTCGCCAGGAGGGCGCAGGTGAGCAGAAGAAATCTCTTCATTAACATAGCGCGAAAAGTAAAGCCGCCTGGTTAACGATTTTCTCTAGCGGCAAAGCGAGAGACATTGCCGTAATGCATGGGTCGACCAGAAGCGAAAAGCCCGACCCAGATCGTTGGACGGGAGGACACCGTGATCGATGCGTTCGAGGGCGACTCCGCTATTCAGGTTAGACATGAAATTTTCTCCTCAATTGGCGTGTATATCTCAGGTGTAGAAGGCAGACAAGTTGTTCTTCGAGCCATCAGCCTTGCGTTTTGGTGCTCTGAAGGGTTATGCAACACCCACTGTGGCTGTGGTAGAAATCAGAAACTTAGTCCTATCCTCTTTTTTCGTAGTGGCGCTGTGGGTTGTTCCTTGTGGTGCGCAAAGTCCAAAGCTCGAAGACCTGCGGGTCTCATTTGCGAGTTTTGGCGTTATCTATTACCCGCATTTTATCGCCCGGGAGTTGGGATTTTATCGAGATGAAGGATTTAATGTCGATTGGATCGCCATGCCCGGCGGTCTGGCGACAAAGGCGCTCGTTTCCGGCGATATTCATTTCAGCACTTCGTCAGGATCATCTCTCAACGCTAGTCTCCGTGATATCAAGCTCAAGGTGGTTTACGTCAATCTCGATCGTCCTTTGTATCGGTTGCTGACCTGGCGCGACGATATTCGCAAGGTCACTGACCTGCGCGGCAAAGGGATCGGTGTAGCTTCTCGCGGCGATACGATGGAAGGCTCAGCAAATTTGCTGTTGCGAAAATATGGAATGGACCCGGTGCGCGACGTGATTTGGGTCGCTCTGGGCACCAATGGTCGTGTGACCTCGCTCATCGCCAAGACGGTGGATTCGGCAGTCCTGGGTTTTGCCGATTCTCGCTTGCTTCAGACTCGCGGCTATCCGGTCCATGAAGTCGCTAACATCGGCAAAGAAATCAAAATGCTCTATACGGGCCTAGCGACATCGGAAGATCTGCTCTTGAAGCGGCCGGACCTCGTGCGACGATTTATTCGAGCTACGGTCAAAGGTCGAGAGTTCTTGAAGCGTTTCAAAAGTCAGTCTCTCGCGCTCGGTAAGAAATATGATCGTGCCCCCGACGATGTTAGGAATGCTGACTATGAGGCGACAATGGAAATGATGACCACCGATGGCACAGAGGATCTAGAGACGCAAAAATCGGATATTGAGATCGGCAAGCGCGCCCTCGGCGTTCAAAAGGAAGTGCCTCCTGAACAGGTTTTTGATTTTCGTTTAGTTCGGGAAGTTTACAAAGAGCTGCGTGAAATCGGCTGGGACCGCGCGCTGAAAGCTAACAGGTAAACGTGAAAGGCAATACGTAAGGCGTCCCGAAACTTTTCATTCTTCACGCTTGGCTTCCTTCGCTTCTTGTAACAAACGAAGGCACGCCAAAAAAACAAAACGCACGACAACAATGGACGTTGGATTATTGCTACATACGCGTCAGATCATCCGGCAAGAAGACGCGGCGAAGAGTTTCGACCAACTCTGGGCGGATGCCGCCCGAGCGGAAGAGCTGGGCTTCGATCACATCTGGCTAGGCGACAGCGTCACGGTTTTGGAGAAAGCCCGCGGCGATTGTTTGACTACGATGGCCGCGCTGGCGGCGCGCACGGAGAAGATTAAAATCGGCGCTGTTCCGATGCTCCCCGCGTTAAGAAATCCAGTCTTGTTGGCTCACGCACTCGCGACCCTCGACGTCATTTCCAAGGGCCGGATTATTCTGGGCGTGAGCGTAGGGCCGGTCAGAGATTACATCCAACGTCAATTCGCGGCTTGCGGAGTCCCGCCCCAGGAGAAAGCCGGACGTCTGGGTGAGTGCATCGAGATCATGCGCCGGCTGTGGAGCGAAACCGCGATTAACTACGATGGGCGTTATTACAAACTAAACGACGTGGGAATTCTGCCCCATCCCGCACAGCCACAAATTCCTATATGGATCGCCGCGGACCGACACGAGAACGGCTTCAGACGGGTCGGTCGTTGGGGTGATGGCTGGGTTACCCTTGCACCGACGTTGGAAAAATTTATCGCGGCGCGTCAAAAGGTCGATCGCTATGCCGCAGAGCATAACCGCACGGGTAAATGTACTGTAAGCGCCCTGTACGCTACGTTTAACCTTCAAAGCGATGGGGACCGGGCGAGAGATGAGGGTTGGAAATGGATGATGAATTTTTTTCAGCAACCCAAAGAAAAAATCAGTTATCACTTCACCATTTTCGGTACGCCCGAAGAGTGCATGCGCTTGCTGAAGGGATATGTAGAAGCGGGTCTCACCACCATTATCGCCCGGATCGCGTCCGATGACGTGACGGCCCAGGCGCAACTTTTGTCAAACGAGATCAAGCCGCAATTGGGATAATTCATGGAACGCTTGCGCCTGACGCTATCCTGCAACGAGTATGATCGAACACGCTTTCTGGTGGATGGAACCGTGAAGGCGGAGGGAATCGATTTGGATATCGTCTCCTTGCCGTCGGAAGAGCGTCACCGACGGTTCTCTCAAAATCTGGAGTTCGACGTGTGCGAACTGCAGATCGGCGTATTTCTCGGCTGGATGGCGCGCGGCGCGCCGTTCAGCGCAATCCCGGTGTTCCCGCACCGCAAGTTCTGCCACGGCAACGTGCTTGTCCGCGGCGCTAGCGGCATTCAAAAGCCGGAGGATCTCGCCGGTAAAACTATCGGCATGCGCGCCCACTTCAATCCGGTGTCGCTCTGGATGCGAGGAGTTCTGCAGGACGAATACGGAGTGCCGGCGCGATCGCTGAAAATTCGAACCAATCAGCAGGAGCAGGTTCCCGGCTGGCAACCACCGGAGTGGCTGGACATTGAGCGCTTACCCAAAGGCCAAAAGATAGAGGATGTATTGCCTCACGGTACCATCGATGTCTGCATGCTGCCGGAAATTACACCAAAGCACACGCGTGGTATGCCGGGAGTGCGCCGTTTGTGGCCAAACTTTCGCGCAGTTGAAAAAGCATACTATCTGCGCACCAAGATTTTTCCGATTCGCCACGTCGTGGTGCTAAAAAATTCTATTCTGGAGAGCCATCCCTGGGTGGCACGCCATCTCGTCGAAGCTTTTACGAAAGCTAAAGAGTTGGGCATCAAACACGTGAGTGATACACGGCGATCCTTTCTCGCCTGGTACGGTGCGGAGCTGGAAGAGGAGAGAGAACTATTCGGCGGTGACGCGTGGCCTTACAACATCAAAGACAACCGGCTGGTCTTGGAAACCATGGCGCGCTATGCAGAGATGGCTGGATTAACGGACCGCAGGTTAGAAATCAAAGAGATGTTTGCTGAAAGCGTATTGGCCGGCGAAACATCATGACGAATCCTCTTCTAACATGGCCGAGCAGGTCTTCACTATCGCCGTCAAGACATTAAGAAGCGAGCAGCTACTTATTTTCCTCGGCGCTGGCGCGAGCCCACTCGGGGCGGTAGCGATCATCGGTGACGCCGGCAACAGTGTAGCCGCCATCGACATAGAGGACCGTCCCGGTTATATAACTCGCCCCGTCGGAGGCTAAAAAGACGCAGGGCTCGACCATGTCCTCGGGTGTCTCTGTTCGACCGAGGGGTAGCCTGCGCACTCGTTCCAAAACCCCGGGACTGTAAGGTTTGCGCGCCGTGTTTCCCCGCGCCAGCCCATTCACATTGATGCCGTAGAATCCCAACGCGTGCGCTGCGGCGCGGGTAAGACCGTTCACTGCGCCGCGATCGGCGGTCCATGATGCTGCCTGGCCGGGGCCGAGCACACCGACAATAGAACTCAAATTGATGATTTTGCCGTAGCGCTGCTTGACCATCTGGCGGGCCACGGCTTGGCAGCTAAGAAAGTAACTCTTCACACCGCGGCTCAAGGAATCGTCGAAGTCTTCTTCTTTAAAATTTAAAAACTCCTGGTTGTGCGAAGCCATGGTGGTGTTGACGAGAATGTCGATGCGTCCGAAGGCATCGATCACTTGATTGACCATTGCGTCGACCTCCGCGCGCTTGCGTAGATCGATGGCGATCGCCAAGGCGCGGCGACCTTTTTGCCGTACTTTTTCGGCCGCTGCGTCGGCGTCGGCCTGTTTGAAATCGACGCAAGCAACGTCGCAGCCCTCGGCAGCGAATCCAGGTACGATGGCCGATCCGAATTCGCCGTTGCATCCCGTGACAATCGCTATTTTCCCGTCGAGTTTCATTGCCTCACCGAACCGGCTGCCAGCCGGTTGCCTTTAGTTGAGCGTAGTTCCTTCTTGTAATGCTGTAATCGAACAGAGCCGATATGTTCGGCGGATTAGTGACTTTAGTAAGCTCAGCGCGGGTTGCCGTTTCCTCTCTTATCACATCATCAGGCAATGACCCGTCTTCGGTCATGCTCGCTTTGGTTACTTCGTAATCGACCTTGATAGCTTCCAGGGGAGAAGGATCGCGCTTGCTGATAAGCGAGATGGTCTCGTCTCGGTAGCGCCGGGCGAACTCTCGGCCTTTTGCCAGCCCGCGCAGAAATCGCTCTACTAGTTGCGGATTCTCGGCCAAAAGCCTGCTCGATACGGAAACGCCATTCCACACCAGTTGGATCTCTTTGCTCAAATCGGCAAGGATGACGTGTTTTTGATCCTTCAAAATGACCATGTCACGAGGCACCAGCGGCGCAGCGTCGATGGCGCCGGAACGCAGGGCGGGAAAACGGACTTCGTTTCTTCCCACCGCGATGAAAAGCACGGATGAAGGATTAACGCCCATTTTCTTGAGATAAAGAATCGTCGATAAATGTCCTGTATCGCCGAAGCTATTGATGGCGACTTTTTTCCCAACCAAATCCTTTGCCGAAGTGATTTCCGGTTTTATCGCCACCAGCGTATAGCTCGGGCGCGAAAGATTAGTATAAACAATTTTCACCGGCCCGCCGCGCACCGCAGCGCTCAAGGACGAACTTGCCGAGCTGCTGAAATGAAACTGGCCCGACAATAGGCCTGGGGTCGCCACGCCACCCGGAGCGCGGAAAACTTCGATATGGAGTCCTTCTTCTCGAAAGTAACCTTTATCCATGGCGCAAATATGATCCATGTATGCGGCGCTGAGGGTTGCATAGGACACGCGGATCGTGTCGGCCGCGGTGGCGGAAGAGAAAGAGAATATCACCACGAAGGGCACGAACATCACGAAGTTTCTGATCATAATTTTAAATTCCCTCGTGACCTTCACTGCTTCCTTTAAAATACGGTAGCACAGAGACTTCGTCACCTTAACCAGAGCCGGTTAATTGCGTCATTCCAGCATGGAGTGCCGGAATCCAGGCTGACATGGATGTCTCCGGACGCAGTTTCATTCTCGGTGGGCGAGCGTAAAATCATGGAGCACTTATAAGACCGCCTATTCTGCCCGTGTTGGCACG
>Ga0209684_1000032_pt1 | contig 23621 bp, 22 predicted proteins | sample PanSoiPlot6MoBio_FD_188322 | JGI IMG/M metagenome (GOLD analysis project Ga0209684, IMG submission 188322) | Tropical forest soil microbial communities from Panama analyzed to predict greenhouse gas emissions - Panama Soil Plot 6 MoBio (SPAdes)... | ecosystem: Environmental > Terrestrial > Soil...
ACGGCACCAAAAAGACCGATTCTCGAATAGGGTAGGGCCACCTGCCAAATCGCCTCCCATTTGGTGGCGCCTAACGCCAGCATCCCTTCGACCTGGGAGCGCGGCACGGTGAGCAAGATTTCTTTGGAGATGGCGGTAATGATGGGAATAATCATGATCGCCAGGATAAAGCTTCCAGACAGGACACCGACGCCGTAAACTGCGGGTCCGTCGAACAGGAAAAACCAGCCGAAATTCGCTTTCAGCCAGATCTGCATTACTCGAACCACTGGCACCATGACAAACAAAGCCCACATGCCGAAGATGATGCTCGGAATGCCGGCCAGCAGTTCAATGGGGTACGAAATCACCGGGCGGAGCCACTTAGGCGTATAGAAAGCGAGAAAAATAGCTGAACCGATACTGATGGGAATAGCGAGGAAAAGCGCAATGAACCCTTTTACCAGCGTCCCGATGATCGTTGGCAGCGTGCCGAACACGCGTGTCACAGGGTCCCAAGTCGTGCCAACAAGAAATTCCAGCCCGAACTTTTTGATCGATTCCCACGCCCCGTCAAACAGATTCCACACCAACAACACCGCAAGGACAATCACTGCCAGTCCTAGGCATTGCGCGATAATATAAAAGATACGATCGCCTTGGTTGATCACCTGCTGCCGAGCGCTCACAGGCCTTGCCTGAGCGCTCGGCAATCCAGGTGTTAGCGATCCAGCGTCCGCTTGGGGCTCAGCCGGCATGAGACACGCTTTTACTTCAAGGCAAACGAGCCGCCAGCCTTGATTTTCTTGATTAACGCCTCGGTCTTTTTAATCGCGGCGCCTTTAAGCGGGGCATATTCGAGCGGTAGAGCATATTGCTGGGCCTCATGGGTCATCCACCAGAAGAGCTGCGCAATGGCGTCGCCTTTCGCAACGTCAGTCTGATTTTCGTATGCCAGTAGCCAGGTAAAGCCGGAGATAGGATAGGCAGCGGCATTATCGCTATCGGTGATGACTACTTCCATGTTGTCAGGCAAATTTGGTACGTCAGCCGCGGCTGCCGCGCCTTCTAGCGTTGGATCAAGATATTTGCCGGCCTTGTTTCTCATTTGCATCCAATCAATGTTGTTCTGCTTAGCATAGGCCAGCTCGACATATCCGATGGCGCCGGGAATTTGCTTTACCGAATTGGCGACACCTTCGTTACCTTTACCGCCCACGTCGCCAGGCCAGTTAACGGAGGTTGAAAAGCCCACCTTGTCTTTCCATTCGGGACTGACTTTGGAAAGATAGTTGGTAAAAATAAAGGTTGTGCCGGAGCCATCGGAGCGGTGAACAACCGCAATCGTCTGATCTGGCAGCTTGACACCGGAGTTAAGCGCCTGGATCCGCTTATCGTTCCAATTGCTGATTTTCTTGAGGTAGATGTCTGCAAGAACATCCCCCGTAAGCTTTAATTGACCCGTCTTTACGCCGGGAAGATTGAAAACGACAGCCACGGCGCCGCTCACTGTGGGGATGTGAAGGACGGTGCCACCTTTGGCTTCCGTCTTCTGTTTTTCGTCCATGATGCCGTCCGACGCGCCAAAGTCTACGGTCTGTTCTTTGAGCTGCTGGATACCGCCGCCAGAGCCGATCGATTGATAGTTGACCTTGACATTGCAGGCTTTGTTATACTCGTTAAACATTTTGGAATAGAGGGGATACGGAAAGGTAGCTCCGGCCCCGGTCAATTCTTTGACTCCCTTGGTTGGGCAGCCCGCCAGCGCGGTGGTTCCGCTCATCACCAAAGCGGCTATAGCCAACAAAAAGGTCTTGTATTTCATTCCGTTTTTCTCCTTCTAACGTGGTTTTTAAATTTCGATTGTTACAAATGGGTTACAGATCAATGAACCTTGGATGAACTAGAACACGGGCTCCTGCAGCGTGATCTCATAGCGCTTTATCTGCCTTGTTTGACACGGATAATGCGTAGTAGACATGAATGAAGTGTAAGATCTGAGTAAAATCAGTGTTACAAGAGGAACGTAATTGACACTTGGATTTAACCTGCTATTAACATCATGGTAATGTTTCTTAACCAAGAGTTGTCTATAGTTGGCGCTATTTGGCGCCAACGCCGAACTAAGCCAACCTGAAGCGCGTAGGGAGTAACGCTCATGTCCGGCGGCATGAAAATGTACGGCAAGCACCGCTTCCCAGGGCGGCTTTTTATCGTTGAGGGGATCGACGGGTCGGGGAAAAGCACTCAATTAATGCTGCTGCACAAATGGCTCGAGTCCGAAGGCTATGTCGTTTACTTCAGCGAATGGAATTCATCACCGCTGGTCCAGGATGTCACGAAGCGCGGGAAGAAAAAGAAGATGCTCACTCCCATGACATTCAGCCTCATTCATGCCACCGATTTTGCCGACCGCACAGAGCATCATATTATTCCTCCCTTAAAGGCTGGCGCCGTGGTTTTGGCCGACCGTTACGTTTACACGGCGTTTGCCCGGGATGTGGTTCGCGGGGTAAGCCCCACGTGGGTGCGGGAGCTTTATGCGTTTGCGGTCAAACCGACAGTAGCCTTTTATTTTCGCACGCCGTTGGATGTCGCGATGAAACGGATTTTAGGCGGCAGGGATGCCATCAAGTACTATGAGGCGGGCATGGATCTGGCTCTCAGCGACGACTTAGAAGAAAGTTTTCGTCTCTTTCAAGACCGCATTATTGAGGAGTACGAAAAGATGGTGGACGAATTCGGTTTGGTGGTCATCGACGCCACTCGCTCCATTGAAGAGCAGCAGGCGGAGGTGCGAAAGATCGTGTCCCAAGCCCTAACTGGCACGAAAAAGACAAGGGTTCGACGATGGCTCGATTTAACTTCTTTGGCGAAGGCCTCCCAGAGATAGATCTAGACGAGCTCAAGGGCAGTCTCATCGTCCTGGAAGGGACCGATGGAGTTGGTCGATCCACGCATATCGGTCTCTTGAAACAGTGGCTGGAAAATCACGGTCACGCCGTTTTGGACACCGGCATGACCCGCTCGGCATTGGCAGGGAAACGACTGAAACAGGCCAAGGAGGGGCATACCCTGGGTGGCATCACCATGAGCCTTTTTTACGCCACTGATTTTGCCGACCGGCTCGAGAACGAAATCATTCCTGCGCTTCGGGCCGGCTTTATCGTTCTCACGGATCGCTACATCTATTCGCTCATGGCCCGCGCCATCGTGCGCGGTTCAGATCCCGAGTGGTTGAGCGAGGTTTACGGGTTTGCCCTAAAACCAGACGCGATTTTTTATCTCCGGGTCCAGATCGACGATTTAGTGACGCGGGTGTTGCAGAGCACAGGCTTTGATTACTGGGAGTCGGGAATGGACCTCCATATGGGGGAAGATATGTACGATAGTTTCGTGCGCTATCAAAAATGGCTTTTGGCGGAGTTCGACAAAATGGTCGACGTCTATGGTTTCCAAGTCATCGATGCTTCCCGCACCATTGAAGAAGTCTTCGAGGACCTGCGTAAGAAAGTGGAACTGCATTTGGAGCGGAGCGCAGATCGAAACTACGCGGTACCTTAGCGCCTGAGGTCTACCAAATCAGACCCTTCAGCGAAACTTTGGCAGAAAGTCTTCATAAATTGTCGCGGGAAAGAACGAGAGGAGTGCGGGGTGGATTCTTTGTACCTCATATCCCTGATCCTGATTATTATCGCTGTCGCGTTGCTTTTGTTCGTTCTGTGGATTAACCGAGATTGACTTAAAGAGAGACCAGACTCCTCATGTGGCGGCATCCTGCGGAACTTTAGATTCGGCTCCGGCCCAGGCGTCGCGAATCTTTTCGGTGCTCTTTAGAATGTTGCCCACCGCGGTATCGTTGCGACGGCGTTCCCTTTCCATTTCAACAAGAAGCGCGCGGCTGAGATCAGGATGCGTGAACAGAAAATCGCTCCGCCCGAGAAATTTTCCGGCAAGTTGCATTAGCACATGATGATCGTGCCATCGGCCGAGCTGGTCCTGAAGTGTTCTTAACGTCTTGACCTGCACTTTGGCAGAGCTGTCGCCTAGCTCTGCAAGCAGCTCTATTCGATAGCGCAGGCGCTTCACGGCGATGCGGAGCGCATGGATCTGCTCCGGCGCCTGGCTTTGTTTGGCGCCACCCACGGCCTCGGTCCACTCCTCGAGCGCCCGAGCGATACTCTTGGTCAAGATTGGGTCTATCTCTTCGGGCGACGCCAACGAGCCAAGCAACGTTTGCGTGCGGTTGACGAAATCCACAATGTCACATTGGCTCAACTCTCCACGCGCCCGGATAAGCTCGCGTTTGTGCTTTTCTTGGAGATGCACCTTCAGTTGATCCCAGGCGTCGCGCACGACGGGATTGCTGGCGGCGTCGATTCTTTCCTGAATCAATTCTCTCATGACATCAAAGTTGCGACAGTCTCCGAGGGCACGGCGCGCTCTGCGCAACGTGCGAACCAATCTGCGGCATTTTTTAGGAGCCGGCTTAGGAAAAAGAACCCGAAGAATCTGCTGCAGCCGCCGGCTTGCAACCCGCGCATCGTGTATAGATTCGGGATCATCTCTGATCAGAACTCGCGCAAAGAGCGAGGCAAACTTCTCCAGCCTTTTTTGACCGAGTTCAAAAATCTTTTTCTGTGAACCGTTAAAGCTTGGAGCCGAGATATCCATGCTTAGTCTCAACGTTTTTCCGCCCGAGTCCCAAGCAGCCTGAGGTGTTTGGGGGCGAGAAGCCAATGCAAAGTGCCAGGCTCAGCCGGCGGGAGGGAATCGATTTCGATGGCGCAGATGCCGCCTTTCTTGAGTGCGATGTCGAGAGAAGAGCGCTCCTTGCCATGGAGTAAAAAGGCGGCGGTTTTGCCGAGCAAAGGTTGATGGCCGACCAAAAGAAGGTGTTCACGATTTTGAAAGCGCGTTAGGCCAAATAGTAAATTTTCGACGGAACTATCCGGCGCGAGTCCGGAGATTTCCTGGAGCTGCGCTTCCAGACCCAGGGCTTCTGCCACGATCTCGGCCGTCTGGCGCGCGCGAATTAATGGACTGGTTAGGATCGCATCGAAAGCGATCCCGAGATGCTGAAGACCTTTTGCTGACTTACGCATCCGCTTAATGCCTTTAGGCGTGAGAGGTCGCTCGCTGTCGGATTCGATTCCGGGCTCATCTCCGGCGGTAGCGATTCCATGACGTAAAAGATAGAGGTTCATCGTGAGTCGGTCCTAGGGATTTATAACTCACCGAATCCCGTGTGTAAATGCGCAAACCCAAGGAACTCAGACGAAAAAAAGGATCACGCTTCAGGAGCAATGAGCTGGGAAATAAGGTTAAAGTAAAAACTATGCTATGTTGCGCCAATAGTCGAGAAATAAGGCAGAAACCCGTTTGTCGATCTCGTCTCGATCTTGGCGCAGGGTAGACAGTGCAGGGGAATCTCCAGCCGTTCTTACGGGGGCTGGTACAGGCCAGCGCTCAATCTTCGCTTTCGCTGGCAGCGTCGCGCACTTCTTATCCGCGTCGTCGAAACTTACGACGAGATCAACTTCGTTTAGCGGTACTTGATCTATTCCTTTGGCCGCTTGTCCCGATAAGCTAATGTCAAGCTCTTGCATGACCTTGTAAACTTGGGCCGGGATAGTGCTGGGTTTGACTCCCGCACTGAAGATTCGAATCTTCGGCGGGCTCAAGCGTCTGGCCACTGCCTCCGCCATCTGGCTCAAACAGGCGTTGTCCTCGCACAGGAAAAGGATGGTTCTTTCACGAATGGCTCGCCGCATGAAATTCCTCCAACGTTGTCATCTGACTGTACTGATTTTTGCTCTCTGAATCGAGAGGTTGATATTGAACACTTCTTGCATCAGCTCGCCTTTTTTTAGGGCCCACTTGACTTGATCCTTCAAGGCGACCGTGCCGGAACCCGCAATCATCAAGCTGCGGGATTTAGTCATTGCGCAGTTGAGTGTCTTTACGCTCTGGTCGTGTTTGTAATCCAACGCGTCCGCCACCCTGAGAATGGAGCTCAGCTTGCGGACGACTTGCTGATTATGGGGCGTCAGCTGACTGAAGGCCAAATGCTTCTGGCTCGGGTGAGCTTTGCGGTGATAACGGGCAATGTTCGCGATGAGATCCAGGTCCAATTTATTGAATGAGTTCATTCCCGAACTCTTGATCAGGTAATAAGAATGCTTGTGATGCTTGGGATGGGCGACGAATAGACCTATGTCGTGGAGCACCGCCGCCGCATGAAGAATGCTGGCGTATTTCTCGGGTAACTGATGGAGGTCGTGCAACTGATAGAACAAGTTTAAGGCGAGCTGGCTCACGTGCTGCGCATGGGGTGCGTCATAGAGGTACTTTTGACAGACCTGTTCCAAGGATTCTGCCCGGTCGGCGTCCGGATGCCACGTTTCGGTGGCTGCGTAATAGCGCTGCAGGAGATCGACCATCAAGCCGTCGCGCAATCCGCGCCGGCTTACGAAAAGATAGTCAAGCCCGATGGCTGACATGAGCTCATGGAGCGCCAGCCCACCGGCGACAATAATATCGGCCCGCTTGGGATCACCGCTGATCATGGAGGCGCGTTCGGTTAGCGGCAGGCGAATTAACACCTCCAGTAACGCCTTAAGCCTGGAGCGGCGCAGAATGGAGAGGGAGCCGGCCTTGGCGTCCCCCGCTACTCGAGTGTCGGTTTCCGCCAAGGCGGTGATGGTTCCACCACTCCCAAACGCCATGGTGAATTTCTCTTTTTTGATTCTGCGGACCACGGGGCTGAGTTTGTGCTGGACGTATTGCCGAAGATTTCTAATCTCCTTATCCCGCGGCGAATCGGCAGTGATAAACTCCTCGGTGAGACGAACGGCGCCAAGGGGCAGACTAAACAAACAGAAGATGTTGGTCGTGTTGGCGACGGCTAGCTCGATGCTACCTCCGCCGATATCCAGGAACAAACCTAAAGGCAAGTGGAAGCGTAACCCGGTCATGATACCGAGGCTGATGAGCCGGGCTTCCTCTTCCTCAGAAACGACTTCTAACGGAATTCCGGTCTTGTGCGCTTTGCGCAAAAAAGACCTAGCGTCGGACGCGGCACGAAGCGCACTGGTGCCGACGGCCTTGATCGCCTTGACCTGATAACGACCTCCCAACGCTTTGAAGTCCTGAAGCACTCCCAGGGCTGCTTCGGCGGCCGCAGGGTTAAGTTTGCCGGTTTTGAAAACGTCTCGACCCAATCGGACCGGCTGACGGTCCTGTTCGAGAATGCGATAGTGTTTCGGATGGTCAACCGCAGCGATTTGTAAACGTATGGCGTTGCTGCCAACGTCGACGACTAGAAAATGATCCGACATTTCAAGGGTTCATATCATAAATGCCCGGGCAAATTAATGCGCATGATATTACAAATACATTAAATTTTTGTGAAGTTTACGTTAACCGGAAGTCAGAAGTCTTAGGTCAGAGGTCGGACGTTGAACTCCGATCTCTGATGTCCGACTTCTAACCTGTGATCTCTGGTTTGTTTACCGGCGAGTGAGGTAAGGGGAAATCGGATAGACGTTATTCACCGGATGGGTTCGCGCTGAGGAGGGCGCGTTTGTTTCCTTTGCGCTCTGTTCTTTGAGCATTGTCGATAGCTGCTCCAGGACTTCCCCTGCAGCCTGGACGGCTACCTCGATGGCGTCGATGGCCTTCCTTTGGCCTTCGTTCTTGAATTCGGCGGCAGAGTAGTTCAGCTCAAAGCACGCAAGACTGATGATAGTGAGCTGGTTAACCGCGTCATGCAGAAGAATTCGTGCGGAATCCGGCTCTGGGCCGCTTCCTTCTGATGCCGATGAAGGCCGGGCGGTCTGTTGCTGGTGCGTTTTTTTCGCGCCGGGCGCCGGCTTCTTGGGCGAGGCGATGACAGGAATGGTTTTCATAGTTGTCCTCCACGGAACTCAGCGTAAAAATAACTTTTTTTTGCTGCGATCACGATGACATGACAGGTCTTGGTGTTGACCATTCGCAGAACGCGGCAAATGCTTTTCTTTTTCGCCAATGGGGAGAAGGCGAAAGCGAGGTAACCGAAAGGACCGGACAGGGGCTCATGCGGCTCACTCTGTCGGTGATGCTTCGATTCAAAAACCGCCTCACTCCTCGGTGGCGGCGCGGCGACATGACGATGAGATCGGCGCGCTCCTCGCCGGCGACGGAGCTGATCTGGTCGGGAATCGAGCCAAGGACAACTCGTTTAGTTATCGTTGCAATGTTTCTCGTTAGCGTCAGATGCGGTTCCAAGAATCGGTTTAGATCGACAGCGGCCTCGGCAAGCACTCGGTCGATGGGCCAGATTCGCGACGCCGTATGGATAAAACCAAAATCATCTGAGAACAGTTCCCACGCTTTAAATTCGTTTGCGATGTGCAACACCACCAAATCGGTGTTCTCCTCAATCGCCAGCGAGCAGGCATAGCAGAACCCGCGGCGGGATTGATCGGAAAGGTCCGTGGGCACGAGTATTTTCTTAACTTGTTTCATAAAGCCTCCTGCGGGCTTATTTCGATCCAGTTTAAGGTTCGAATGTTACCGTCTAATGATAATCCGGTGATCGGTGGGTTAAACTCGCGGCACCTCCTGTTTTGATTCATGGGCGAGCAGGTTGGGAAACGCTTCATAAATGGGAAGCAGCAAATCACACTTCAAGATTTCGCGGCTTGTCTCCAGGCAAAAAACCATTTTGGATTCCGCTTTATCGACGGCACCGAAAATTCCTAGCCGGGCGCCGGCATTCTCGACTCCAACCCACTCCTCGCAGCGATAGCCCAAGTCGGTGAACAAGTCTTCGACCAGGGGTTCCATTACCTTTAAGCCGCGACCGGAGACGCGCATCTGGATCCAGTAGCAGGGATGAATTCCGACGAATTGATTCAAATCCTTAAGTTCGGCCTTCCGCCGCACGGCGACTTCCACCGTGGCGTCGGGATCGTTGGTCAGGAGCGCTTCATACAAGAACAAACGGGCAAACTTTTTAAGGCTGCGATCATGCCAAGGAACGTAAGGCAAGCTGCCGGAGATCATAACAAACACCGGCGGTTTCTGACCGATGCGGTTTTCGCTAAATTTAGCGATAACTTGTTGGATAATCGTTCCGAGATCGATTTTTTCCATAAGACCTCCCTCGTTAATTATTTGACGCCCAGTGCTGCGCCCAAAGAGTTAAAGCGTGATAAAAGAAAAGTTAAATTCGCGCGACACTGAAAACGGCGCGGCGATGAGCGCGGAAAAGAAGTGCCAATCCAGGAATGAAAACGAGGTAACCCGTGCTCAAGCGCCGAGAGTTCTCGCTGGCTGCTCTTCGGGTTCTTTTGGCTCATGCTCAATGATGTCTTTGAACGCGCTGGATTCAGCGTAAAGATCGCGGAGGCGGCTCTCTCGAACGATCTTTAGGATGCGTGCAGTATTTTTCTCGGACAGATCTGAGCGCCACCGGCTGGCGGTCACCGCCGGATCCTTAAATACGCTGTAGTACCGATCCGAATGGCGTGAAGTGCTCTGGCGGATAAAATTTTCGACCTGTGGATCCCAAAGGAGACCCGCGAAGTTGAGCATCTCCCAGGCCTTGGCGAAGGGTTCGGCACAGACATCTTCGTAGCGAACGTAAGTGCAGTTCTCCATTTCCGCTATGTCGGCCAGCGCCTTTTCGTTGGTTAACACCCAGAGCCACGCCAATCGCTCCACTGGCTTAAGTGCTTTCAGGGCGTCCAGGGAAGGACGATTTGACCCGCGTCGGGAAGCGGCAAGCAGCCACTCGAAGATTTCGTAGTCTTCGCTCGCGAGGGCAGGGTCGGTAAAGCGGCGCTGCGATTCGCCGCTTAACACCGAAGCGATGTACGCGCAGGGGTGACGCAGGATAAGAATCGCCCGGCATTCGGGAAGCGCTCGCGCAATGAGTCCTAGACGTCCGGTGGATTCGATGGATTTCCAAACGAGGTGAGGTGGATCGCCTCGACTGGCGATAGCGGGCACGGGAAACTCCCATGCGAACGCTTCAGCGGCCCTGGTTGCCATGACGGCTGCGCGTTGAAAAATCAAACGCAAACCTGAGCAGTAGTTTTTGGGAAATATCGGCAGCGAACCCGCAACCCGGCAGCTGTTCATCGCTGGGAGATTCCGCACGAAGGCTTCCACTTCGCGATGGTGCTTTTCCCATTGGTCAACCCCGGGATAGAAAGGAACCGCATTAAGCGTCCGGCCGCTATCGGGTTCATGACGGTAAAGCGTGTCCGGATGGCTATCAAAAATCTTGGCCATCCACGTCGTTCCGGACCGGGGCATGCCAAAGAGGAGAGTCAAACCTTGGCTCATGCAGGCATTTATGGGGCCATACCGTTAAAATTTTGTGACGCACAGATGAAAAAACCGTTAAAGGGTTTGGATTCTAAAAAAGTGAACGCTCCGTAGAGCTTGCCTATCGGAGCGTTCACTCAAGAAGTTCATTTTCCGAGTTCAAGAACTACTGCGGCCCATGCTTGCCGAGAACTTCCCAAACGACATTTTCGCCGTGCTGCTGGGTAAAGAATAGACGACTCTTGTTCGGATTGAGGGTTTTTGTCCCGATAAGTCCCTTGATGGAAGCGTTACCGTCCGAGAAATGAAGGCCCGTGGGCTCGTTATCTTCAGCCCCGGTGGGAGAAGAGTCCAAGTCACGGCCAAGAGCGATCAAGCGAGCCGTTGGGATATTCTTCTTGGTGACATCATAGGCCCAGACCGAATCGAGTATGTTCAATTGATCATGCAGGTCATCGCCGCGGTCTTCGGCAGCAAGCAACACGTTGTCATCGGCAAAGGTGAGATTGTCGAACGAGGCATGAAACTGATCGCCTAGGACAACGATGGAGATTTTGCCGGTATCGCCGCCTTCTTCATCGAGATCAACACGGAAAATAGATCCCCAGGAACCGCGCGCGGCAAGAGCCGGGATATTCCCTGCTCGAGCATCGGTGTCGCCGGTTGCGTCAAAGAAAAAAGTCTTGAAACCGGACCCGGGGAGAAATTGCAAATTCTCCGGCCGCTTGAAAGGAGTTGCGCCCGCGGCTTTCGCCAAAGCATTGGCATTGAAGTCAGCGGTTCCGTTTTTAGCGGTATCGTGAACCGTGACCCATTGCACGGGCCAAGACTTCCCAAGCGTATGAAGTTTAAGCTGATTCGTGGAGAAAACATCGCCAGACGGATGGGTCATCGGGTCAACCGGAACGAATGTTACAGGTCCGTCGATTGAAACTTGTAGCGCCTGCAGTTCCCCTCCTTTGCTAAGGTCTGTTGGGTCGGTAGGCAGAAAACGGTAGATGAACGAGTTTGGATTGCGCGCCACCATGGGTGAGTTTGGGTCGTTCGGAATCACGTTTACGAACGTTCCGCCGACGTCCTCGGCAAGGTACAGGTTGCCGTCGCCATCCGGATGAATGCCTTCGTAACCGCCGTGGCCGAGAATTCCATAGAGCGTGCGCGGTGTCGACGGCCAATCGATGGGGACTTCGATAACACCGCCGTTGGTGCCGGCCTCCTGGGTAAAAAGAAGCGTCTTGGTCAAAGGATTCCAGGTGGAGCCGTCGATGCTGTTAAAGTGGGTTAGGCCATCTTGGCCGACCGGCGTCAGCAGGGTGATCCGGTGGTCGGGATTGCTCACGTCAAGATTGATGCGCGTGATATAGGCGAGGTCGCTGGAATTCTCGTGACCCTGGAAAAGAAAATGGCGTCCGTAGTCGTAGCCGGCTGTCGGACCGCCGGGATTATGGTCCAGAATAAGATAGGTATTCTCGTCCGGTTCAGTGCGTGTTCCAGTGCTGAGAAAACCAAACTTTGTAATAACGCCCGACGGATTTTCGAGAGGATCGATTCCGGCTGCAATAAGATCGAGGGTAAATCCCTGCGGGAGAATATCGTCCGGAGAATTCACCGCAGCGTTAGGTGATGCCACACCTCCCTTGAGGTTGGTATCCAGGACTTTGATGTCGGCCGCAAAACTCAAATTGGACGCGGAAAGCGAGGCGATTAGGGCCCCGATACCGAGTCCCGTGGCGGCTTTCGTAGCGGCCGCCGCCATTAGTAGTTTCAAATTCATGGGAACCTCCTAAGAAGCAAAATTTTGTCTTTCGACCGCTCTCAAATACGTGTCGCGTGTGAAGCGTGGGTTACACCTAGACGAAGATTCGATTACGGAGAGCTAGAAACGAACGCCAATTGCCTTTATAAGTATGGGTCATTATGCGTGGTGTCGTTTGGAAGTTTCTCGGAGCGGATCGGCTCCCGGAGCCTTCAAGAAAAAAGCTCGCGATCGTGTCGCTCTTATATTTTATCCAGGGCGCACCGGTGGGAATTCTCTGGGAGGTGCTGCCGGTTTTCTTCCGCGTCCACGGCGTGTCGCTGCGGGCCATCGGCGGCCTGCGCTTTTTGGAGCTACCGTATTCGTTGAAAGTATTCTGGTCGCCGGCGGTCCATCGTTACGGTGACCGGCGGATGTGGGTGCTCGGTTGCATGTTCGGAATTGCGGCGATTTTACTGGCGCTTCCTCTTGTCGATGTGGCCGCCGTGGGATGGCTCGTTTTGTTGTTGATCCTTTCTTTGACCACCCTGTCGGCGACGCAGGATGTCGCCATCGATTCCTATTCGGTTGGTTTAGTCGACCGGGAAGAAGAGGGAGCTGCAAATGGGGTTCGAGCCTCGGCGTATCGAGTGGCGCTGGTTTTCTTTGGCGGCGGAATGGTCTTCCTCGCAGCGGCGCTCGCGTGGAGCCAACTTTTCATCCTCGCTGCGGTGGTTTTCGCGCTGCTCGGGATATCGGTTGTCGCGGTGCCACGGCTCGCTCTCGCGGCGGAAGCGCGCCAGCACTGGCTTCACGGCTTCATTGGATGGGCGGGAACGTGGCGTGTGATTCCGTTAGTGCTTTTTGTGCTTAGCTATAAACTTGGCGAGTTCGCCATCGGGCCGATGGTTAAACCGTTCTGGGTTGATTACGGCAAATCGATCTGGCCGTCGCCCGACGTTTTGATGTTTCAGATTGGCTTATTTCCGACGACGCTCGGAATTATTCTCAGCATCATTGGAGCGCTGGCGGGCGGGGCCTTCATCTCCCGGTACGGAATTTTTCATGCGGTTTGGTTTTTAGGTTTGTTGCAAGCTATTTCCAATCTTGGCTATTCCTTCGTCGCATGGATGGATCTCGGAAGGTTTGGATTGTACGGCGCCTCGATGTTCGAATCCCTCAGCGGCGGTCTGGGTACCGCGGCTTTTCTCGCGTTTCTGATGAATATCTGCCAGAAAGAGCACGCGACGGTGCAATACGCTTTCCTATCGTCCATCTTTTCGCTCACCGGGCGTTTGGTGGGGGGGATTAGTGGGTTGGGAGCAGAGCGCTTCGGCTATGGTAATTACTTCGCTCTTACTTTCTTGTTATCGCTGCCGGCCTATTTGTTTCTGCCTTGGGTCAGAAAGTGGATTCAAGAGGATCCAAAAAAAAGTCGTTAAAAGTTCAAAGTTTCGGGCTTGTCCTGAACGACAGTGAGGATCTTTTCTTTCCGAATAGATCCTTCGAAGCTCAGGATGCGCCAAGGCGCACTTTGAACCTTGAACTCTCCTAACATGAACCTATTGAAGCTCGCGCAGTAACATTTTCCAACTGGCGATTTCACGGCTCGGACGAACCAAAACTGATCGACTGGCACAGCGTCGTTTCAACGAGCGGTAAAACACCGCGTCGGATTCAGCTTTCAGCAACAGCCGAGCCAGTTCGGCGGTGTCGCCCACGGGAAAGTAGCCTGGATAGTTTTTGCCCAAAGTTCCCATCAGACCCGGGATCCGGGATGCAATTACTGGCACGTTGGAGGCGATGGCTTCGCAGAGAACGTTTGAGCTGCCTTCCATACACGACGAGATAACCAGCAGATGGCTTCGAGCCAGAACGCGGCGCGTCATCCAGTAAGGCAATTCGCCAACCCAGCGGTAACGCGGGTTGTTTGCCGCTTCCGCTTGCGCCTGTTTTCCCAGCCCGTTGTCCAGGGATCTTCCGACATGGAGGACCTCTATCGTGGATGTCTCGGGCAAGCGCCGCGCGGCCAGAGCCGTGCGCAGAGGATCTTTCTCTTCCCGCAGGTGGCCAATGACGCAAACTTTAAACGGCCCGCTATTCCGCGACGGCGGTGCCTTGTACGGCTCGGCAGATTGATAGATGACACGGACTTTGGGATGGAACTCTTTGGGAAGCTCGGCGAGCGCCAGCTCTTGCAACACTACTAAACGGTCGGCCAGCTCAAGGGAGCGGTGCGCGTCTCGATCAGTGTGAATATCGCGGTAGAGATCGGTGCCAGTAAGGACGACAATTAAGGGCAAATGGGGATAGATCTCGCGGAATTTTCGAATGGACTTGTGACTGCGGCGCGCATGGAGGGCGACCAGGAGATCACTGGGTTTGCCGCTATATTTCTGCTCTATGTTAACTTTGTGGCCCAGCTTGCGTAAAACACGGGCCCAACGAACCGCGGTGATTTTGTTTCCGCTGTTAAAGTCCAAGGGCTGAGGTGTGACGAGTTGGATTTTCACGGGGCAGTTTATCTCGCGCAAGTGCGAAAACCAGCCCAGACATCATTACGGTCGGGGGTATAGAAATTTCTCCAGGTATTGCGAATGAGAAGGGAGCGCGTGGCCCAGCAGCCGCCGCGCAGGACCTTGTGTGTTCCAAACCAGGGCTTCGAGTATTCCTTGTATGGATCAATGGAAAAACCAGGATAAGGTTTAAAGCTATCAGCCGTCCACTCCCAGACATTACCAAGCATTTGGCGGCAGCCGAAGGCACTGTCGCCGGACGCAAATGCCCCGACCTCGGCTAATCCTGGAAGTTGCCAGTCTAAATTGGCTCGCGCCGATGTTGGTGGATCATCACCCCAAGGAAAATAACGAGCAGCGCGACCATCCAGGACTGGTCCAGCGGCAGCGGCGGCTTCCCACTCGGCTTCCGCCGGCAGCCGCCGGCCTGCCCAATTGCAATACGCCTCGGCCTCGTACCAGTTGACGTGTATCACCGGGAGGTTTTCGTTGAGTTTAACGTAGCGGTCGAAAATGCGCTGCTGCCAGCGGCCGTTGGCCTCGCGCCGCCAGTAGATTGGATGGCGGCGCGGGGCTAAATCGTTTGCGTGTGGAAATGCGTTTGAGTTCTTGTTGAAGAACTTGGCAAAAGAGCGCTCAAGCTGAGGATTGCCGCCGGACTCCAACCAGCGTGCACCCTCCTCGCTCCAAAATTGTTTCTTTTGGTAGCCGCCGTCTTCGACGAACGCCAGGAACTCTCCGTTGGTGACGGGCGCGCGCGCAATGCGAAACGGTTTGAGCTTTACAGAATGGGCCCACTTTTCATTGTCGAAGACAAAAGGAAAGTTGGCCCTGGCGCCCATGATGAAAGTCCCGCCGGCAACCTCGACGTCTCCGGGACAGGGGCCGCCCTCGGTCGCTTCCGCCAAGCCGTCGGCGGTGAACCGCGGAGCAGGATAGCCTAGAGTCTGCCGCGTATAGGCGAGCGCTTCGGCGTGCATCCCCTCATGGAATGTTGTGAGAAGGTGGAAATAATATTCGTCGGCTGTTAGATCGTGACCGTCACTAAGGTGATCGATCACTCGATTCAATACATTGTCCATGTAGCGCAGAGTATTTTGGCGCGTCGGTAGGAGCAGCTCCCAACGGGTGTCGTGGGCAACATCGGTGGAATTGTAGAGTTGGTCGCCGTTTTCGACGAGCGGCTTTTTCAGGCGCAGGTGACGAAGCACCCAAAATTCCTGAAACCAGGCGACATGGCCGATTTCCCAAAGCGGGGGATTGACGGTGGGGAGGCGCGGCCCGATGAGTTGTTGGTCTTCGAGATCAGTCACCAAATCCACGGTGCGTGAACGAAACTCGCGCGCCAGCTCGATCAATTTGTGCGCGTTCACGGAGCTGAGATCGGCGGATGGCGAAAGCCTATGCGAAGCGTCAACCATGGCAGAAGATTACGTGAGGTTTGGATGGCGATCAAGGTGGCACCGACTGTTGCCACTCCGGATCATTGCAGCGCCCGCTCCATCAGATCTCGCCAAGGTTCGATCTCGCATGTCCACCGCTCTTTTTGATGAGCGCGTACATAGGCAGCAGCTGATTGTAAACGTTGCCGCTCTTTTGGCGATATAAAGATGGGCCGCTTGGTTTTCTTGGCCTCTTGAGTCCTTTCGCAGAAAGCCCGAATGGTTCGCCAAATCGGAATAGCTCCAGCCCCAAAGCGCTGACTGATAATCCCTTTCCAGCTTGATTCCGGATTATAGTGAGGAGGGTTAGCCGCGTAATCGAAGCAAGTTGCCAGCGGAATGAAACCAAGGTTGCTTTGCAGCAGGGGATTATTCAAGTAGCCATAGACCGCCCGGGGCAAATTTGGGTCTCGGCCCTGGAGGGGGCCGATGTGCAGTTCGTCACTCATGGAAAGATCGTTGACCGGATAATTGTCCCATAGTATCAGACGGTGCTTGACGCGCCGGGCAATCTGCCGCACGTGGCTCAGGGTAATTTTCCGCGACACGACGCATGGGCCGGTCCAAAAGCAGGCGACGGTGGGTGGCAATGACTCCGCAAGCTTGTCCAAGAAATAGGGTTCAAAGACGCCGAAAGCGCGCGCGAGTAAAGGATCGGGTGTGTAGTATGACGGGCAGATCCACCATTCGATGTCCTTCCATGAGGCGGGCTGACGCAAAAGAATTTCCTGAAGCCAGGCTGCCTGGGCCCGAGCCAGGCTATTTTTGAATCTTCGCCGATCTGCTTCATATTCGAGCCGCGATGGTATGTCATCGAATAGAACCGCGAAAGTCCGTACGCCCGTATCGTAGAAACGCTGCGCTTTTCGCAGCAGAACGCCGACAGGCTTTGCGGCGGAAAAGCGCAACCCTCTGCCAGGGTGAAATCCATAAACAAGATCCACTTTTTGCTTGTGGGCGTGGCGAATGAGTTGCCGCAGGGCCTTCCATTGAGCAGAGGGATACGGCTTGGTCCACTGCTCCCGGTGGTAAGGATCATCCTTTGGCGCATAAAGGTAAGTGTTCATGCCTCGGGCGGCGCCAAATTCAAAAAGTCGCGCGCGATGAGCCATAGTCCATAAGGGACCGAAGAAGCCCTCGACGACGCCGCGTCGTTGGAATGTTTCAGGGGAACTCATTAACTGACAATCTTACACAGCACAAACATAGTGACAAGATTCTCTTGCGATCATTGCAACCATTGCGTAAGCTTTTCTTGCCTCTGCGTAACCACCATGCCCCGCGTCATTGTTTATCTGACAAGATTTCTTGTCGGTATCGCATCATTTTTGACTTTCGTACCAGTGATCAGCGCGGCGGAATCACAGGACCTGACTGAGATGGTGCGGATTCCAGCGGGAGCGTTTCTTATGGGAAGCGACGATGGACCGAAAGATGAGCGTCCCCAGCATCGAGTTATCCTGGCTGAGTTTTTAATCGACCGAACGCCGGTAACGAACCGTCAATTCGCTGAGTTTCTCAACCGCGCCGGCGTCAAAGGCCCAAAGGAAGAAGCTTGGTACGATGTTGATGATGCCGATGCGCGGATTCATCGACGCGAAGGAAAGTGGCTGGCGGATCCAGGCTATGAGAATCATCCCGCCGTCGAGGTATCTTGGTTTGGCGCCCGCGCCTATTGTGCCTCAGTGGGCAAACGGCTTCCCACCGAGGCGGAATGGGAAAAAGCGGCCCGCGGAACGGACGGTCGTAAGTATCCCTGGGGCAACCAGCCGCCAGATCGTTTGAATGCCCAATACAACGCTGGTTGGAACCAAACTCGCCCGGTAGATAGTTTTCCGAAGGGCGCGAGCCCCTACGGTATTCTCGACGCGTCAGGCAACTCTTGGGAATGGGTAAGCAGCGCTTATGTTCCGTATCCTTATGCCGCTAACGACGGTCGGGAAGACTTGACACGTCCGCAGGTTCGCGGCACAAGAGGGGGCGGTCATGATTCCTCCGCGGAAGCATTGACCACCACTCATCGAGGACGGCACGTGTCGCGAAGTTTCCGCTCTGGGCATCACAACATCGGCTTTCGTTGCGCCCGCTGATGTTTGCGGTGAACTAATCAAAAGCGAATGTTTGCTTATTTGCTAATCGAGGGAGTGCTTATCGGCATTATGATAGCCGTGCCGGTGGGGCCGTTGGGTCTGCTGTGCATCAATCGGGCTTTGACCACCGGGGCTCTTTGCGGGCTTGTTTCTGGACTCGGCGTCGCCTCAGCGGATGCTTTGGTTGCCGGCATTGTCGCGTTGGGGGTTTCGCTCATTTCGGGATTCTTAATCGAACACCAGTTTCTTTTACGGCTCGTTGGTGGCGTGCTGCTTTGCTGCCTGGGGGTAAAGATCTACACCACAAAACCTAAGCAGGGACCGCCGCCAAACAACGTCAACGGCTTATTTGGAACCTACGCCACGACGTTTCTCCTGACCTTTTCCAATCCGGTTACGGTTCTACAGTTTATCGCCATCTATGCCGGCTGGGGGGTAACGAGCTTGAGCGGCCGCTATTTTGCCGCGGCAATTTTGACGCTCGGCGTATTTACCGGCTCTGCTTGCTGGTGGATTGCACTGTTCGTTGGCTTAACCATGTTTCACCACAAATTCACACTTGAGGTCGTGGGTTGGATCCATCGTATATCGGGAGCGGTCATTGCCGGCGCTGGGTTTATCATTCTTCTAAGTCTCTCGCCTTTAAAAACCACTTTGGGAATTCAATTCTAATGCTGGCTATAGTTCGGACGTTGTGATGGATTGCGGCACCAAACATTCCCATCACGGTCAACTTTGCGCCCGCCGTGGAACGCTTCAAATCGTTCAAGCCGTCATATCGTTACGGACCTTTTCGAAAAAGCAGCAGCGAGAACCAATTCTGGGAATCGGTGTAGTGGCCAATCGGAGTGAAGTCAAAAAAGCGCAGTTGCTGTTGCAGCCGCAGGGGATCGAACTTGCGGCTGATCTCAACGAGGATGCGGTCTTCTTTGTGCCAGCGAAACGAAGCATCGAATGAGGAGAACACGATTTCCTGCGTCGCCGACGAGACGGCATACATCTCGATCTGGGCCCATTCGTGATTGAAGCCGGAATCGTAGCGCATTTTGCCGAGATCGAAATTGCTCCCAGTGAGGCGGTTGATGTTTTGGAAGATATTGAGGATGAAGTCCGCGGTCAATCCTTGGGAGTCGTTGTAAGCGCGTTCTAAAACGGCGACATCTTTGATGCAGTCCGCGCCGAGGAGTAAGAAGTCTTCGGGGCCCATGGCGTGGGATAGTCGGCTGAAAAAACGCACGAACGAAGCTGGGTTGAAATTGCCAATGGTGCTGCCCAAAAAAACAAACAGGGTGGACAAATCCCGATCGATGCTTGAAAAGCCGTCTTCGTAGCGCGCGTGCAAACCGTGAAATTCAATCTGAGGAAAATTAGCGCAGACAAAATCTCTTGATGCTCTGAGCCCGGGGAGACTTACATCGATGGGCGCGAAGATGCCGGTGCCTCTGTGCGCGACCTGTGCCTTGAGGAGATGGGTGGTCTTTTTCGCCGAGCCGGCTCCAAGCTCCACGATGCAGGACACCGGGGCGGTGGCGATGATGCGCGCCGATTCTCGCTCCAAGATGGCATTCTCGGTCCTGGTCAAATAATACTCCGGGAGTTCACAAATCCGCTCGAAAAGGTCTGCCCCCCGGTCATCGTACAGATGGTAAGCTTCCAACCACCGTGGCTGATCCCATAGGGTTCTCATGATGGACTGAGCGGGATTCTCTTGGGGAGCGTCATTTACCAGGGACCAGATCGAAAGTTCGGCGGAGAGCCAGAGATCGCGCTTGGATGCAGAGAACAGCGCGGACGGTTTTGCGTTTTTCATAAGCTTTGAAAAAACTATAAGGGGAAAACCGCTGGAATGTCCAGCTGCCGCCGTGTTATTCGTCTTGGATGATGAAGGCCGAGGACGAGAAGAGCATAGAGTTTCGCCATGTGAGCTTTCGTTTGCCGAACGGCAAAACGCTGCTCGCGGATTTGAATCTGGAGGTGCGTCAGGGAGAAACGCTCGTATTGCTGGGAAGAAGCGGTTCCGGGAAGACTACGACGATGAAACTCGTCAACCGGCTGCTCGATCCCACGGAGGGAGAGGTCAGGGTCGAAGGCGAATCGACGCTCCGCTGGGATCCCATCAAGCTGCGCCGCCGCATCGGTTATGTGATTCAAGAAATCGGATTGTTCCCGCATTTCACCGTCGAACAAAATATCGGCGTGGTCCCTCGCCTCGAAGGCTGGGAGCCGGAAAGAATCAGCGCTCGTGCGCGGGAATTGCTGATCATGGTGGGTCTCGACCCGGATCGGTTTGCCGCGCGATTTCCGCGCGAGCTTTCAGGCGGGCAGCGCCAGAGGGTCGGTGTAGCTCGCGCGTTGGCGGCGGACCCCCCGATCATCCTGTTGGATGAGCCATTCGGAGCGCTTGATCCGATCACGCGGCGCGAAATACAGCAGGAATTTCGCCGGCTGCGGGAACGGCTCAAAAAGACGCTGATCTTTGTTACCCACGATGTGGGCGAGGCTTTCCTGCTCGCGCATCGGATCGGTCTGGTCCAAGACGGCAAGATGATTCTCCTTGGCTCGCCGGCCGATCTGCTGGCGTCTAAGGATCCCGAGGCCTGCGCTTTCGCCGCCTGTTTGTCCGGTGCTCCATCTCCCGGGGGCCCTGCGTGAGTCTGCTGGACTTTCTGCTGCGCAACCACAGGGAAGTTCTGAAGCTCGTGCTGGAGCATCTCCTGCTAGTATCTGTTGCTACTGGAGTCGCTATTGCGATCGGCGTTCCTCTCGGTATTCTGCTGACGCGCAAGCCCAGTTTGAGCAAGCCCGTGCTTGGCTTCGCCAACATCATGCAGACAGTGCCAAGTCTGGCGCTGTTCGGTTTCCTGATTCCGGTTAACCTCTATCTCTTTCACGTCAGGATTCTTGGCGGTATCGGCGCGCGCACCGCCATCGTTGCTTTGGTGCTCTATGCGTTGTTGCCCATCATTCGTAACACATTCACGGGCATTAGGGGTGTCGACCCGGCGATCCGCGAGGCGGGTAAGGGGATGGGGATGACGGATTGGCAGCTGCTTTTCCAGGTCGAGCTGCCGTTGGCCCTTGGGGTCATCATTTCAGGCATACGCGTGGCTACGGTCATTTGTGTCGGCACCGCGACCATCGCTGCTGCCATCGACGCTGGGGGCCTCGGGCGCTATATCTTCCGCGGCCTGCGGATGAATGACAACGTGCTGATTCTGGCCGGCGCGGTTCCCGCCGCGCTGATCGCCCTGGGAGCGGATCTATTATTTGGATGTTTCGAGCGAACGATCCAGTTAGGCAGGACGATCAACACCAAATCGCGCAAAATTATATGGGCCACTGCATCGGTCGTGGCCCTCGCAGCGATCGTTGGCATGGTGATTTTTTTCTCCGGTAAGACCTCCGGGCGCATTGCGGTGGGCTCGAAAGATTTTACCGAGCAAGTGATTTTGGGCGAGCTGCTGGCCCAGGCGATTGAGGCCAAAACGGGATTAGATGTGGAGCGCCGCTTCGATCTCGGCGGCACCATGGCACATGAAGCGCTGGTTGCCGGAGAGATCGACCTGTATGTGGAATATACCGGCACCGCATGGTTGGCGATATTGAAAGGCCAGCCATCGAGCGATCCGCGGCAAGTTTACTCGCGCGTCAAGGACGACTATACGCACCGCTTCCGCCTCGATTGGACGGAGCCGCTTGGCTTCAACAACACGTTCGCAATTCTGGTGCGCGGCGAGGACGCGCGGAAGCTTCATTTGAAGTCGGTGAGCGACGCGGCGAAAGTATCGAACCAGTGGCGCGCAGGGTTCGGCCAGGACTTCATGTCGCGGGCCGACGGCTATCCCGGCTTTGCTCGTGTTTATGGGTTTCATTTCGAGGAAGTGCGCGAGATGGAGCTGTCGCTGACTTATCGCGCGCTGGCCGAGAAACAAGTGGATTTGATCGCGGGGAATTCCACCGACGGCTTGATCAGCCGCTACGGTCTGGTCCAACTCGAGGATGACCGGCATTATTTTCCGCCTTATGATGCCGTGCCGGTGGTTCGTCAAGCGGTGTTGGAAAAATATCCGGAGCTGCGCGGAGTGTTGAAACAGCTAGGCGGCATATTGTCGGTGGAAGAAATGCGAAAGCTCAACTATGCCGTCGACGGGGAAAAACGCCAACCCAAGGACGTAGTCCGTGAGTTTTTGACCCAAAAGGGATTTGTTCGTTGAGAGAAGCGAACTTGAAATCTGGCGCGCGCTGGCGAATTTTGAAAAGCAGGGGTGCCTTTCGCGCTCTCGGTTATCGGGATTTTTTTCTATTTTGGTCGAGCTATTTCGTTTCCAATGTCGGTTCATGGATGCAGAGCGTTGCCCAGGGCTGGTTGCTTTTCGATCTGACGTCCTCGCCTTTGTACCTCGGGCTGTTCAGTGCGCTACGGATGGTGCTCTTAGTGATGTTTTTTGTTCTGGGCGGGCTCATGGCGGACCGGCTCGACCGTCGCAAGGTGATGCTTTGGATTCAATCTATTTCAGCCTTGACCGCTCTCGGTATGGCGGTGCTGGTGTCTCTCAAGATGATTCAGATTTGGCATATCTTTGTGCTTGGCGCGATCACTTCGACGGCCTGGGCCTTCGAACAACCCGTGCGGCAGGCGCTTATTCCTATGCTCGTGAGCCGTGAGGATTTGGTGAACGCCCTGGCACTCAACGCAGTGATCTGGAACGGCGCCGGCTTGCTGGGTCCCAGTCTGGTGGGCGTGTCGGTCGGTTGGATCGGGATCGACGGTTGTTTTTATGTCAATGTGGCGAGCTATCTGTCGATCATCGCGGCATTGTTTTTCATTCGCATTCCGCGACCTGACCCAACGATTCCCCATGCAAGTATCCTGCGGAGCCTCCGCGATGGTCTTCGTTACGTGCGCACCGAAAGCGCGATTGTGACATTTTTGATCGTCTCAGCTGTTTACAATATCTTTGGCAAGTCTTACATCACTTTGTTACCGGTGTTTGCCAAGGAGATCCTTGGTTTGGGAGCATCGGGATTGGGTTTTCTTGCGGCGGCACCTGGGCTCGGAACTATCATCGGCTCTTTGGGCTTGGCTACGCTGGGACGAGTCGAGGCTCGACGAAGACGTATGCTAACTATCCTGGCCGCTTTTTCAGCGGCGCTTTTTGCTTTCGCGGCGAGCAGCCATTTCAACCTGACGTTTATATGTCTAGTGATCGTGGGGGCTTTAAGCACTGTTTTTGAAACGTTGATGCAAACATCCATTCAATTGCAAGTTGCTGAAGCTTTTCGTGGAAGGGTCCTGGGGTTTTATGGTCTGACCACCGGAGGTTTGAGAGAATTGGGCGGAATGCAAGCGGGCTTCCTGGCTGAGTGGACAGGCGCGCCAGTCGCCATCGAAGCCGGCGTAATTATTCTCGTCGTGGTTGGATTTTTGTTTTTCAGTGTGCGCCCCCGGCGGCAAGCATCAAAAGAACGAGCCGCGGCGGCGACCGACTCTAAAACTGGCTATTTCTGATCAACTGTACGAAAAAGCGCATATCGAAGATTA
>Ga0209684_1000033_pt1 | contig 23394 bp, 18 predicted proteins | sample PanSoiPlot6MoBio_FD_188322 | JGI IMG/M metagenome (GOLD analysis project Ga0209684, IMG submission 188322) | Tropical forest soil microbial communities from Panama analyzed to predict greenhouse gas emissions - Panama Soil Plot 6 MoBio (SPAdes)... | ecosystem: Environmental > Terrestrial > Soil...
CCGTAACGTAACTGCGGAATCCAGGTTTCGCTTACCCTCGGGCCAGCTTTGGCTCCGCCCCCGTTTGTAGGGATTTCCAATTTCTAAAACCGCTGGACCCGTGCTTTCTAAAAAAGGAAAAGCGCTTGTTCGATTTTCTCGATATTCTCGATGGTGGCATCATGTTTGCGGTGTTAGAAGATACGAGGGGTGTAATGCTCAAACCGACAGACAAACGGCGCGGGCTGTCATATGACGAGCTTATACGGGCGATGTCGGAACCGGATTTTTATCCAAAGCGGCCCTCGAAAGTAATACATAAAGAGACCCACATTTCGCACGTTTTCCTGACCGACGATCTGGCCTACAAAGTTAAAAAACCGCTTCGGTTTTCTTTTCTCGATTATGCGACATTAGGCAAACGGCGCCATTTCCTCAATGAGGAACTGCAGCTGAATCGGCGGCTCGCTCCATCGGTTTATTTGGCAGTAGTCCCGATAACAACGGGTAGAAGCGGCTTCCAGTTAGGAGTTGAAGGTGAAGCGGTCGAATACACGCTGGTTATGCGCCGCCTGCCGGAGAAACGGATGTTGCCGTTTCTTCTGGAAACAAATCAAGTAACGCCGGCGATGTTAAGCGATTTAGCCGAGGTCCTTGCCAAATTTCATGATCGCGCCGAGCGCGTTGTGGCTGGCGACCCTTCCGAATATCCGAAGGCTGTAGAGAACGAGTGGAATGACAATCTCACCGACCTGGGACCCTTTGCGGGAACTTTGATCGAGACGGAAAAACTAGCAATGCTTAAGGATTTGGGAACACGCTTTGTTCATCGCCACCATGACCTGCTCATTAGTCGAGCAGCTCAGGGGTGGATTCGCGATGTGCACGGCGATCTTCACTGCGAGCACGTCTGCTTCGCTCCCGAGGGGATTCAGATCTTCGATTGCATCGAATTCAGCTCCAAGCTTCGTTGTTGCGATCTCGCCTCTGAAATAGCTTTTCTCCTGATGGATATGGAGGTGCGCGGCTGCGCATCTTTGGTTGAACCGTTTCTAACTCGATACCGCGGATTGCTGCCTGATCCGGACCTGACCACCTTGCTTCCATTTTACAAATGTTACCGCGTACTCGTGCGCGGTAAAGTGCATGCGCTACGGGACAACGCTGAGGCGGCGAGAGGCTATTTTCGCTTTGCCACGCGCTTCGTCTGGGACCCCCTCAAACCCTTTCTCGTCATCGTTTGCGGTCTCACGGGAAGCGGAAAATCCACTCTGGCACGAGAGTTGGGAAAACGTTTGGGCATGCCAGTGATCAGCTCTGACGCCGTGCGCAAAGCGATGGCAGGGAAATCCGACCAGCAGAAGGTGCCGTTTAAGGCGGGAATTTACCGGCCAGACATGACGGAAAAGACGTACGCGAAGATGACACGGGATGCGGGACAGCAAATACGAAACGGCGGGGGGGCCATTCTAGACGCAACATTCGGCCAAAAACGACATCGCACGAGGCTTATTCGTTTGGCCCAAAAGCATGGAGTCCAACTCTTTGTGATTCATTGTGTTGCGTCCGAAGATACTACAAGGGAACGGCTGGCTCAAAGAACATTTGAAGGAAAGGACCTCTCCGATGGACGGTGGGAGATTTACGTGCAGCAGGCGGCTACTTATCAACCGCTTGACGACATCCCCGCCGCTGCTCGCCTCGAATTAAACACAGAAGGGCCCTTAGAACAGCTCGCTCATGCCAGCGAAGAGTTCCTGCGCTCGCGCATGGGCGGAGGACTTCCTTAAACTCTATCCCTAAATTCCTGGCAGTCAAAGCACAATTCCGCTTCGGGATAGATCGCCAATCGATCGGCTTCGATGGGTTCGTGGCAAGCCAGACATAAACCATACCGGCTGTCTTGAACGCGGCCAAGCACATCGTCGATCCTAGTTATCTCTTCACGATACCATTTAGCCAGAAGATCAAGGAGACTGATTCTTCTCTCGTAGGCTTTCTGATCGATCCACTCGGTGTTTTGTTGAACCTCATGACGCTCTTTGGCGAGATGCCGCAAGGTCAGTTCGATCTCTTTCTTTCGCTGTTGTAGCTTGTCAGAATACGCCATTGGCAATCCTCTTTTCGCTATGAAGGGTGCGCAAAAGAAATGCCAGTCTATCAGGAAGAGGCGTTGAAGCTTTTTCGTGTTGTTTTGGAGGGATAAAGTCCGACTTGTCTCAGCCGTGAGATTATTTTCCCACTTTTGCGACTTTCATTTGCCAGCGTAAGTCGTGTAGGTAGCAAATTTATTCATCACAAGAATAAGATAATAAGTGGAGGAAGGACCGATGGCAGACGCTAGCTATAGCAGTATGCTAATCCCGCTCGATGGATCGAAAACGTCGGAGAATGTTTTGCCTTATGCGCGGACCCTGGCACGGGTCCTTGGGATTCCCGTCGAACTCATGGAGACTATTGACATCGCGCGCGTGGCCACGCACACCGCTGTCGAGAAAGGCACACACCTCGATACCCTAACGGGCGACATTGAACGCAAGAGCGAGAATTATTTGAGAAAAATAGCCGAATCGTTTTCCGGGACCACTATTCAATGCACGGTCGCGAGAGGCAAAGCAGAGAACGCCATCATCGATAAAGCGGCGGCCGATGAGAGGGCCCTCATCGCGATGGCTACCCACGGGCGATCCGGAATCAGCCGGTGGTTGCTGGGGAGCGTAGCGGAGAAGGTGCTGCGGGGCGCGCGCAACCCTCTCTTTCTCGTAAGAGCAAGCCAGGACGGTCAAACCGAGGGTGAGGCTCACATTAAAGCGATTATCGTTACACTGGACGGGTCCGAATTGGCGGAATCGGTTTTGCCGTCAGCCCTGAACCTTGCACGCTTATTGGGCCTTGAAGTGATTCTGTTCAGGGCGTACGAGTTGCCCGCGACGGCCTATTACGGAAAAGAGGATTATCTTCCTGACTACGACGAACTCAAAAATCAAGTCAAACAAGAAGCCAGCGCTTACCTCGATGCTAAAGCAGCGGCGATTAAAGCGGGCGGCCTCGAAAAAGTCTCCTCGGCGTTGATGGAAGGGCCTGGCCCGGGTGAGATCATCACTTACGCCCAGAAAACCCCTAACGCGGTGGTCGCGATGTGCACCCATGGACGGTCTGGAGTACAGCGCTGGATGCTTGGTAGTGTTACGGAAAGAGTGGTGCGCCATTCGGGCAATCCGGTATTGGTGGTAAGAGCGAAGTGATGGCTTGACCAGAACACCCGAATAGTTATGCGCCGGCCTTGATCCGAAAGCCATTTCGACTGAGTTCTTGATGAATCCTCGCGATGTGCTCCGGGCCGGTAGTTTCCAGGATCAATTCTACTTCCGTCTCGTCGATAGCCATCTGCCCGAAGCCGCGGCTGTGCGCGATGTGCAGAATGTTGGCTCCAAGCTCACCGATGCATTGGCTCAGCCGACCCAAAGTCCCTGGCCTATCGGGTAATACCACGGAAAAACGGCTTAACCGGCCATCTTCGATAAGTCCCTTCTCAATGATGCGCGAGATCAAATTCATATCGATGTTGCCCCCGGAGACAATCAAACCGACATTTTTGTTCTGGAGGGAAACTCTATTATTGATAAGCGCGGCGAGAGGAGCTGCCGCCGCGGCTTCAGCCACAGTCTTTTCAATTTCCAGTAGAAGCAAGACGGCGTTGGCAATCTCACCCTCGCTCACCGTAACGATTTCATCCACGAATTGTTTTACGAGGGACAACGGAATTTCGCCTACGGCGCGGACAGCGATGCCGTCGGCAATGGTCGCGGCCGGTGGGAGCTGAACCGGCTCGCTTTTTTCCAAAGCGACTTTCATCGAGGGTAGAGCCTCTGCTTGGACACCGATGATGCGAATATTTGGATTGAGCGTCTTCAGCACTAACGCAATTCCCGCAATGAGACCTCCGCCGCCCACGGGAACGATGACCGCGTCCAAATCAGGATTCTGTTCATAAAGTTCGAGTCCAACGGTTCCTTGACCGCTAATAACCTCGGGATCGTTGAATGCGTGAATGAATGTCATGCCTTTTTCTCGGCTCAGCCGTTCTGCTTCGGCAAAAGCCGAGTCGTAATCCGCGCCATAAAGCACGCTTTGCGCGCCGTATTGGCGCACCCGGCTGACTTTGATGAGTGGCGCATGGACTGGCATGACAATACTTGCCTTTATGTTCAGCCGCCGGCTGTGGAACGCGACAGCCATGCCGTGATTGCCGGCGCTGGCGGCGACGACGCCCCGTTTAGCTTCTTCCGGGGTGAGCAGTAAGAGACGGTTGAGGGCGCCGCGCTCCTTGAAAGAGCCTGTCATCTGAAGGTTGTCGAGCTTAAAAAAAACGCGATGGCCCGTCATGCGGCTGATCGTTTCTGAGTAAGGGAACGGCGAAAGATAGATATGGTCTTTGATACGGTCCCGCGCCTCTTCAACATCGGCGAAAGTAATCATGCTAAGGCGACGTTAGAATGAAAGGTCAAAGACTGCAAGGTAATCTTGTCAACGTTAATTTGACTTGCGTGCAATGTCTGTGGCACCGTTGTTATGGTTTCGAGCAATTAAAACAGGAAACCGGAATCACTCTATTCGATGCAACCTGAGCAAGCCGCCACCGCAGCGGACGTCAACCGCTACCAACAGAACTACCTCGTGGAGATGGATGGCATCGCGCTTTACCGTTCCATGGCCGCTGCAGAAAAAGACGAGACACGGGCTGAGATTTTCAACAAGCTGGCCAAAAATGAAGAACGACACGCGCAGCGCTGGGCGCGGCTCATTCTGTCGGCAGGCGGCGCAGTGCCGCGGTACCGTCCGAGCTTGAGGGTGCGGGCCCTGGGGTGGATGGCGCGGACTTTCGGGACGCATCGCGTGGTGCCGATCATCAGCAGCATGGAGGCGCGCGATGAGGCCGGGTACATGCATCAGCCGGAGGCGGCAGGCCTGCCTGCCGAAGAGAGGGCTCACAGCCGTACGCTGTGGGCCATGTCGGGGGGTGCCCCTGGTCCGGCGTCGATTATCGGTGTGGAGCGTTGGCACTTTACGTCGCGGGGCGGAAACCTACGCGCCGCCGTTTTCGGCGTGAACGATGGGCTACTCTCGAACTTCAGTCTCGTGATGGGCTTCGCCGGCGCCGAAGCGAAACCGGAGTACATTTTGCTCGCCGGAGTTGCGGGATTGCTTGCAGGCGCGTTCTCGATGGCCGCGGGCGAATACGTTTCCATTCGGGCGCAACGAGAAGTCTTCGAGCAGCAGATCGCCATGGAAAAGCAGGAATTGGAAATGTCGCCTAAGGAAGAGGAAGAAGAGCTGTCATTAATCTATCAGGCGAAAGGTATTCCTGAGAATGAGGCGGCAAAGCTGGCCCGGCGCATCATTCAAAATCCTAAAACAGCCATTGATACGTTGGCGCGGGAAGAGTTGGGGTTGAATCCCTCCGAACTGGGTTCGCCCTGGACTGCGGCTCTGAGTTCCTTCTTCGCCTTCGTCATTGGTGCTTTCGTCCCGGTTGCCCCCTATTTGATCAGCTCAGGAATGATTGGTTGGTCAGCTAGCGCACTGCTCAGCTCTTTAGCTCTGTTTGCCGTCGGCGCGCTCCTGTCGATCTTTACGGCGCGAGGTCCATTGGTGAGCGGCGCGCGCATGCTCTGCATCGGGCTGATCGTCTCTGCCATCACCTACTCTGTGGGCTGGCTGCTCGGGGTGTCCGTGGCCGGCTAATGTATACGCGATCTTGATGATCTCTCATTGGGCTGCGCGCAGCATATGCCACGCCCGAAACAGCGCCTTTATGGCTGTGCAGCATTGCGAAAATGTTTTTCAAATGGATCGCCGCTCTGCACAAAGGAAAGCCGGACGAAATGAGCTTTGCGGTTCGACTCTATGAATATTGCGAGGGAGATTGCATGAAACTAAGCGCGTTAGGGAAAAGTAATTTTCTGGGTTTCCTCATAATTTTTTTGTTTGCGTCATACGCTGGCGCGCAGGCAAATAGATTTCAGGAATTGCTAAATGCGGCTAAGAAGGAGGCAGGCTCCGGTGCCTTTGTGGTGTACGCATCGAATCCCCGAGAGGAAAAGACGCGCCAGGCTCTATTCGATGCTTTCAAGAAAAAATACGGGATGCCGGATTTCAAATTCGAATGGCTCGAGCTTCATCCCTCGGTGGCCGTACCGCGCACAATCACCGAGATAAAAGCCGGCAAGCCCGGCCCCACGGTGCTCATGTCCAGCGCCGCTACTCTCCTCGATCTGGATCACGCGGGGTTCCTTGATAGCTTCGATTGGGTTGCCAGTTTTAGCAGCGAATTTCCCGATATCAGAGAAGCCTCGATGGATCGTGTACCGGCCGAGTTGAAGGGAAAATGGGTTGTCATTTATGATGCGACGCGGAGCTGGGTTTTCAACACACAGCAAATGAAGGCGAGTGAGGTGCCCGACAGCATCGAAAGCGTGGCGGATCCCAAATGGGCGCGCAAATTTGCAATGAACGCCAGCGGGGGTTCACCATTCGATCTCTTTTCCTTGGTTTGGGGAGAAGAACGGACCCTCAATACCGTAAAGAAACTTATGGCCAATCGGCCCATCTTCAAGAAAGGAACTCCCGCGGTCAACAACGCGGTGGCCGCCGGAGAAGCCCCTCTCGGTTTCGGCAGCATTCACGAGAGCGAGCGGCTCAAAGTGCAGGGCGCCCCCGTGGATTGGAAAACCTACGGGGAGTACATCCCGGTTCTTAGCCAAGGCTACTCGGTGACTAAAAAGGCTTCTCAACCAAATCTTGGCCGGCTGTTTATCGCGTGGTTGGCCATGGATGGAATGAAGATCTATGAAGAGATGGAGGTTACGACCCGGGTGACTCGCAAGGAATCACCGCTCTATAAAAGCATTAAGCAGCGCGCCCCCAATGCAAAGGTGCTGGAACCTACCAATCAGAAAGAATTCAAGGCGTTCGACGCAGTCAACGAGAAGTTAGATAAGTTACTTGCAACGGTGGCGGTAGGAAAATAGCCGGCTGTTACCGAGCTTTTTTGTGTTTGCAGGACGCGCTTTTCGTATCCAGTACAAGTTTGACCGTGCGGTTCGTTCCCGCCGGTAAACCAGGAGAAAATTTTCCATGGCGGCCATGACTCTGAAGATCGATCATGCCCGATTTATTCTGACGATGGATCCTGAGCGGCGGATCATTGGCGACGGCTCAATCGTGATTGAAGGTTCGCGAATAACTCATGTGGGTAAGGCGGTGGAGCTGGCTGCCATTTCAGCGGAACGGGTCATCGATGCCAGCGCCATGGTGGTTACACCGGGATTCTTCAACGGCCACATGCACATCAGCTACGCGCATCCGGTGCGCGGAATTTTTCCCGATGACGTCGCCGACCGGCTCAACACCGTCTTTCACTTGCAATCGCTCATGACCGAAGAAGAGGAATATTACACAACCCTGCTCGGAATTATTGAACTGCTGAAAAACGGCAGCACCTGCTTTATCGATCCGGGCACGACCAAATTTCCTGACGCTTGCATGCAAGCCTACGAAGACTCCGGCTGCAGAATCGTTCTGGGTGAAGGATTGACCGACATCCCTGAGACGCGGAAGTTGCCGCTTTATTCGACGGCGGAAGCGATTTTCCGCGCCGAACAGTGGATCAAAAAATATGACCACCGGCTCAACGACCGAGTTCGTTGCTGGCCCATGCCATTCTCAGCCGTGAATTGCACACCGGAATTATTGCAAGCCTTGAAAAGACTCGCGGACGAATATCAGACCGGCATGACTTTTCACCACACCTTGACTCCTAAGTTGCAGCAGAGTTTTCGGGAAAAGCACGGCAAGCTGGCAACGGAATTTCTCGAGGAGATCGGAGTATTGGGATCCAACGTTCTGCTTGCGCACGCTATGGGTCTGGAGGATGCAGAGATCAACTCCCTCGCGCGCACCGGAACAAACGTTGTCATGTGTCCTGCGAACGCCATCAAGCAAGCCAAAGGAATCAAAGAAAATGGACGCATGCCGGAGATGCTCGAAAAGGGCATCAAAGTGGCGCTGGGAAGCGACTCCGTGAATAGCTCTAATCACCTGGACATTGTCCGCTCCATGAATCTGGCAGCCTGCCTCTACAAGGATGCGCGGCTGGACACGAAGATGATTCCAGCCGAGCGAGCCCTGGAGATGGGAACGATCATGGGGGCCGAAGCATTTGGGCTGGCACGAGACCTTGGATCCGTCGAAAAAGGGAAAAAAGCGGACCTGTTGCTTTTCGACACCAAGCGGCCGGAATGGCAGGCGCTGTTCAATCCGGTGAACAATCTAATCTACAGCGCGGACAGCCGCAGCATTCATACAGTAATCGTTGATGGGCGCATTGTGGTGGAAGCCTACGAGCAGCATTTCGCGGAGGAATGGCCGCTCATGCAAAAGGTGCAGGAGATCGGGGAATCGATCCTGGCGCGCACGGGAATCTCCGTTATGCAGCGATGGCCGGTGGTTTGAGGTCAATTCAAAGAGGGGTTTAAGATCCACGGAAAAGACTTGCCCTTTGAAAAAGGGACAAAGCGGCCCTCACCGGTTGAATTTTCCAACCGAATTTTCGCGAGAGGACACTAGCTAGCCCCCAGCTTTTCTCGCCGCGTAAAGCTGTATCGGCAGCACGATTAAGAGCAGACCAACCATCATAAGCATCAGCAGGGCCGAAGCTTTGGGGACATCGCCGAAGCTCCAGAGAATCCATAAAGTCGAACTCAAGACGACATTATCAGGTGACATCAACGTTAAAGCCAACGTCAGATCGCGCATACTGTGGGCAATAATCCAGAGCCAGGCGTTGAGAAAATGAGGCCACAAGAGCGGCAGCAAAATTTTCCTCATCGTTGTCAGCCAGGACGCTCCGGCAGCAGTGGCCGCGTTCTCCAACTCCGGATGGATTTGGATTAGAGCCCCATTGATCGTTCTCGTGCCAAAGGCGAGGTAGGCTGTGACTTGAGCTAAAACGATGATCCAGATCGTGCCGTAGAGTGGCGTGCGAATGTAGAGCAGCAAAATCGAGATGGCCATTACGATGCGCGGAATCGCCATCGGAGCAAAGGCGATCATATCGAGAAAACGCGCCAGCTTTCCTTTGCCTCGCACCGCAAACCAGCTCATTATGCCCGACAGCAGCATCGCCAGCGTTGCCGTGGAAAAGACCAGAATGAATGTGTTGAGGATGGCCTGCTGCACTTTGGTGCTGCCAGTGATGGTGCGGTAGTTGTTGAGCGAAATTTTATTCAGCGCCATGGCCGAAGGTAGTTGATAAAAAGGAAGCAAGCTGGTCCAAAGCAGCGCAAGTAACGGCGCGACCATGATCCCAAAATAGATCCAGGTAAAAATCATCGCTGGGTAGCGCCCGCGTCCCAGTTCGATTCTCTTCGGGCGGAATCCCTTGCCGGTGACGACGCGGAAGCGCTCTGCTGTGCGCGTCGCGGCGTAATAGACAACCATTAAGATAATCGCCAGTACGAGGAGGCCGATGCCAAACGCGGCTGCTAACCCGTACTTTGGGGTACCGCCCTCCGGACTGCTTAATAGATAGATATAGACGCTCAGCACCGGGACTCCGGCGGTCAAACCCATGACGAGAGGAATCTCGAATGCCTGCACCATGATCATTAGCATGTACATGGCGACGGAAAGGAGGCCTGGAGTGAGCAGGGGCAACAAAATGTACCGCGCCGTCTTGAGGTAGTTCGCGCCGCTAACAGCGGCGGCTTTCTCGAGCTGCGGATCCATGTTGCGGAAGAGACCGCTCAGCATCACAAACATTGTTGGGACCAGCTCCGTCGCCGAAATGAAGATCATCATCCAGAGCGTGTAGACATCAAAGGGATGCTGGTCCAGACGGAACAGATTTTTGAGCCACACGTTAAGCGCGCCGTTATTAGGATTGAGAAGCAAAACCCAGCCAAAGGCGTAGGCCAACGGGGGAATAGTCATGCTGGCGAACAGGGTCGCCTTGATCGTGGTCCGAAAGGGCATGTCGGTTCTCTCGACGAGCCAAGTTAAAAGACCCGCCAGGATGAGTCCGAGCAGAACGCTGCCCCCGGCGTAGTAGGTGGTGTTAAGAAAGAGTTTCAGCGTCGCGGCATCGGCATAAGCAGCAGCGAAGTTCGTGAAGGTCAAACTCAGCGCGTCGAATGGCAACTCGCCGGCGGGAAGAAAACTGCTGCGTAGCAGAATGATGAGCGGCGCGACCACCAAAACCACCGCCGAAAAGACGAGCAGCGGCAGGACAACTTGCTGCTGGGTGGGCAACCTGGTACGAGCCACCCGTGCAGGTTTATGGACGATTGAAATTGACTCCAACGGTGTTTCCTAACTTTCGCATTCGCCGCTCTATCTAAAGTAGCGCTACCGTTGCCAGACGGTCCTCGGGGATCTGCAAAGAGATAACCTCGCCGACTTTGAATTCGCGATAGGGATCCAGCAGCGCGCGGAGCTGCTGATTCTCCACCCGAACCTGGCACTCCAGAAAATCCCCCGCGAAGCTGGTTGAAGAAATTTCTCCGCGCAGCGCATTGATTTTACCGGCACGTCCGTCGTGGAGCACTTTTAACGCCGCTGGGCGAAAACCAAGGAGCACCGTGTCGCCGGGTTTCACTGCAAGCGTGATCAGGCAGTGAAGAGTTCCGATGGCGGTGTCGACTTTACCTCGTCCTGCACCAGGAAATAATTCCAGAACACGTCCTTCCAGAAAATTACTCTTGCCCAGGAAATCAGCTACGAAGCGATCTTTCGGTGTGAGGTAGATTTCCCGCGGCGTTCCTTCCTGTACGATTTTTCCATTGCTCATGACCGCGATGCGGTCGGACATGGAAAGCGCCTCGATCTGATCGTGGGTGACGTAGAGGCTGGTAATGCGCAGGCGCAGCACAAGGTCGCGCAATTCAAAGCGCATCTCTTCGCGCAGTTTCGCATCAAGATTGCTGAGCGGTTCGTCGAGCAGCAGGACTTTAGGCTCGTCAACGATGGCACGTGCGAGAGCGACCCGCTGTTGCTGTCCTCCGCTCAGAAAGGGCGCAGGCCTGTTTTCCAAACCGGCAAGTTGAACTAATTGAAGAGCCTTCATAACGCGGTCGTTGACGGAGCTGCGGGAAACACGGCGGCGACCGTGCAGCAACGGGAAAGCGACATTTTCAAACACGGTCATGTGCGGCCAAATAGCGTAGGATTGAAACACCATGGCAATGTCTCGTCGGTGGGCGGGCACGACGATCTTCGCGTTGCGTGAGAAAACCAGTCTGTCGTCCAGGGTAATCTCCCCCGCATCCGGCATTTCCAGTCCCGCGATACATTGCAGGGTGGTCGTCTTGCCACAGCCGCTGGGACCAAGGAGGGTATAAAACTCGCCAGGGGCGACATCGAAGTTGACGCCATCCACAGCCCGGACAGAACCATTGTCGGCGACAAAGTTTTTTTGTAGGTCGCGTACGGTCAGCATAGCCGGCTGCGATATGGCGCGCCCGATGGCTCAGTTATTGTTGGGTAAGCTTGACCGAAACGCTTCAGACGTTTGCCTACGTCAGGGACATTTAAAGTTTGTCCTCGGCATTCAGACGGCCAAAGAACCCGTTTCGGTCATACGAAAGGCAGCACTTCTTCCATGCATCGTTTCAGAAGACCCATTTGGTCCCAACCGGTGAGACGCATGGTGATCATTTTGATGCCGATGTCGACATACTGCCGCAGTTTGGCGATGCATTGCTCGGGCGAACCATACGCGAGCCAGCTCTCCACGACTTCGGGTTTGAAATTGGTCATATAGTAAGCGTTGAGAAAACGCGTCGATTCCTCGAACGCCGCTTTGCGGTCTTCGTTGATGTTGATGTTGTAGTAGAGGGCGGTGCTGAGCGTGTTCGGGTCGCGGCCATATTCCTGCATATAGCCGGAGATCGCGTCTAAGGTGGCTCGATACTCTTCCGGATGTCCCTGAGCCGCCATATAGCCGTCGGCCAGACGCGCCGTCCGCCGGCGCGCGCGTTCGATCAACCGGGGTATGCCCTTGTGAGCGTGAGCTATCCAGATCGGCGGTCGCGGTTTCTGCGCTGGCTTAGGCTCAACCGTGACATCTTCAAAGCTATAATATTCTCCCTTAAAGGTTACGTGATCTTCGGTCCATAAACGTTTGAAGATTTCGATTTGCTCTTCCATTCGCGGGGCGCGGTCCTTGCGTTCCATGTTGTAGGTGCGCGCTTCTTTGCCCATTTTGTCGGCGGAACCCAAACCGGTGCAGGCCACGAAGACGGTCCGTCCGGCAGAAATCAAATCCAGGCTCGCCCATTGAGTCGCGAGCGTGATGGGATGCCGGAGCGCCATACTCGCCATGCAAGCAGGTCCCATTTTGAGTTTTTTGGTGCGCGCGGCGACCGCCGAGAGCAACGCCACCGCTTCAAGGCGCGGCTTAGCCAGGATGCTGTCCCCCACCCAAACCCAATCATAGACGTTCGAAGCATCTGCGATCTCGCTCATCCGCAGCATCTGTCCGACGGTCGTAACGCCGATGACCACGCCTCGATTCGCCAGTGTCAATCCGAATTCAGCTTTCTTGGCCATGTTGCTTGCTTCCTCCTTAGATCCAGCTACGAAAAAAATTTACTCTTGTGTCCGAAAAGTTCGCCCCATATCATCCATCCCATTCCATCAAAAATTTCCCCTTCCTTCGAGTGCGCTTAGGACATGCTTTTCCAGAAGAGGGGTTGAAGCACACAAAGAAAATTCCCTTTTGAAAAAGGGGGATTCCGGGGGATTTATCCGCATTTAAGCAGCGGTCGGAAGTTTCTCAACAAACTTCTGGTAAACCATGTTAGGACTTCTTCTTAGAATTGCGCTCGCTTGTCTTGGCAAAGTCGCTGTGACTACGGCGCTGGCGCCGGAATTGATCGATACGGCTGCCAGGAGGGGTCGCTTCTCGGCGGCCCTGGAGCTTCGCGCCGGTCTCGAAGTGCCTGCCTTCCATTGCCAGTCTGGCTTCTTCCTGAGCTTCCTCTGTCCACATGCCCAGCGAATAGCCGAACCAGGGACTCTTAAGTTCAAGCGCCGGCAAGTCGAGTTCCCCCCACAGCGCTTTGGCGCGCTCCATGTACTCGCGCGCCGGCAATGAAATCGGCGGAAACGGACCTTTGGCCGTGGCATCGATCAACAGAGCTGAATCTATTTTGTCGTAACTGTTGCCATCGGCGAGAAAACGCAACGGACCATGAGGCAGCGGTCGGGGCTGGATGATGCGCATATCGCGGTGCGGCTGGCAACGATTCACGATCGCCCAGTTCACAGCCATGGCATCTTCCGGATCGATGTCCTCATCCACGGCAACGATGATTTTACAACGTGCGCGATTCCCGAGCAGGGCATACATGGCGTCCCAGGGTTCGATGTCGCTGACTTTTTTCATCTTGATGACGCCATATTGGCGATTGAGCAATGGCTCGTAGAGGGTTACGTGCTGCACTCCTTTGAATCCATGATGCTCGCGCAATAGCTTCAGAGCGAGGGTCTCAAAGGCGCGCTGTTTGGTCTTGCTGCTTTCGCTGGGCGTCAACTGGCTGATAATGGAAACCCAAATCGGATCGCGGCGATGCGTTATCGCAGTAACTTCGAAGTACGGCGAAAACGTGCGTGGATCCGAGTAGCCGTGCGACTCGCCAAACGATCCTTCCGGTTCCAAGCCATCAGTGTGAATCAATCCCTCAACGACGATCTCTGCATCGGCAGGAACTTCCAGATCCACGGTTTCTGCTTTGACCAAAGGTATCGGCGCGTCGATGAGGCCGCCGGCGATGGCTAGTTCGTCTACGCCATAGGGAACGGTCTGAATCGCCGCATAAGCTACCGCCACGGGACCACCAATCACGGCGGCCGCTTCCAGCGGCTTGCCGCGGGCATTGGCTTTCGCCCAGTTGGTCGACGTATTGTTGGCATCACCGATATAAAGTCCGGTGTGAAGCGGTCCTTTGATCTGAGCCCGGTACATTCCCATGTTGCGATTGCCGGTGTCGGGATCTTTAGTGATCCAGCATGCGGCGGTGAAATAAGGCGCATTATCGAAGCCGGGAGTCGAAATCGGAATTGGAAATTCTTCCAGGCCGCCGTGTTCGAGCAAGCTTTTGCCCTTGTGAACGACTTCTTTCACTTTTCCCGTATTGACCAGTGTCGGGGCAATCGGTTTAGAGAGAGCCTGATTCCAGCGGCTGACGATTTCCTCCGGCGTGCACTGCAATCCTAACGCGTAAACGCCTTCCGACGCGGCTAAACCTCCAACCAGGACTGGAATCTCATAGCTCCGGTTGCGCGCATCGGTCACTTTACGAAACAGAAACGCGCGCCGCTTGGCCTCCGGCAAGCCGCGGAATTGGAGCCGCACCAGAGGATGGAGCTCGCTGTCTTTGTTCACGACTCTGTTGATCTCGTGCAGCAGCCCTTCCTCTTTGAGGGCCTTGATATGATCGCGAAGATCGCGGTAGAAACCGTTTGCGGAACTCATTGACCGCTCCGTGAATTTTTCTTGCCGCACGTGGAATATGCCAAAGGCGGTTTAAGCTTGAGCATATTTGTACCAGATATTCGCAGCATACTTGATTCCCTCAATGAAATGACCCGTGGTGATAAATTCATTGGGCGCGTGCCCATGCCATTTCGGCGGACCGATGCCGCTCGCCGCGCCTTCGATGCCGAGACGGCTGGCGAGCCAGGGCCCTTGCCGTCCTGACGCTTCGCCGGTGGGTTTAATCATCGGGTCTACCCGGTAGTTTTCTTTGGCTGCGGCAATCAGCGTCTGCGCGATGGTGCTGCGAAACGGAGTTCTCGACGGTTCGATGTTGCCTAGAGCGCGAACTTCTATATCTGAGAAGCCGTGTTCCACAAGATGCTTTTTTACCTTCTCCAAAATGTCCTTGGGGTTTTGCCTATGCACCAGGCGAAAATCGATCTTCACCGTCGCTTCCGAAGGCACAATGGTTTTCATGCCCTCTCCGAGGTGACCCGCTTTGATTCCAGAAATATTGCAGGTGGGTTGGAAGAGTAGCCGTTCAGCGGCGGCTGTTCCCGTTACGCCAAGCACAAAGCGATCGACACCGTATTCTTCCAAGTGCGATTGATCGTCCCATCCCGAATCGCGCAATAATTTTAGCTCTTCTTCCGTTGGCGGGAGAATGGCGTCGTAGAATTTGTCGATGAGAATCCGCTCGTCCTGCCCTTTCATCGATTGGAGCGCCCACACCAACCGCCAGGCGGGATTTTCTACGAGACGAGCCCGCGCCGAATGAAGATCCCGCTTGGGACCTTTTGCTTTGAGTTCGAGATAGAGAAGACCGCTGGAGCCGAGCTGTATGCGTGGGCGCCCGGATGCATCGAAGCCTCCGTCAAAGGACAAGGCGCCGTCCGCCTTCAGCAATTCACGGTTGCCTTCCACAAATCCAGGCAAGCTCGGGCTGCCGATCTCTTCCTCGCCATCGAAGAGAAATTTGAGATTTAGCGGCACTTCGTTTCCCGTTCGCACGAAAGCTTCGACAGCTTTGATGTGACTCAGTAAATTTCCCTTGCTGTCGCTTGATCCTCTTCCGATGATTCGGTCGCCGATCATTTTTGCTTCAAATGGCGGTTGTTCCCATGCATCCAGCGGCTCCGCCGGCTGAACATCGTAGTGATTATAGATGAGCAAAGTCTTGTTAGCATGGCGGGCCTTGTAATGGCCGAATACAACCGGGTGACCTTCAGTGGGCAGAACACGAGCCTCTATGCCGACGTCCTGCATCATTCCGCGGATCATCTCGGCGCATTCCTTGACTCCGTTGTTCTGGCTGGAGACGCTCGGTTGCCGCACCAGATTTCTAAGTTCCTCGATGAATCTCTCCTTCTGGGATTCGACGTACTTGTCGATCGGCTCTAAATTAGTCAGCCCATTTTTGGTCATAGACATATCCTCGGATTCTCCGTACGAATTGTAAAATGCGCTTAATTCGCAGATCGCTTAGAGGCTTAAATTTTGTGCCAACCCCGTTAACTACCGCTCAAATGGCTGTACGTTACGTGGTTATTGTTGTCAAGATCATCGGCTACGTCGGCAAAACGGAGTTGCACTTGATTAGAAGGGGATGCGCTTTAAGACAGCGGCTTTGGAGACGCGGGTATCAACGGCGGGAAGAGGCGCCGGTATATCAGGCAGTTGCTGTCTTAAAGAACTAGACCTGACGCGATTCGAGTTCAGCGGCGATTGAGAATCGCCTTGAGGTTCCTGCCAAAGTCCGTGTTGTCCAGATAGCCTCTAAACTTTTCCGACCCTGGGCCCAGGGCAGTCACAAAAATAGGATGGTTTGTATGCGTGGACGTAAGCCAATACGCTTGTGTGTTATTCGCGATCATCATGCCGAGCGCATGTGCCGTTGGATCGAGGAACAGGGCGCGCGAGAGAGGCTGGCGTTTTAGTATCGCTTCCTTGAAATCCGGCGCCAAGGTAAAGCCGCTAAAATAATCGCTCATGAGCTTGTCGATGGCCGCGGCGCTGGGGTTAGGCCCAAGTATTTCAGTGGCTTTTCGCAAAGAAATTGATATGGAGTCGATCTTCTTCAAATCCTCGGTTGTCCCTGCGACTTGGGTTCCTTTTGCACTACCCAGATCTTTGAGCGCGAGGGTAAAGCCTAATCCTCCGGTTTCGTGGTCGGAGGTTACAATGATAAGGGTCTCACGGGGATGTTTACGGTAGAAGTCATACGCCAGTTCGACCGCGCGGTCGAACTCGCGGTAGTCCCGGATCAACGAAGCAACATCGCTCAAATGCGCAGCGGTATCGACATTTTCGTTTTCTATGAAGAGGAAAAAGCCATGAGAGTTGTAGTTGGAAAGAAGACGAATGGCTGCCTGCGTCATATCACATAGCGAAGGCTCTGCTTTCTTGTCGCGATCAATTTCGAAGCTCATTTCTCCCTGGCTGAACAGTCCCAATACCTTGAGGCGCTGGGCTTGCTCCAGCTCTTGTCGATTTGAAACATAGAGATAGCCCTTTTGGATGAACGACGCGACTAAGTCGGTTTCATCGGTTCGGCGGCTCCCTGCCTGACTTTTGGGCAGGAATTGATCTCTGCCTCCGCCTAAAAGTATGTCAGGCGTAAACTCTAAATACCGCTTTAGGATCTCGGCAAAATTGCGCCGATTGGGCACGTGAGAGATGAAAGCGGCAGGGCTGGCGTCATAAATTGTGGAGGTGGTCACCAGGCCAACGCGCATGTTTTTTCCTTTGGCGATTTCCCCGACGGTCTTGGGTATCGTGCCGTCAGCGCATATACCGAGGGCGCCAATGTTGGCTTTACAACCTGCGGATAGCGCCGTGGCGGCGGCGGCGGAATCGGTGGACAAGGAGTCTGCGGCATGGGTTGTGATGAGACCGAGAGAACCTTCCTTCATTATCTTGTCGGAGATTGTCAAGCCCTCGTTGTGAATCGCTCGATTGTATTGCCGGGTGATTTCCATGTGAGCAATGCCGGCGCCGTCCGCAAGGAACAGAAATACATATTTAGGCGCTGATGGCTGCGCAGTATCCATCTGCGCCGCCGTGGATAAATAAATCATCCCGGGGATGATCAATATGAAAGCCAGCATAATGACGAAAAAATATCGTGGTTGTCTGCTCATTCTTGACCTCGAAGGAAACCCACTAGGAAGCGAACCGGCGAAACTCGAGCCAAAGTGATAAGAACGCATAGTAAGCTGGAAAAACGAGGGAGGCAAATACGAGATACCGCGGCGGGACGGGTAAGAAATATATGATGAGCAGAACTGAGATTCCCCATAGGACCCCTAAACCGTTGGTGAGAAGGCGATAACGGGGGCTCCGGCTTGGATAAATGTACTTGATGGGAAAGAAAACAAGTATTGATAGAGCGATGGTGGAGAAGCCATTAACCCAACGTGGTGTCTGCAGAACATAAAGATAAAATACGACAATGTTCCAGTAAGATGGAAAGCCAAGAAAAAAATGATCCGCCGTTTTGGCTTCTCTTTGGCAAAAGCCATAGGCGCTAGCCAAAAGTGGCAACGCCGCGATCCACCAAGCATCCTGCGGTGGAAGCAAGGCAGAATGCCATAGAAAAAAGCAAGGAACGATGACGTAGTTGGCATAATCGATAATATCTTCAAGACGGTCGCCGTCAAACCAGGGGATCTGTTCCTTGACCCGGGCGGCTCGCGCCAAGGTGCCGTCTGTGGCGTCGATAACGACGGCCAACGACATGAGCCAAAAGGCGTCCTGGAAATTTTTTTGTTCAATGCGGATGATGGTAGCGAAGGCAACCACGGCCCCGAGCGTCGTGTAGAGGTGGACGAGCCAAGCGAGGACAATACTCGCGGCCATTCAGCCAATCACGTAGCTGAAGCTGCAAAGCTTGCCCTGGCCTTGAGACGCGTGATCCAGTCAATCGAGCTTTTATAGTTAGGGTCCAGCGCGATCTGAAAGCGTTCCAGCAGATCGAGGTTTGCCATGAAGGCGATATCGGCGAGGCTAAAGGAGCCGGCTAGATATTCCTTGCTCTGTAACTCCTTCTCGATTCGCTCGAAGCATTTGGCGATGTCTGCTTTTGCGCTCGCAACTAGATTCGCGTCCCGTTCCGCCTCGGGCTTGCGTGTTTCGTAGATGAGCCGCACGCATGGGGGGTTAAAATGGGTATCGCGAAAATCTTCCATCATTCGGGCGCGCGCCCGACCCTCGGAGCCCTCGGGCATAAGAGCGGGATAGGGGTATTCATCCTCAAGGTATTCGTTGATAATTGTCGAGTCGTAAACAATAAAACCTTCATCGTCCAACGCAGGAACCTGTCCGAAAGGATGAATCTTCAAATATTCTGGGTTCTTTTGCTCTCTTTTGGAAAGATCAACATTCACTCTCTCGAACTCCAGACCCTTCTCAAGCAACGCGATCCTCACTTTCCGTGAATTAGTCGAAGGGGGGAAGGTGTATAGCTTGATCATCAGCAACTGCCTCCTTGATGGGCGGCATTCTAACACAAGGTCGGAGCGGCTGCGAGCTTTTTTCCGCAGTAACGCTTGCAAGCCGCGTTTTTTTCACAGAACGGCCCACGTCGCGCCAAGCGATGCGGGATGGAGGCGGGGCTGGTTCAACCTCTGTTACGAAGGACCGCGGTTAGGGTGACGGGTTGGCTCATTCTAAGCACCACGATCTCGACTTGATCTCCCGGCTGCTTTGTGCCGAGAAGCATGGCGAGATCCTCCAAACTTCTCACCTTGCTTCCGGCGAACTGGACTATGACATCCCCTTCCTTTAGACCCGCGACGGCGGCTGGGCTTCCGTCCGTGACTCCAGCGAGGCGAACGCCTTCCACGTTGTCTGCGAAATCTGGGATGGTGCCCAAATAGGCGCCATACCCCTGGAAAGTAGCTCTCTCTTCGGTTGGTGGCCGAGAAGGTAAGCTAACGAAGTTCAACGGCTTTTGAGTATTTGCTAATTGCTCTGCAATGGCCAAGATCAGGTCGCTGACTTTGTTCATCCCCTCTACGTTTACTTTGTCCCAAGTGTCGCTTGGTCGGTGGTAGTCCGCGTGAGTGCCGGTAAAAAAGTGAAGCACAGGAATTTTCCTATTGTAGAAAGACATGTGATCGCTGCGTCCCACACCGTCGGATTCGGTAACCTCGAGTCCAAGGCGTCGGGCTTGTTCTTGGACGATGTCGCTAAGCTCATTTCCCGAGCGAGTGCCGAAAACCGTCAATCGGTTTTCCCGCAGGCGACCGACCATATCCATGTTAAGCATAACCCTGGTGGATGCGAGCGGCATGGTGGGATGATCGACGTAATGCCTGGACCCCAGCAATCCTAACTCTTCGCCTGAGAAGGCGGCAAAAATAACGGTCCGGTGGGGCTTAGGGTTTACGCGAACCAGTTGCTCCGCCAGCCGTAGTAACACACTGGTTCCGGACGCGTTGTCGTCAGCACCGTGATGGATCTGTCCTTCGGCGCTGGAATCGAGGGTCCCAAAATAGCCTAAACCCAAGTGATCGTAGTGCGCGCCGATGAGAATGTTTTCGTTCTTAAGGTTTGGATCTGAGCCGGGCAGGATACCTACAACATTCTCGGCCTTTTGGCGAACCGGCTCCAGGGTTATCGTGAGGGAAACCTTCAAGCCCGGCAAAGCCATGGATGCCGGCTTCTCGTTGCGGTCGATTTTTTCTTTCAGCTCAGAAAGCGATACAGGTTGGGCAGCAAGCCACTTTTCTACCACCTGCCTTTTCACTTGCGCGGCGAGGATGCCATTGTCGATACGCGCAAAGCTGCCCCTGGTCGAAATAAGTTCGCGTGCTCCTGAGCGGGGCGGCTCAAGGTCGACCAGAATGATGCCTAGGGCGCCGTGATCGCGGGCATTGTTCGCTTTGGCGCGCAGCGTCGCATAGGTCGAATAGCGGGGCGCCTTTCGAAACGGGCTTTTGTCGTCCTTCGGCGGAGGTTCATATCGCAGCGCGATGACGATTTTTCCTTTGATATCAATGGCCGCGTAATCATCGTATCCGTAATCCTTAACGGTGATGCCATAGCCGACAAAAACAACGTCGGCTTCGGAATGTCCGGACGCGGAAAGTCCGAGGGGCGTCCAGTCTCCTTCCGGCAACGTTGAAACGCCATCCAGCATGAGGGTCGTCGGCTGTTTCACGGTAACGCCTGTCATCACTTCGAAGGTTTGAAAGTAGGTTCCGTTATCGCCTCCCGGGAGCACGCCATATTGAGCGAACTTGCGGGCGATATAATCCCGCGCCAATTTGATGCCGGCCGTATCAACACCGCGGCCCATGAGCTCGTCCGAGGCTAGATAACGCACGTGCTCGAGTAAGGAATCGGTTGCAGGTGTTAACGGAGCTGGGATTTCCAGGGCCCAAGCCGAAAACCAAAGGACCGTGACCAGGCCCAGAGCGAGGGCGGCAACTCTGTTTCGTGGCATTCTTGGACACATTAGGATACGCACCGCGAGTTTGCCTTCCAACAAAGAAAAACCAAGGAATGTTAACAGATAGTCTTGGTCTTTTGAAGAACTAGTTTCAGGCATATGGCTGAGGCAGATAGTTTGTAGCTGATGCCAGATCGCGGATAGTAGAGGTTCGAAGTCAGATGACGAGCATTTTCATGCTTCCGACTTCTGACCTCCGACATCCGATTGCAAATCCAATATCCCTTGGAAGCGGCTGTGAAAGTGGTATGATGCGCTATTAACTCAAGCTCAGGAGGATCAATCATGACCAAAACGGTCATTGTCTTTACTCAACCGGGGTGAGGGCCATGCCACAAAGAGGTAGAGTTTCTATCTCAAAAGGGCGTTGAATTCGTGGAGAAGAACGTGCGCGCTGATCAGGCGGCGCTAAAAGAGCTGCTGGGGATGGGTTATCAGAGCACGCCAGTGACCCTCATTGATGGCGAAGCCATAGTTGGATTCGACCAGATTAAGATTGCCCAGCTCTTAGGACTTTAACCGACCAACAAACCGAAGGGAGAAAACATGGCCGAAGAAAACGCGAAATCATTGGAAACAGACGGCGCCGTTAGCCGCCGCGAGTTCATCCGAAAGAGCGCCATCGTGACGGGCGGGCTCACCGCTGCAGTTGCCATGGGAGATGCGCTTGGCTCACGGCGTGTCTATGCCGCACAGGTTGATCCGAATGATTCGACGCTGGTCTCGTCCGACGTGCAGTTTCCTTCCACAGACAGCACGTCCATCAATGGTTACTTGACCCGGCCTAAAGGAGACGGACGTCTACCAGCGATTGTGGTCATTCATGAAAATCAGGGCTTGACCGATCATATTCGCGACGTAGCGCGCCGATTGGCCAAAGCAGGATATGTCGCATTGGCGCCGGATCTATTGTCTCGCCAAGGTGGAACCAAATCGTTCGCCGACGGGCCTGCGGCTATCGCCGGGATCGGAAAGCTCGACGAGGACAGTATCACCAAGGATTTGAACGGCGCCATCAACTACCTCAAGGGCCAGAGTTTCGTGCGCGCCAATAAGATTGGGGTGGTCGGCTTTTGCTGGGGTGGGGGGAACACTCTCCTTATTGCCACTCGCAACAAAGATCTTGCAGCTGCGGTGGTCTATTATGGCCGTAATCCCAAGAATCTCGATGATGTGCAAAATATCACCGCTGCAGTGTTGGCTAATTACGGGGCAAAAGATGAGCCCATTACCTCGCAGGTTCCCAAGCTGGAAGAGGCGATGAAGAAATATGGTAAATCGTTCGAATACAAAATTTATCCAGACGCACCGCACGCATTCAACAATGATACTAATCCGCAGCGCTATCAGGCGGAAGCAGCTAAGGAAGCGTGGAACCGAACGTTAGATTTCTTCAAGAAGTATCTGCAAACCTGAGAGGTTGCCGACCAAAACTTTGCCATTTGCGCTGGCATTGATGGGAGACTCGCCGGGGCGCGTTGTGGGCGCGAACCTATCCGCGTTGACGGGTTGAAGCGAAAATTTTTGCGGAAAACTAGAGCTCGCGAATAAAGCGTTCACGAAACGTACGTTTGAGGGCTTCGTCCGTTATCTCGTTAGTTACCTTTTCCAACAGTTCTGCAAGCCGCTGCCGCGGAAATTTCTCCATGGACTCGCCGAGGGCTACTACGTCATAATGGACAATGGCAGGCGCCAGCGGCCCCATGATCGAGGTCAGTTCATGGCCTATTCGGTCAAAAAGAACGAGGGGGACATTCGTTCGATCCGTTTCAGACGACGCATCTTTTGGGCCGTTGAATCGGGCACTGGATAAGGTTTCTTTATCACCGTTCGGTTGGTCCGCGGCGACGGCGCTGAGTTCCTGCTCAATGCTCGCTAACGCCTCTGCCTGCTTCAAAGACGAAGATATCCCCTTCATTCGACTTATGACTGTCCTCAGTTCAGACTCAAGATCATTCACTTTTTTATCTCGATCCAGTAGCAACTTCTCCTTGCTTTTGAGCTGAGTATCCAAATCGAGGATTTTGACAGAAAGGCTTTTTCCCAACGCTTCAATGGCAGATTCCCTACGGAGAAGGGTCTGCTGTATCTCTGTAATTCGCGCTTCCAGGTTGGCGATCTTGGCATTGGGACTTTCTGTAAGCTGTTCGGCATCGCCAGTCTTCGTCACTGATTCGGGCTGTGGTGGCTTGCTAGATTGCGTTAACTTCCGTATTTGTCCAACCAGGACATCTACATTGGCCGTAAGGTTTTTTATCTCGCTGTCCTGCTTACGGATGATCCCTTCCGCCTCCTCGAGTTTAGCCTGCAGCGCCGTGATCTTATCCCTGAGAGTCTGAGCGACCTGCTCAGCATCCTCGATTTGCTTCGTGGGTGCCTCGTCGCCTCGTACGGCGCCGGGGTTCAAGCCTCTCGCGCGTTG
>Ga0209684_1000034_pt1 | contig 23227 bp, 20 predicted proteins | sample PanSoiPlot6MoBio_FD_188322 | JGI IMG/M metagenome (GOLD analysis project Ga0209684, IMG submission 188322) | Tropical forest soil microbial communities from Panama analyzed to predict greenhouse gas emissions - Panama Soil Plot 6 MoBio (SPAdes)... | ecosystem: Environmental > Terrestrial > Soil...
GGAATTTCTTTTGACTGATGGGTTTCCCACTATGCCCATAGGCGGAGGTAGACAAGTCACTCAACAAGACACGGACCTCGCGATAAACGCTGCACGGCTAGCCGGAAAAGCGGGTATTAAAGTTCATGTCTTCGCTCTGGGCGAAGAGGCGCTGTCGTACCCGGTCGCGGCAGTGGGAATTGCTCGCGAAAGCGGGGGGATCTATACTCCTGTATCGAGGGCGGCTGATGTATTGGCAGTGGTTGAGAGTATCTCTATCGTGGGTGTGCAATATGTTCAGATCGTCAACCAAACCATTGGTCAGAAAGCAACGCAGCTGCGATTGGCGGCGGACGGTTTTTTTTCTTCAGCCGTCCCGGTGACGGAAGGGCGTAACCAGATCGAAGTCTTGGCGCGCGCCAGCGATGGTTCAATCGGACGCGATTCAATCACCATATACTATCAGCCAGGAAATCAAAAATCTTTGGAACTCGAAGTCTTTCTCGAAAGGGAAAAGAACCTCAAGTTACAGGTCGAGCGATTGGGAAAGACCCAAGCACAAATCGAGCAGGATGTCGAACGCAGCAGGCAAGACAGCGTCGGTCGGCCCCAGCAATTGCCGCCTCCAACTGAGAGCCCGCGCTAACGCTTTGTTCTTTCGGCCTCAGCGGCGATGGCGATCTCCGACGCGCCGGCCCGCTTGATGATCGACATGACTTTGACTGTATCGCCAAACAGCACGTCACGATCGCCTCTTAGAATAACGGTCTTGTCCGCGCTTGTGTTCAACGCGTCTTTTAACGCCGGTTCCAGGTTCTCTTCGTTGACTTTTTTTTGATTGACATAGATTTCATGTTTCGGAGTCAATGTGACCGTGGTGCCACGGGCCTCGGTTTTCGTGGCTACCGCCTTGGGAAGATTGACTTTGCCCCCTGATTCGATCATCGCCGAACTGGTGATCATGAAAATGATCAGCAAAACCAGAAAGATGTCGGTGAGGGGCGTGATATTAATCTCCGCCACAATGCCGGAGAGGTCGTCGTTAGAACCGAGCGAGGTCATTGCCATAGATCATTCCTCAAACGCTCATGTTATGGAGCACTTTCGCAACTTGGATACGGAAAAGTCCGTTGAGATTCGCAATCCTTGTCTGGAAGTAGTTATAAAAAATAACTGCAATGATCGCCACTGCCAATCCCAGAGCCGTGGCGACCAACGCCTCTGATATGCCGGCGGCGACGACAGCGAAGCCCCCGGTGCCGGCGATGGCCATGCTTTCGAAGGATTTGATGATGCCCACCACGGTACCGAGCAGTCCGATGAACGGCGCGCTGCTGGCAACGGTCCCGAGAATCCAAAGATGTTTTCTTAAGTTCTGCGTCTCTTCGAACATCGCCTCAGTGGCAAATGTGTTGGCAGTTTCAAGCTGCCGACTTTCCTCTTTGTCGAGAATCTTCAGAAATATCCTGCCGGCGGGGGAATGAGAGTTCTGCCGACAGATGGCAATGGCGAGATCTCGTTGCCCCTTCTTAACCGGCTCCAATAGGGATTCGGTAATTCTCAACGTGACAGAACTTATATTTCGTAGGGACCAAAGACGCTCTAGCACGACGGTTACACTGATGATCGACAACAAAATCAATGGATAGGTGGCGATGGCGCCTTTATGAATAATGTCAATCAGGTCGAGACCTTGTGCTTGCATGTTCTGTTCTTATGAACCTTTCGGTGAAGATTACCTGAAATCCAAATTATTTCAACGAAATGGAACGCAGAGGGAATGCAAAAGAGCGAAGCTTCTATCCGCGCACTCGGAAAGAAACTTCGAATTTCATGATTAGAGGTTCGTTGGCCAGATCTTTTAAGCTCTCTGGGATGGGTGGGAAAGGGGAGGCGCGTCTCATGGCTTCAACAGCACTGGCGTTTAGCTTGGTGTCCGAAGACTCGAGGACCTCTGCCTGAGTTAGTTTTCCGGCGCGATCGAGAGTAAAGCGAACAGTAACTTTTTGCACTCCTGTTACGCCATCGGGATACTTCCACACCGACTCAACCCGTTTCTTGAGCTGGTTGAGATACTGATTATAGTCTGCGTTTGGGATACCCTTAAGACCGGTATTGCTTCCTCCGCCGGTTCCCGTGCCGGTTCCGCCCCCCGCTAACCCGGTGCCATTCTTGCTCCCACCCGGAACACCATAAGGTCCTATGCCGGTTCCTGTGCCTTTGAGCGCGCCGGGGATCTGAGCGCCCTCTTTGAGGGCCTTGATTCCTGGCCCCTCACTTCCTTTCAGGGCGGCCAAACTTCTTTGATTCACTTCTAGATCAGCCGCAGAGCTTGCGGGCAAATTTGTGGCCCCTTCCTTGGTCGGCAGCCGAACAAGCGAATCGGCTGATGTTTCTTTCACATTGACCGCCTCATGGCGCGTGTCACTGGCCAACACCTTGGGTCCCGGAAGCGCAACAGGCTTGGGTGGGGGAGCTTCTTCGGTGTTCGTGTTCGGCACCATGCTTTCTAAGGAGCCGGTCTCCAGCTTGCCAGTTCGTGGTGCCGGCGGAATCGGGACGCCCAACTTCGGAGGAGTGCGGGGGCCACCCGGGCCTTTGGCCGGGCCGATACTTTTGTTATCCGAACCGCCATTTCTTACTTCCGCCAAATCTACGGCGATGGGAATATCCAACTCTGGCTTGGTTAATTGGAGGCTGACGCGCAGTGCGAGAAAAAAAAGCAGCGCATGGAGAATTATGGAGGGAAGCAAAAACGGACTGCGGAAGAGGGAAAGTAGGTCAACGTCCCCCCAGCTTTCTGATAGGTGATTGGCCATATCAGTTACCAGGGATTGAAATCTGCTTCAGTTCCGCAGTGGGAGCGGGAATCTGTTCCTGCTTGGAGAATAGTTCCAGTCCTGCCGCGCTTACGTCCCGGCGCACGATGCGGCCGTTCTCATAGTACGTCCACAAATCCGCGGCGCCGTCGCCGTTAAGGTCACGCTCCTCCCTTACAATCACCTCATCGTCTCTGGTAGTGTCGTAATAAATCCAGGTATCCGTTCGGCCGTTGCCGAGGGTATCTTTCTCCACCTTAGATAGCTTTCCATTTTCATAGATGGCGCGATAGGTCATTCTTCCCTGACCGGTTTCGTCGCGTTCCTCACGGGCTATTTTGTCGTTATCATAATAGAAAACCTTGTCTGGCTTTCCTTGGCCCGTGGTGTCGACTTCGCGGCGCACAAGTTTGCCGTCTTTGAAATAGCTCCAGGTATCGACTCGGCCATCGCCCTTGGTAGCCTCTTCCTGTCGGACGATTTCGCCGGGCTTGAGTGGGTTATAATAAATCCAAAGATCCGGAACGCCGTCCCCGTTGGTATCTCTAACTTCTACATTCCTGAAGGGACTCGACGGAGGAGCTGGGGCTGGCGGCTTTCCCAGGGATGCGAGCGTGGTGTTTTCCCGCGGCTTGTTTGTGTCGACGCTCTTTTGCGGCGGAGGGGCTTGAGGATTCGATACTGGATTTGCCGGCTGCACGGTCGGCGGCGGAGATTCGGCCGTCGAACCCGTCGCGTTGGCAATCTGATTTTCCAGCGCGCGTTGGCGTTCTAACTCTTTTTCTATAGCAGCTTCCAATTGCCGATCTTTTTGCTGTTCGGTTTGGACTTGATTATTTATCTGTCCGTAGAATGAATCAGCCGTGAGGAGGCCCGCGATAAGCCCTAGAACCAGTCCTCCGCCGGCGCCATAGGGTCCCCCAATCGCTCCTCCCATGGCCAAGCCTTCCATCGCTTTGCTCCAGGCGTGCTGCCATCGTTGCGAACTACTAACTTGGGAATTTGGTGGAGGGGTCGGGTTGTTTGGTCCTGAGTTAGGAGAAGGGTATTGGGTCGAACCGGGAGGATACTGCAGGGGCACTGGATCACACCCAACAAGCGCGACCAAAAACCCGGCAAGAATGAATCCTAGTCGCCTGTTCATGAACGGAACCTGGTGCCAGAGTCTACTTTATTTCCCCACCGGGCGCCATCCCGGTTCTCGCGGTGACAGTCCCGCTGGGAACTGTGACATAGGTTGCCATACTTCGGACTTCGTCTTCAACGGCGCCAAACGTGGCCGCAGCAGAAGGGGGAGCGCCGTCTGCTACCTGCTCCTGCCCAACCACCTGGCCGCCTTTAAAGACATACCGCGCAGTGATCTTGCCACGAAAGTCTTGGTCCTCTAGTTGCTCCACCTGCTCGCCATTTTGAAAGTTGACCCACACATCCACACGCCGGTCGCCGTTGGTGTCGGCTTCTTGCCTGACCATCTGACCTTTATCGTAAAAGATCCTCAAATCAAAGTAGCCGTCGCCGTCGGTATCGCGCTCCTCGCGGACCAGCTCGTTGTCTTTAAAAAAGTAAACCGTATCCCACTTACCGCTTCCCTTGCTATCGCGCATTCGCTTGGCGATGCGGCCCTGAGAAAAAACTTCGATGATATCCATGCGTCCCAGGCCGGCGGAGTCTTCTTCTCTTCTTACTACTTCTTGGCCCTGAAAATAAATGACCCGACTGATTTTCCCATCACCCCGAAGGTCTTCTTCCTGTTTGACGAGCTGGCCAGCCTGATAGTATCCCCACAAGTCGATTTTGCCGTTATGTTTGCGGTCCAGTTCCTTTCTGACGAGCTGACCGTTTTCATAATATGAAAAACTGTCAGGCTTACCTTGCCCGGAGGTGTCCTCCTCAATGCGGGAAACTTTGCCATCCTGATAGAATGCAACCCGGCTCCCTTTGCCCGAAGCCTTGGCATCCTCTTCGCTGCGCACGGGACGACCGTTTTGGTAGTAAACCCAAAGCGTCGGTTTCCCGGACCCGTTGGGGTCCTGGCCTTTGCGTTCAATCTCGCCGTTGCCATCGAGGAATAGCCACGTATCGATTTGGCCGTCGTTCTTGCTCGCTATCTCTTGGCGCCGCGGTTTGCCGCCCTCGTAGTAGATAAATACATCGGGCTTACCGTCGAAGTTGATATCCTGCTCTACGCGCTCCACCTGTCCCTGCGCATTATAGTAGGTCCACAGGTCCATTTTACCGTCACCATTGGTATCCCGTTCTTGGCGCACAACGTTGCCTTGTTCATTGTAGTAGAACCTCGCCACTGGTTGCTGACTCAGCGCCGCACCCGGAGCCAACATTAATGGCAGAAATGCCAATAGAGAACGCGCGGTCTTAAAGTAATACCGCTTCATCATTCGCTCATCGCGAGCAACGCTGAAAAGATATTAGGACTTGGAAGAGTCTTCCGGGTGTGATTGGTTGTCCGCGCTGGTTAAAGGCGGTTTCTCAGTTTCATTTATCGCTTTTTTGAACCCTCGGATTGCTTCTCCGAGTGACTTTCCTAAGTCCGGAAGTTTGCTAGGACCGAAAACTAAGAGGGCAACGACGAAGATGACAATAAGCTCCGGCATACCGATACTTCCAAACATAGGGCACCCCCTTAGTAATGTGGTACAACGCTACGCCCTAGGGTAAAGGATGTCAATCCGACCCGGAGGGATCGGAGGGATCGGATCTGGGATATTGTGTCAAAGCCGGATCTAGGATATAAACTGCTGTGGTGGATTTATTGAGAAGTGATGTGCAAGACGCTTAGTTAAGTTGATTCGGCGCTCCCACTGATCATCTGATCCAGAGATCAACCATCATTATCGCTAAGCCCGTTACGCGTTCCGACTGGCAAAAGATTCATTTGATTAAGGTTCCAGCCCAACCCAATCTCACGCGGTCACCATTCACATTGTCTTCTCAGTAAAGAAACAGGACTAGTGCATCAACCTTAGAGATATCAAGTGATAAGTCACGCCGACGGTGTTTCGTTGAAGGACTTGCCGGTTCTATCAAAAACCTATAGTCCGTCTGCGCTAGATGGTTGTGGGCCCTAGTCTACGTAGCGGGAACGGAAAGTAAATCAATGCCGGGGAACTTAGTTACACAGAGAGGAAAGGGGTTGAAGCAAACAGAATTGGAAACAATCGAAAATAGGGTCGAAAAAATTTCCGCCCTAAGAATACCCGAGCAGCCGCGAAAAATACCTCTGCTGGATCTCACCCGTAAATACAAGGAAATTGCCGAGGATCTACACCGACAGTGGGATACTGTTTTTTCGTCCATGCGATTATTGAACGGAATGAATCTGGCGGCTTTTGAACAGGAGTTCGCAGCCTATTGCAACGTAAAACATGCCGTCGGAGTTGCTTCTGGAACAGATGCAATTTACCTTTCTCTTCAAGCGCTAAAAATATCTCGCGGTGACGAAGTCATCCTGCCGGCTCACGCCCCGGCCCCGGTGATTGAGCCCGTGCTTGCTGTGGGCGCGACGCCAGTGCTGGTGGATAAAGCCATTGGAGACTATGGACTCGATTTACGAAGCCTTAAGATGGCGATCAATGCGAAAACCAAGGCCATCTTGGCAGTTCATTTGTTGGGGCTGGCTTGCGACATGGATCCGATTGTCGAGCTTGCGCGGAAGCGAAATGTCTTCGTCGTCGAGGACGCTTCACAGGCTCAGGGTGCTATTTACAAAGGCCGGCGCGCGGCGGGTTTGGGAGCAATCACCCCGATGAGTTTGGGGCCGGTAAAAAACCTTGCATCCTACGGCGACGGCGGTGTCGTGCTGACCAATGACGACGAACTCGCGCATCGGGTAAAACTTTTACGGGTCCATGGCCAAGCAGAGAAATATGACCACCAAATCCACGGTTGGAATAGCCGGTTGGATGAAGTCCAAGCCGTTGTGTTGCGGGTTAAACTTCCCACCCTCGATCGCGATAATGCGAGGAGAGCGGTCATCGCCGCCAAGTATACGGAATCCTTGGACGGGTTGCCCCTGAAGACACCTCCGGCGTTCGTGGACCGCGCGAGCGTTTATCATCAATACGTGTTGGAAACGCCGGAGCGCGACCTATTGAGAAAATTTTTGGAAAGCAAAGGGATCGGCACAGGTATTTACTATCCGTTGCCCCTCCATCAGCATGAAGCATGGAAAGCCCGGAACTTGCCTGCCTATTCCTTCCCGGAGGCTGAAAGGTATTGTCGCGAAAACTTTGCCATTCCGGTCTTTGCCGAACTGGCGGATGAAGAAGTAAATCATATCATTTCAGCCGTGCACGAGTATTACTCAACTACGGCTCGATAAAGTTTTGCAATCCATTCGTTATTCCGTCGTCGCGCCGATGCACAACGAGCAGGGAAATGTTGCGGCGCTTTACGACGATATCAAGCTAACGATGGAACGGCTGGGTCAGTCCTATGAGATCATCTTCGTCAACGATGCCAGCGGTGACCAAACTCTTAAAGAGATGAAAGAGATCCAGGGCCGCGATCCCAAATTCCATTTCGCCGACTTAGAGGCTAACGTCGGAGAGAACTGGGCGCTGCTGGCGGGAATTGCGCAAGCGCGAGGGGAAGTCATCATCACTATCGATGGCGATTATCAGAACGATCCGTCCTACATTCCCGACCTGTTGAAGGAATTATCCAAGGGATACCGGGTCGTGTCTGGCCGCCGGCGGAACCGAGCCGCCGCCTTATGGACGAAGCGCCTTCCGTCTCTCGCCGCCAACGGCCTGATCCGAGTGATCTCCGGTGTTCCCGTGCACGATTGTGGTTGCGGGCTGAAGGCGTATCGACGCGAAGTGGTGGAGGGAAAGTTTGTTCCTAAAGGTTTCATGAATCGATTCTCACCGGTGTCCTTGGGGGTCAAAGCGCATGAGTTCGCCGAAGTTGAGATTGTCGATCGCGCGCGAATCGCGGGTGAGTCGCATTACGGTTTGGCTCGGGTCTTTATCGTCCTTCGCGATGTTTGTGTTTTACCGTTTGCGGTGCGCGATGCCGCGGCTTGGCTCGGCAGATTTCGGATAATCGGCGTGCTATCTGCAGCCGGTGCTTTGATAGGTGTGTTCTGGGCTCAATGGGTATGGATGGCGCTGCTGACTTTGCTGGCGCTGTTTTCCCTCTCCAATGCCACCAATCTAGCGCGGTTCGTCAAGGCCCAGGCGGAGCCGGCCTTCCGCATCAAAGAATACCGGTGACGGAATGGGCAAAAAAATCAGCGTAGGACTGATAGGCGCGGGTTATTGGGGCCAAAAGCTTTTGCCAAAATTTTTGGCGGCGCCAGAGGCTGAAGTGAGGATGGTTTGCGATATCCATGAGGGAAATCGCGCAGAGGTTAAACGAAAATTTCCTGCTGTTCCGACCACCGATTCGCCGGATACTATTCTTGGCGCTCGGGAAATTGATGCGATCGTCATCGTTACCCCACCGGCCACGCATTATACTCTGGCGCAAAAAGCGTTGCAGTCGGGTAAGCATGTGTGGATCGAAAAACCACTCGCTTTGAGATTGGATGAGGGCCGGGCACTGGTTCAGTTGGCACGCGAGCAAACAACCATTGTCTTTGTGGATCACACGTTTCTTTATGACCCGGCAGTGCGCATGATTCGCGAGATGATTCAGAAAAAAGAGTTAGGCGATATTTACCACCTGTTCCTCCAGCGGCTCAACCTGGGACGTATCAAGCGGGATTCAAATGTATGGTGGAATTCGGGACCTCACGATGCTTCCATCGTCTTGTATCTCTTATCGGGCCGGCCCGCCAGTGTTAACTTACACGGCTACCGCTATCTGCTGCCTGATGTGGAAGATCTCAACATCGCCGTTATAGAAATGTCCGACGGCACATCAGCTTTTGTCTACCACAACTGGCTCTATCCCGAGAATACCGCGAAATTGACCGTTGTCGGCAGTAAGCAATTTCTTATTTACGAAGGCAAATTTGAAAAGCGATCCATCACGGTCTACGAATATGAGGTGGACGATCCTGTCAACGACCGGAGGCCTGCGGACAAACTACCGACTACGATTCCGTCGAAGATGAAAGCCGAGCATAAATTGCAGGGCTTCCAAGACCAGGAACCCTTGGCTGCCGCGGTAAAAGATTTTCTCGAGAGTATCCGAGACCAGCGGGAGCCGCTCTCCAACGGCGATTTTTCTCTCAGCGTGCTCGCTGTTCTCGAGGCGGGAGAGCGATCGTTGCGTTCTAATGGCGAGCGGAGTCGAGTCGACTTTTGATCTACACGTTGAGGATAAGAACTGCTGCGAAAATATCGTGTTTAGGGCTTCCGTAGCTGTTTTAGAATCCTAACCCAAAGCGTTGAATTACATCCTGATGTACGCCGCCATGGGCGCAGGGACACTTGTGAAAGGTCCAATCGCGGTAATTATCCCCGCGATGGTAATCTTTTTTTGTTCGTTTCTGACGCGCCAATGGCGCTTAATAAAAAAATGTTTGCCGAACATGAAACGCAATGAAAAGGTGTTTCGGGTTTTCTTGAGAGAAAGGAGCCTGGTTCGGTTCAGCGGTGAAGTCGGCGGATCAGCGCGAATTCTGGCTAGGATCGATGAATATCTCCTGGTTACCAATCGTTAGAATGAATACGCGGCGATCCATGGAATTCTCGGGACGACAATCGCATCGAACATTGGCTGACCGTTACTTTTCGGAGGCAATTCTACTCACCTTATTGGCGAGCTGGTTGTTTCTCCTGGGTCTCGGGGCGAGAGATTTCTGGGCTCCCGGCGAACCCATATATGGCGAAGTCATTCGAGTCATGTTTGAAAAGAGCAACTGGTTGGTGCCAGCGTTGAACGGACAGATCTACGCTGACAAGCCGGTGCTCTATTTTTGGCTCGCCTTCCTTGCGTCTAAGCTAGCAGGAGGCGTGAACGAATGGACGGTGAGAATCCCCGCCGCTTTGGGGGGCATCGGATTGGTTTTGACTACCTACGAGTTCGGCAAAACCTTTTACGACCGACAGACAGGGTTTTTGGCCGCGATCATGCTTGCAACCAGCAGCCGGGTTTTCTGGGAATCTCGATTCCTTCGTTTAGATACTGTGCTGGCATTTTTTCTGCTGCTCGGCTTTTTTTTCTTCATGAAAGCCCTTTTGGGCAAAGAGGGAAGGGCTTTTTTTCTTTTGAGCTATGCGTGTTTTGCCCTGGCTACCCTCACGAAAGGGCCCATTGGAATCGTCTTGCCTGGATTGGCAATTCTGAGTTTCATCGCCATCTCCGGCCGCTCGCGTGAACTGGGAGATATGCGTCTGGTTTCCGGTGCCGTGCTGGTCATCGCGCTGATTGCCCCTTGGTTATTAGCGCTTCATCTCCGCAACGACGATCAATGGCTCCACGATTTCATTTGGATTCATAACGTGCAGAATTATGCTTTAGAACCCATTGGACATATCCGGCCTTTCTATTACTACTTCTTTAACCTACCGCCTGATTTTCTACCTTGGACTGTGCTGTTGCCTGGGGCGGTGATTTTCTATTATCCGTGGATGGATAGACTAAAAAATCCTGTGTCGTTGAGCCTCGCCTGTTGGTTCGTCGCGATCTTTGTTTTTTTCAGTTTATCCAAGTCGAAGATCGCATATTATCTCTTACCTCTCTTGCCCGCGGTAGCGCTCTTTGCGGCGAATTACCTCAAGGAATTAATCTCAGGCGAAGCTTTGCGTGGCGCCCATTGGCGCTGCACGGCGGTGCTGTTGTATATTCTCGCGGCCAGCTTGTTCTTGGGTGGGTTTGCGACTCCTTTTGTCACGTATAAACTTGAGCGCGGCCTGTTTCCGTGGACCGCTCCGTTAACTGCGATTCTATTGGTCGGCTCTGCAATAATGCTAGTGAGTTTAAAACGAAAGAAGCTTTCTTTATTCTTTTGGAGTTTTGTGGCGTTATTTGCCGGTGTCTTTTTGGTAATGTCGGTAGGTGTTCTTCCCTATTTTGACCAGCATAAATCCCCCCGCGCGGTGGGCGAATTTGTCAGGAATCACGTGCCTGATTCGATACCGGTGTATATCTTTCAGAGCACCATGAGCGATTTCAATTACTATGCCGGGCGCGCCAGCATTCCGGTGATTTCATTAGAGGAGGAGATCGCCAGACTTTCGGCGTCCCATGCGCAAGCCTATCTATTGATCAACGATAAAGATCTCATGGAAATAAAGCGGCTTAAAAACAATCGCGAAGTTGTCATCGAGCGACGGGTTGGGGACCGGAAGTGGTACCTGCTCCGGCTGTCTACAGTCGCATCCTAGAATATCTCGCGTCACCTTGGCCTTCCATGTGCGGCATCTACGGATACCTATCGCAGAAAGAACCGATTGATACCGGGTTACTCCGTCGCATGGGCCACACCCTTCGCCATCGGGGCCCGGACGACGAAGGAGAGTTGATCCTGAACGCATCGGATGTGTCGGTGGGTCTTGGGCATAAGCGTTTGAGCATCATCGATCTCTCCCCCGCGGGCAAACAGCCCATGGCCAATGAGGATGATACGATCTGGATTACTTTCAATGGTGAAATCTATAACTTCCAAGAACTCCGAGACAAGCTTCAGACGAGCGGCCATACGTTTCGCTCCCATTCGGACACGGAAGTTATCATCCACCTTTATGAGGAGCTAGGAACGGAATGCTTGCAACAGCTCAACGGCATGTTTGCTTTTGCGTTGTGGGACGCCAAGAGAAAAACCCTTTTCCTGGCGCGTGACCGGACCGGAAAAAAGCCTTTGCACTATTGCATCGCGGAAGGCCAATTCATATTTGGTTCCGAAGTTAAGGCATTGCTCCAGCACCCGCGCGTAGCCAAAGAGTTGGATTTAAAAGCACTGAACAAATATCTCGCCTATGAGTATGTTCCCGCTCCGCATACCATCTTTCAGTCGATCAAAAAGTTAGAACCGGGCCACTATCTTCTTTATACCGCAGGCGCGGCGACGACCTTCCAGTATTGGGATATTCCCATCGAGGATCATCCGATCAGCGACCGCACCGAAGCTCAATATATCGAAGAGCTGAAAGAACTCCTGGAGCGCGCGGTGAGCACGCGGCTTGTGGCTGATGTTCCGGTCGGGCTCTTCGTGAGCGGCGGGCTCGATTCCGGTTTGGTTGCGTCCATGGCACGTCGGGCCAAAGAAAAACTGGAATGTTTCAGCATAGGCTTTGAAGAATCGTCTTTCGATGAGAGCCGATATGCGCAGCAAATCGCGGGTTCTCTAGGCCTCAAGCATCACCTAAAGATCTTCAGCGCCAAGGAAATGGTGTCGCTTGTTCAGCGGCTGCCGGAGATCCTAGACGAACCTTTGGCCGATCCTTCCATTTTGCCCCTGTACCTGCTCTCTCAGTTCGCTGCGGAGCATATGAAGGTCGTGTTGAGCGGAGATGGCGGCGACGAGCTATTTGCTGGGTATCAGACCTATCAGGCGCATAAGCTTGTCACCTTCTATGATGCATTGCCGGGTTTCATCAAGGAGTCTATCAAAGGGTTCGCGTTTCATTTGCCGGTATCGCACCGATATCTGAGCTTGGATTTCAAGGTAAAACAGTTTCTGAGAGGAGTCGGCGTGTCGTCGGAAATTCGGTTTTTCTTGTGGCGCGGCGCTTTCAGTAATGCCGAAAGAAATCAATTGTTGAGTCCGGAAATTCGCCGGGAGCTGCACAAGGAAAATGCTTATGAAGAGATCTATCGCTACGTTAGACAGAGCGGTCTGACCAAAGAGCTGGAGCGGATCCTCTACCTTTCTATGAAGCTTTATCTTCAGGATAATAACCTGGTCACTGTGGACCGAGCTAGTATGGCCAATGGTTTGGAGGTCCGGAGCCCACTTTTGGACCGAGATGTGGTGGATTTCGTGTGTCGCTTGCCAATGGAGTATAAGTTGAATGGTTTGAAGACCAAGTACATATTAAAGAAAGTCGCCGAAGAGTTCCTTCCACGTAAATTGGTCTACCGCAAAAAAAGAGGATTCGCGGTCCCCCTGGCAACTTGGTTAACCGGCGAGCTCAAGGAGTTCATGCTGGATTACCTGAGCCAAGAAAGAGTCGAGCGGCAAGGTATATTTCATTATCCCTACGTGAGGCAGCTCGTGGACGAGCAGTTGACCAAAAGCAAAGACAATCGGGAGCCCTTGTGGACCTTGCTGGTTTTTCAAACTTGGTACGAAAAATATGTTGAAGCTAACGAAAGAGCGGAGCAGCTCTGTGGATGAAACGCGATCCTCGATAAACCTCTGGGTGCTTTTCCTTTTGCTTGCGCTCTGTTTCCTGCAGTTTTTTTGGCGCTTGGGGGATATTCCGTTTTATTCCCGGGGAGAATCGCGTGAAGGGTTGGTAGTTTGGGAAATGGTCAAGACCGGCAACTTGATCCTCCCGATGATCAACGGGGACTATATTCCTTTCAAACCTCCCCTGTTTCACTGGATCGGAGTGTTGGCCGCGAAAATCACGGGCGGAGTCGACGAATTTTCAATTCGTTTCCCTTCAGCATTTTTTGCAGCTCTCGGAGTGCTTCTTACCTATACCGCGGGCGCTCGTCTCTGGAACGAAAGAGCAGGGCGATTCGCCGCTTTCGTTCTGGCGACCAACTCGGAATGGTGGCGTGCTGGGGCGCAGGCCCAAGTCGATATGACGCTGGCTTTCTTTATAACCGCCACCTTGCTGCTCTTTTATTATACGTACCGGGAAGGGAAATATAGCCGAGGCCATTCCATTGCGCTGGCTTTCCTGTGGGCGTGCGCTACTCTGGCCAAAGGCCCGCTTGGGTGTCTCGTTCCGTTGCTGACCGTGATCGCTTTTCTCGGGCTCCGTCGCGATTTCGCCATGCTAAAAAAGTTACACCTTGTTTCTGGGGCCGTGGTCTTTGTTTTGGTCGTCGGTTCTTGGTACGGACTAGCACTGTGGCAAGGCGGGCCAGCGTTTTTCCTGCGCCAGATTGTCGAGGAGAATATTGGCACAGCAAGGGGAACCTGGGGTCATTATCAGCCGATCTATTATTTTGTTCCGGTCTTTTTTTACAACCTAGCGCCTTGGAGTGTTTTTTTATTTCCGATCGCTTTTTCCATCTTTCGGCGGCGCCAAATCTTGTCGGAAAGTGGGCTTTTGTTTCCAGTCGTGTGGTTCATGGCGGTGTTTTTATTTTTTAGCATCGCCTTGGGTAAACGGGCGGTATATATTCTTCCGCTCTATCCAGCCTTCGCCCTACTGCTGGGCGGGTGGTGGGCAAGTTGCTTGAAAAACGACATCAAAGCGGACTGGCTCACAACTTCCATCGGCTATCTTCTGGCCCTTTCCACTTTCGTGGTCATCATAGGAATCGGTCTGTTTCTTTTTGGAATTGACGTTCCGATCCCACGTAAAGTTGGAACGGTAGGCGATCTCGTCACTATCATTACGCCACCTTCACCGTTGGTGTGGATCAGCCTCGCAGTCGGTGGAGTAGCTGGACTGACCATGGTCATTTCCTTACGCAGAAAAGAATGGCAGGCGTTGTTTTTCGGGATCGCGATTTTGGCGACGATGGCGACCGTCATAGTAAAAACTGTTTATTATCCTGCGATCGCATCCGCGCGGACCCTTAAGCCTTTTGGTATCAGGCTGCAAAAAGAAATTGATTCGCAAGCGCCACTGTTATTTTATGACGCCTTTGACGCTGGCACGATCTTTTATTCTCGTAGACACATAGCCCCCTATTTCGAGAAAACAAACGAAATTATGCCGCCATTTTTCGTGCTCATGTGGGAAAAGGATTGGGAGAAATTGCGCAACCAAACCGATCTAAAAATGTTGGCTGTCAGCGAGGGGCGCGGTCCGGTTGGCAAGAATCGTCTGGTGCTTGTGCAGTCATCGCGCCAATTGCCAGTCTTAAATGCCAAATCGACATCAGAAGCCATACGTCAGGATCTTGAAAATCCCGCCAGTGACTGACTCAGATTTGAGCGGATGATGTGCATTGGACTTATCGCGACAATCTTGAAGGTCATAACATACAAATCGCTCTAACATACTGTCGCACCATTAGATGTGGTGAAGGCGAGAAGGGAAAAGGTAATGGAGTTTCTTTGGGATTTATTTCATCGCATCTATGACGTTGAATTCTTGGTGCGAACCGGGGGCCTTGTTGCTCTCATTGTGATCGTTTTTGTCGAGACTGGACTTTTGGTGGGATTTTTTTTGCCAGGAGATTCCCTGCTGGTGACGGCGGGAATTTTCGCCGCCCGGGGTGATTTCGATATGGTCACCTTAAATACCACTTTGAGTTTGGCGGCGATTGCCGGCGATTCCGTCGGTTACAGCATCGGCGCACGCACCGGCCCCAGGATTTTTACCCGGGAAGACTCGATTTTCTTCAATCGGAAACACTTGATTTCGGCCAAGGAATTTTACGATCGGCACGGTGGGTTCACGATCTTGATTGCGCGCTTTATGCCCATTATCAGAACTTTCGCTCCTGTGGTCGCCGGCGTCGGAGCGATGCAGTATCGGAAATTTATCGCCTACAACGTCTTCGGCGGGATTTTCTGGGTTTTGAGCATGACGTTGATAGGTTATTTTTTGGGCACGCTCATTCCCAACATTCAGAGACGGATTGATGTTGTCATTGCGATTGTGATTTTTCTATCGCTCTTGCCGGCGATCATTAAATTTCTTACGGAAAGATACAAGGCGCGCTCATAGATTATGGCAAAACAGGCGGGAAGGGGCTTCGGGCCAAGGAGGTTACTTGGAGACTCTCGGTATCGCGGTTATTCTCGGTGTTGTTGAAGGCTTGACCGAATTTCTCCCGGTTTCCTCGACGGGACATCTAATTATTGCCGGTCATTTGCTGGGTTTTGTCGGTGAAAAAGCTGCAACCTTTGAGGTCGCCATCCAATTGGGAGCGATCTTATCTATCGTGTTGCTCTATTGGCGTAGGTTTTCCGCGCTTTTCCCGACCGCCGCGTCGTTCACCCAATCCTCCAGTACCTTGAACGGCTCGGCCGGCATCTTGCGCCTCGGGTTAGCTACGCTGCCGGCATTAGTCGTTGGCTTTCTCGCCCGCCACGCCATCAAAGAACGCCTCTTTACGCCGAGCGCCGTAACCGCGGCGTTGTTTGTCGGCGGCATAGTGATTCTTATCGCCGAGAGACTTGTATCCCGGCGACGCAAGAATTCGCTTGAGTCGATTACCATCGCACAATCCCTTGGCGTGGGCTTATTCCAAGTGCTCGCCCTATGGCCCGGAACCTCGCGGTCGGCGGCTACCATCGTGGGTGGTATGCTCCTGGGATTAGACCGAAAGGGAGCGGCAGAGTTTTCGTTTCTCATCGCGGTTCCCATCATGTGCATCGCGACGGGCTATGAAATGATCAGAATGAGAGACCTCTTCGCGGTTCAGGATATGATGCAATTTGGCGTTGGCTTTGTGGTTTCGTTTGTTGTGGCGCTTATTACAGTAAAGGCTTTCGTGCGGTTCTTGGGGCGCGGAAGTCTCGTTCCATTTGCCTGGTACCGAATTATCGTTGCGCCTGTTTTTTATTTTCTTACCCGCAGCGTGAGCTTATAGCTTGAGGGACGGCTTGCATCCGAACACACGAGCGTGGAAGTGTCAGTTCTCGTGTCGGTGTTTGATCCAATGGTAGATTTTGTTTCGGTAAAGATAGGCCACAAGCATAATCACAGCGGAAATCACAGTAAAAGCGACTAACTCATAGTATTCCTCGTTGCGAAATTTGGCACCTTGCATCGTTAAAAGATAAGTCCCTGGAATTCTTCCGATAATCGAAACGATCAAGAAGGTGCTAAGTCTCATACGGCTCAGTCCCAAAAGATAGCAGAGGTAATCTTTGGGAAAACCTGGGATGAGAAACAGCAAAAAGCAGATGGTTGCGCCGGTGTTCGTGGTTAAAAAATCAAACTTGTGAAGCACTTCTTGACTGACGAACCGTTCCACGAAGGGACGACCCAGGATGCTCGCGAGCTCAAAGGCTACCCATGAGCCGAGAGTAAGCCCGACGCTGGATAAGATAAAGCCGAAAGTCTCACCGTAAACATATCCCCCGGCTACGCCCGTAAGCTCTCCAGGAATGGGCGCGGCGATGACCTGCAAAACCTGTAACAAAACAAACACCGCCGGAGAATAGGGACCCAGGGACTGGAGGAATTTACTCAGTTTATCGCTGCTGGAATAGATTCCTTCAAAATCGTCAAGATCCTCTCCCGGAGGCGCTAAAGCGGTGAGCGGTTGAGGAATGTAGCGACTAAAAAAGAAGAGCAAGACGACCAGGATTACGAAGATGATACCCCGCAGGGCAAGCTTGCGGCGCTGGCTGGTCATTCAATTTTTATAGCAGCAAAAAAAATGAAAGACGAGAGAAAGAAAAGACATCGCGTTTCTGTGAATGCAACAGAACTACGCGGAGACAAAATACAAAAAAAGTGGCGTTTGGATATCCAAACGCCACTTTCGATCGAGCTTTTTAGCTGTATCGATCGGCTGAATCTATTCCGCGCCGACCTTTGGCCGCCACTTGTCAAAACGATGCTCATAGCGGTCGATAACGTCGGTCATAATCATACCGGTGATGGCAAAGATCAAAACGCCGACGAAGACCTTGTCTGTCTGGAACGTGGCGCCTGCCACGGTAATCATAAAGCCAATACCTGCCGTCGCCGCATAAAGCTCACCGACCATGACACCGATGAGCGCGCGTCCAACCGCTAAGCGTAGCCCGGTCAAAATGAAAGGTACGGTGGAAGGCAACACTACGGATCTAAAGATCTGCCATTCCGAAGCTCCAAAGCTTCGAGCCGCGGTAAGCAAGTTCGCGGGAGTCGTTTTGACACCATCCCGCGTATTGATCAGTAATGGAAAGACGGCGCCGAGGAAGATGATGCCAACTTTGGAGAGAATGCCGATGCCTAGCCAGATGATAACCAGGGGTAGGAGGGCAACCCGGGGAGTGGCGTTCATGGCATTTACAAACGGGTCACAGACATAGGCGAATCTCTTGTACCAACCAATGGCGATGCCAAAAGGAATGGCGACAACAATGGACAGGAAGTAACCCCACGCGAACTCGACGCCGCTCACGTATAAGTCATTCCAGATCTCCCCGGATGTGAAGAGCTGAACAGCCGCCTTGAATACTAAAGAGGGGGCGCTCATAAACATTGGGTTGATGAGTTGGAAGGTATTGCCGACTAATTCCCAAATAGTTAGGAAGATGGCCACCGCGATTGTACCAAGGATCTTCCTTTCCTGATTAAGATAAAACTTGTAGAGCTTCGAAGCCTCGGCCACGCTTATATCTAGTAGTACCTCTTCTTGGGCGACTTGGTCAGCCATAATTTACCCTCCTTTTTAGTTATAAATTAACCACCTGTTACCCAGTCACGCGCACCAGTACCAAAAGGCCTGAATGTTGTCAATAGTTAAATGTGCTTCCGCCTAAGCTCACATGCTAACCGATTTTTTGCGCGCGTCAATGCGGATTGATTTTTTATCCAAACCTTGACAATCGTTTATGTATTAACTATTTTGCGTTTAAACAATACTTCGAAACTCAGGAGGCGAAATGAAGCTTCTTTTTATCACGCCACCGATGGGAAATTGGGCGCCATGGGGTGATCGTCACCTCGCCGTAAACTCCTTGCACTCGCAGGTGGCAGCATTCGTGCGGGACAAAAAGGCTGCCGATGTCGAGGTGCTCGACTGCCGTGCCCTTGATCTAGACGACGATCAGATGTTGGACGAGGTCCGGCGTCGCCGTCCGGATGTGGTATTTTTCGGCAGTATGATTCCAGCGGCGGGCGGGGCGGCCCAGCTCAATCGTTTCCACGACGCCATGAAACGAATCAAAGAAATCGCCCCCGATATAGCCACCGTGGGCGGCGGGTTAATGTATACCGCCGTGCCCCAGCAAATCATGGTGGAAAATCCCCAGCTCGATTTCGCCATTGTCGGAGTTTTTGGCGATAATGAATATACGCTCTGCGAACTGTTGGCAGAACTCGAAAAGCCGTCGCCGGATGTGGGCGCGATCCGAGGTCTCGCCTATCGCAAAGGCAAAGAAGTCATTCTCAATCCGGCGCGTCCATTGATTTCAAATCTCGATGAGCTCCCTATGCCAGCCTACGATCTCTTTCCGATGGATCGCTACTGCGGATATTCCGTCATTCCCAACTATAATGAAGCGGTAACGTCGAGAGGTTGCGAAGGAGCGTGTCATTTTTGCTACGAGTGGTGGCTGGTGGATCAGCGCAATCCCAGGGACTTCAGCTCCCATCGCACCAGGGGCGGAAAAAAAGTCGCCGATGAAATGGAACTTCTCAATAAAAAGTATGGCGTCAAAGCGCTGACTTTCATGGATGACGATTTCAACTCGGATCGGCAAAAAATGGTTGACTTGGTAGATGAGCTTGAAAAAAGAAAACTCGACGTGAGCTGGTTCTGCCTGAGCCGGGCGCAAAATCTTATCCGCGATGCCGACCTGGTGCCGAGACTACGCAAAGTCGGTCTCTATCAGGTGTTGATCGGGATCGACGGCGGTACCGACGAAGAAATCGCGGAGGCTAGGAAAGGCCCCATGAAGGTTGGCGTCAAAGAGCTTCGCGATCTCGTTCAGTTTCTACGCAAGAACGACATCTCGACGGTGGCGACTTATCTCAATGGGTTTTGGGAGGATGACGAGGCCAAAATCCGCCAGCGCGCCAAAGCGGTTGATGAGATCGATCCGGATATCGTTATGCTCCAGCTCTTGAACCCCATTCCCGGGTCTCCTATTTATAAAAAGGCCGTTAAGAACAATATCATCGAGACAAGCGATTTGAGCCTCTACGATCTGGAGCACTGCGTTATGCCGACCAAGTACCTCACGCGCCAGCAGCTTGGCGAATTGACCGGGTGGGCCTTTCAATCTTTTTACAGCAAACCCGGGCGAATCGACCGGATATTGAACGGCTACAGTTCGCCTTACGTCAAGATGAAATTTCTTTCCATGAAGGCCAATGCCGCTAAATATGAAAAGGGCGCGTCCGAAGACGCCGTTGCGATCTAAGAGCCGAATTCCGATCAATGGCGGGGCAAGATAAACTCCAGCCGCTCCAGGGAAAGGTTGTTCTCGTTACCGGGGCGAGCCGAGGCATCGGCGCGGCTGCGGCAAAACGGTTGGCGGACGCCGGCGCCTCCGTGGTGGTCAATTACCTTCAGAATCGAAACGCTGCGCAGAAAATTCTCAAGGAGATAGAAGATTCAGACGGCCGTGGCATGGTCTTTCAAGCGGATGTAACGCAGAAAGATCAAGTCGAAGCGATGACAAGAAGCATCCGCGAGAAGTTTGGCGCCGTGGATGTGTTGGTCAACAATGCCTATTTTCCTTTTGAGGTGGGCCAGCTCCACGAACTTTCGTGGGAGAGTTTTTACCGCGCCGTTGAGCATGAGCTTGCTGCATTCCACCATTGTGTACGGGCTTGTCTGCCGGGAATGAGCGAAAAAAAATCCGGCCGAATCATCGTTGTCAGCACCCGACTGGCGCAGCAACCGCTCCCGCGCATGGGCGCCTACGCCGCGGCGAAATCGGCGCTGGAGTCGATGGCGAACACCATGGCCATCGAGCTTGGACCGTTAGGCATCGCGGTGAACGTCGTGACCCCGGCATTTACTTTGACCGATGCCTCGATGATCATGCCCGAAGAGTACAGAGAGCGAGTGCGGCAAAGCCGGCCGCTGAAGAAAAATCTCTATCCGGAGGACGTGGCCGGTGCGATTGCTTTCTTAGCGGGCGACGAGGCTAGTATGCTCACCGGCAGCAATATTCTGATTACAGGCGGAAGTCATCTACAACTTTGAAGAAATTAAAAATGTAAAATTAAGAATTCAAATTGACGGAACTCACCGGCAGATTGGAACGATTTCCTCTAACGCGCTGGCATTTTACTTGGCATTTTTAATTCTTCATTTTTCATTGAGATGATTACCTTAGATGAGATCGTCGCCGCGTTGAAGGAAATCGTTGGTCCTCGCCTTGTCTCCACCAACCCCATCGATAAGATCAACTATCAGCACTCCCTTGCCTATGGCGCCTACCGAGCGTTGCCCGATGTCATCGTGCGCGTTGAGTCCGATGCCGAGGGCGGGCATGCGGTCAGCAGAATTCTCGCTTTCGCCAACGAGCACAAGATTCCGATTGTGGCCAAGGGTGGCGTGGGCATGGGTATCAGTTCTCCGCTCAAGGGTGGAATCCTTCTGGACATGCTGGGCATGGATAAAGTGCTGGAGGTAAACCCGACCCTCCAATACGTCGTCGCCGAGGGCGGAGCGAGCGTCTACGCCATTCATCACGCGTTACGGCGACATGGCCTGATGCTTCCTAATTTCGGTACCTATGGGCCCGCGGTGGTTATCGGCGCTATGATTAATAAAGGCGGGATCGGCTACGGCATGACGCGCTACGGGTGGATCGCCGACATGGTTCTTGGGCTGGAGGTCATTCTTGCGAACGGCGAAACGATCCGCCTCGGAGCTTTGGCGAACCAAGGGACCACATTCGGTCCATTTCAGAAATGGATTCATCTTCCGGATCTCCTCGGCCTGTTTACTCTAGCGGCAGGCGCCATGGGTATTATTAGCAAGGTTTGCTTGCGCGCTATCGAAGCGCGCCGGGAATGGTTATACGATTACTGTTACAGCTTTCGCCGCGACCAGCTGGAAAGCGCGCAAAATGCCCTCATCCAGCTCGTTAGAAGCGAGGTGGTTTTCGACATCCACTTCACCGACCGCTGGCAGTATCACTGGCCGATGGAAGAAGGGCTTTATGACAAGGGCAAAATTCCGGACGACGCCTGGTTTTTTTTGAAGACGGTCATCATGGCGCGGGACGCGGAAGAGCTCGCGTACAAAGAGAAAAGAATGAAGGGAATCTACCAGGAAGCGGGCGGCACCGACGTCAAGGAAATCGCCGACAAGTCGATGGGTGCCAAAGCTCAGGAGTTTGGACTTCATGGTTGGCCCGACTATCACATCATGGGGCCGGATGGATGGTGCGGTTCGGTGGTGCGCCACAGCGGCATGTTCGCTGTGACTTCCAAGATGTATCCGCTGACGTTTCTGAAAGAGATGTATGATCTGGATGAGGCGGCCAAGAAGGAGTGCGGCTTATGGAACGCCGAACATTCGCCGCAGCATGATAGCTACGTGACTCGAGATTTAGCCATCAAAGAAGAATATTTCGTCTTCTACAATCCTTACGACGAAGAGGATGTCGGCAAGCTCAGACGCTGGATGGGAATGGTCCAGGAGTTCAGCAACCAACGCGGCGTTGTCTGGACCGCGCCGACGCTCAGCACAAAAGGTCCCTTTCCATACCAGCGGCTGAGCAACCTCTACGATCTTGTAAAAGAGATTAAGCAACTCGTGGATCCGAACAATATCCTGAACCCGGGCGCGCTCTATTAGCCTGCGAGAGGAACAAAATCATGTCGCTCTTACACAAAGATTATTCGGAAAAAAAACTTTCCAGCGGGGAAGCCGACGCGGTGATTGCGGAGCTGAGAGAATTCTTGATGGCTCGCGCTGAGCGGTATCTTTTCAAGGGGCGCTTTCATGCTGAATTAGCAAAAGGGACGCTGCCCATGGAAGCGGTCAAGGTTTTCTGGCAGAACTGGTATGGATTCGTGGCCGAAATCAACAATTTTCACGGCGTCGCTTATCAGCGGCATCTGCCTTTTTTTAAGCGCCATCCCGAGCTGCAGAAACATTTCGCCGACCATGTGGCGGATGAAATGATCTATCCCTCCCCGCCGGGCCATATCCAAATCGTTTTAGAACAGGGCAGAAACTTCGGTCTCACCAACGATGAAATGATCGAATACGAGATGCTCGCCGAATGCCGCGCTTTCCTCGAATATTACCGGGGCGTTCTCTACGAAGGGACCATGGCCGAGTGGTGGGCGTCATTTTGTGTCGAAGAGGCGGTGGGCCATTGGGCGAAGTTCTTCGGCACCGCCCTACGCAAGGCTTATAAAATTCCGGAGGAAAAAATTGTCTACTTTCGGGTGCATGCGGAAGCCGATCTCCAAGAGCATGCTGGCGGCGTGATGGCGCACGCCGACCTCGACTGGATGGTTTTGAAAAAAATGCTCGAGGAGGGACGTGCCGACACTCGTCCCGGCTTCAGCCTGGAGTACTGTCTGCGCATGGGCATCACCTACTTCGCCTGGTTTTTCGAAGGGGTCTATCAATACGTAAACAAAGAAGGGCTTTACCGGGAATAACTATGCCGCAACCATCTGGAGCGTCGCAGGGGTTGTCGCCTTGTCCGTTGATGCGCATCCTGGGGGATTTCGCCGACAGCCAGATCCTCGACGCTGCCATCGAATACGATTTTTTCACCCTCATTGATAAAGGGCTCCGGA
>Ga0209684_1000035_pt1 | contig 23047 bp, 18 predicted proteins | sample PanSoiPlot6MoBio_FD_188322 | JGI IMG/M metagenome (GOLD analysis project Ga0209684, IMG submission 188322) | Tropical forest soil microbial communities from Panama analyzed to predict greenhouse gas emissions - Panama Soil Plot 6 MoBio (SPAdes)... | ecosystem: Environmental > Terrestrial > Soil...
GTTCACCGCCGCTTCCATTGACGAGTCGATTTTCCACAGCGTTTCATAGGTTATCCAGCGCGCGCCGTCCAAGTGAATTGAAATATCGACGCAATGGTCCTGCACCCGCTGGAAGCGTCCGATGGGCTGCCCGAAAACCACCCGGGTGCGCGTATATTCATTGGTCATTTCGAAAATCTCCTGACACGCGCCGACTTTGTAGGCGCACAGGATTGGCAGCGCCTTTATGAGCGCGCGTTCGACAACTTCCCAGTCGCCGACGAAGTTATCTGCGGTGATCGCTACATTCTCGAAGTGGACTTCCACGGCTCCGATCATGAAGCCCGCTGCCGGCCTAACCGAAACACCGGGCGCGTTTCTGTTAACCAGCGCGAGCACAACGCCGCCACTCTCCACGCGCGCAGCGCAGATAAAGTTGGTTGCAGAGTCGCCATCGTAGACGAATCGCTTCGTCCCGTTCAACGTAAAACCCATTGCCGTCCGGCTCAGGCGCGTTTGTACCGACTTGGCCCCCCATTGAATCGGATCGTCCGATAGCGCCGGGATTACAATTGATCGGCCATTACAGATTTCCGGCAGCAACGTCTTTTTCTGGACTTGAGAACCGCCGGTTAAAATGATTTCGGCCGCCAACACTCCTGACGAAAAATACGGCCCCGGCAGCGGTCCGCGGCCAAGCTCTTCAAACACCACGGCGCAATCCACACATGACGCGCCGCCACCACCGTACTCATCAGGTATCATCATGCCAAGCCAGCCAACTTCGGCTGTCTTTTTGTATAGTTCTGGAATGAAAACATTTTTTTTCTGGAACCATTCAGTGATCGCGTACGGCGGCGCTTCGGCTTTGAGAAAATCCGCAGCGACTTTTTTCATCATGCTCTGATCTTCGTTCAGTCTTAAGTCCATCGCTTGCTACTCCTTTCCCCGCTACACGGTCGTTGGCGCGCTCTCCTGCGACGGCCGGCCCAAGCCGAGCCGCCGCGCAATAATCAACCGGTCGGTGTCCAACGTGCCGCCGCCATGGAGCCAGCCCGGCCCGCTGCGCACGGTATATTCAAAGTCGGCCTCCTCGTGCACCGAAGGGTCCGGCGCCAGCGCGTCAAATCCTAGAATCTGCTGCACGCGCTCCGAATTCCGCAGGCGCACCATTCTCTGGAAATAAAGAAACTGCGGGCCGCCGTAGGGATGCGGATCGCGCACGTAGCGATGCCAAAAGTTGCGCAGCCCCATGAGCCGTTGAACATCCATGTCGATCAGCATATCGGCGATCACGTCCCGCACGTCTTGATCTTCCATAAGGCTCTCGCCGTCAAACTCCGTCTTCTGGCAATGCGCAATCAGCCGCTTGAAAAGCGGATTTTCGGACACGCTGCCGCCGCCTCCGTGCTCCAGCTCCAGATAGCTATTCGCCACCTTCCAGCCGTTGTTCTCGCCGCCGACCAGATACTTCGCCGGCACCCGCACATTATCGAAGAACACCGCGTTCTTGATCCCCATCATGAGGTGCAGATGCTGAATGGTGATGCCGGGAAGGTTTGCGGGAATATGGAGCCAGCTTAAGTTCTCGTGCCGTTTTCCACCCGGATTGGTGCACACCAGCGTCCAGACAAAATCCGGCGGCAAATGATGACCGACCATGATCTTTTGTCCGTTTACGATGAAGTCGTCGCCGTCACGGATCGCTTTAGTCAAGCAGTTCGCCACATCGCTGCCGCCCTGAGGTTCGGTCAGCACTTGCCAAACCGCCAGTTCGCCGCGCAACATCGGCGGCAGAAACTCTAGCTTCTGCTCTTCAGTGCCAAACTTGAGCACCGCCGGCGCCACCAGGCGAGCAAGCGTGTAAAAAATCGAACCGAGGGCCAGACCATAGCGATCGATTTCAGTTTCCAAAACAAACTGATGATCGAGGGTGAGACCCGCGCCGCCGTATTGAACGGGATAGGTGGGAAAGAGCCAGCGCTTCTCTCCGAGCTTGCGCGCGAGCTGCCTGCGGAACTGATACTCCTCGTCGTTTTCTCGCGTCGACCAGCGCGCCGACCAGCGCAAATGCTCGCTGCCGCGCATGTTCTCGGCCAACCAATCACGCACCTCTTTGCGAAACGCGCTGATCTCCGGTGTGTCCGGTTGTACACTGAAATCCATAATCTAACTCCTTTTTTCCGCTATGCCGGTTCTGATCCAGTCCTACAGTTCGTGACTGCAGGTGATTATAAATATTACTTTGCCGTTCAACGTCATTTCTTTTCAGCGGGCGTAGAAGTCACCGGACCCATGCCCCAGACTTGAATGACAGCCTCCTCGTTCTTGGCCCCATCGTAATGAATTTTGTTCCCATAATGAACGACGTAACTTCCCGCAGGCATCGGTACCATACTGTCCGGATCGAACTTTTCGCCGGTCCCCACCCACCAGGTGCCCGACAATACGACGAAAAATCGGTCGTTGGGATGGAAGTGCGGGCGGCTCATGTTACCTGGCAACCATTTGAGGCGGACGACATAAGGGCCTGGCTTGCTCGGATCGCCGAATAGCACGGCCGATTCATTGGTTCCGGCGGCGTTCCTCACCCATTTGATTTCGGACGGAGTTTTAAAATCCACTGCGGCGCGGTCTATATCCGCTGAGTAAGCCCATCGCGTCGCTGTCATCATGAGCAGAACGGCGAGGAAAAAAATTCGAGTCAATGCGATCATACGAGCTCCTTTAACAAGACTGAGGTTCAAATTGTTCAAGCGGTCCAATCGCTGCGCGGAGCCTGCTCTGAGCGGATCGAAGGGTTCCATCTCCCACCTCTTTTCTCCCCCGCGACGCGGGAGAGGATGAGGAGGGGGTTTGAACTGCTTGAACGTCTGGAACGGTTTGAACGTTATTTCGTTACCCATTCGGTTTCGCATACTTACCTGTAAGCTGCGGGGTAGTACCTTCCAACCCTTTTTCTTGTCGCTGCAGACGCGTCTCCCTTACCCACGTGCGCTTGAGATCGTCGCGGATCTTCACATGTAGCCGGCCCAGCGGCTCGGTTTCGAGCTCGACGAGATCGCCATCCTGGAAAGGATTCAGGCCACGGTGATTGGTTCCCAGCGCCAGCACGTCGCCCGGCTCCAGCGGATGAATCGACGTGACCCACTCGATGCAGCGGGGAATCTTATGCGCCATGTCGCTGGTATTGTAGTTCTGCATCAGCGTCCCGTTGACCCACAGGCGCACCTGGAGATTGTGCGGATCCTTCACTTCGTCGGCCGTCACGATATAAGGGCCCATTGGCGCAAAAGTCTCCCGCGACTTCATCTGATAAAAGGTGTTGCCGGCGGGTAGCAGGCCTCGTGCTGATCCATCGATGAAGTTCAAGTAGCCGAAGACGTATTCCATCGCCCTTGCAGCCGGCACATTCGTGGCGCGCCTACCAATCACCAGCGCCAGCTCCGCTTCGCCTTCGAAGATAGTGGCGGGGGCATCCGGTAGCACCATGGTATCGCCGTCGCCAATGACGGACCCCGGCGACTTGTGGAACGCATTTATCGGCGCCGGCTCCTTGCGCGTGCCGTCCTCCATGTAGTTCACCGCCATGCAATCGATGTTGACCGGCCTCGGAAGCGGTGGACGGACCCTTACCCCACTGAGCGGAGTGCTTTTGCCGCTCGCGACAGCTTTTTCCAGGGCACCACGGTAGTCCGCAAAACGCTCGATCAAACCACTGATAAGGTTGTGCGGAGCGGTGTGCGGAATATCCTGCACGACCTGCGATACATCCACCACGGTATCGCCTTTCAAAACGCCGAGTTTGAAATCATCGAAAAACAAGAGTTTCATTTGCCCTCCTGAGCATTCGTTCTCTCACAAGATCACTCTGGATCCTTGTGTCTGCGGAATAATCCGGACTCCTTCCGTGGCTTCTATATACCTCACGAACTTGAATTTGTTTTCAACCGGGTTGTAGGTCACGGGGTTCACTGGTCTGTCGATCTCCTTTTCGATCTTGGCGACAACAAGCAGCGGGCCCGGTGCCTTCAGAACGTCGTCAACGGCATCCTCAAAGGCTCCCAGGTCGCGGATTGTCCTGGCGGCGGAGATGCCCACGCTTTTGGCCACGGCGGCAAGATCAGCGGGACCCGCTGTGGCCGAAGGAAGATTGCCGGCGGAGCCATAAACTTCATTGTCCTGCACGATGATCGCCAGATTCGCCGGCCTCTCTTTGGCGATGTCCGCCAGCACCGCCAGATTTAGGAGAAGATTTCCATCACCGTCCAGGACAACGATCCGTCGATGCGGAAGGCCCAAAGCCAATCCGAAACCTATGGCGGAACACGAACCAAGATTCACAGAATAGATATTGGCGTCGGAAGGACGTTGCGCAAGCATAACGGTGGCGGTGTCGCCCACGTTTCCAACCACGATGACATCATCCGGCATCTTGGAAAAAAGTCGTTTCAAACATTCCGCCCGTTTCATGAAAAAATCACCTCCCCGGTTAGCAACACCCCCTGAGGATAGAGCCAGCCGGATGCCGATCTCCGGGCAGCAATGATTGCGCTCTTTACCTCGCTGATACGATTCACCACGACGTACGGGATTTGCAATAGTTCAAGAGCGCCCTTGGTCGTGTACTGGTAAGGACGCATGACCCAATGGGCGTCTCCTATGTCACCGCGAAACGGAATGATGAGGATCATGGGAATACCCCACGCCATACAGATGCTTGTGAGGGGCCATGCTGCTACCAGCAAGCCTGAGGTCGGCACCAACAGGGCCGGCACCTTGCCGGAAAGCCACGCTCCCGCGCACAAGCCTACGCCTATCGCCTCATTACTCACAGAGACGCAACGAATCGCCGGATCTCTTAAGAGCTGCAACTGCACGCTGCTGAACTCGGAATCGGGAAGCAAAGAAACAAAATCCACTCCTGCTTCCTTAAGCCCGCCTATAATCTCTGAGACCGCTTCATCCTTCATCGCCATAACACGACCTCACACACGTGATGATTTGGATTTGAGAACGCAAAATCCAAAGTCGCATTCCGAAATCATAAGTCTTAATACGCGCTAGTGGGCCGTATATCAAAGGTTTGACACAAACGTCAAAGCAGATACATCCGTCATCTCAGCGTCAAAATTTACCGGAGAGGCGCGGAGCAGGCCGAGATTTTCTTATTTCAAACTCTCCCTCTGTGTGCCCTTCCGGTGGAGATACCGGAAATTTGCCCAAGCCGCGCATGAGCCTTATGAATAACAATTCATAATACGGAAGACCAAAATCAAGTTGCAATGACGGCAGCTGATCGGCTACTCTCCGTTTCGAAATCTCGTTCTGATCAACTTACTTTAAGGAGGAAGACGCTATGCTTCATGAGAAACATAAATGTGAAAGTCTCTTGCTGGTTGGCGGAATAATTCTCGCGGCGTGGTGTATAGCGCAGATCGCAAATGCAGCAGAGCCCTTCATGTTGACATCACCGGCTTTCAAGGACGGCACCCCGATGCCAAAGAAACACGCCAACAATACACCAGGTAATGCGAACTGTGTTGGTGAAAACATTTCGCCGCCCCTGGCGTGGTCCGGTACGCCGGCCGGAACAAAGAGCTTCGCGATTACTATGGTCGATCCTGAAGGCAGAGGAGGAACCGGTGTCGTCCATTGGGTTGCCTATGGCATCCCAGCTTCGGTGACTTCCTTCGCAGAGGGCGAAGTCAGCAAGCCTTCCGATAAATACGTCGGCGGCAAGGGCACCGCTGGCGGCGGAGCGACAACTTACATGGGACCGTGCACCCCTCCCGGGGCGCCGCATCATTACACGTTCATCCTCATCGCCACCGACTTGGAACCCAAAGAGCTACCGCCTGGTCTCACCCGCGAGGAACTCTATGCCAAATTGACCGGCCACGCCAAAGGCGCAACCGGCCTCGTCGGTCTGTTCAGCAGTCCATGAGCCAGTGAGACACTAATTTGTCCCTGACGACAGCCTGGTGACAAAATATCTCTGAGAAGGATTGGTCAATGACTAAACTTCGAGCGTCATCGCTGTGGATTCTTGCCCTAGCTGCGTTACTGTTAGATTGCTGCGCGGTCCTGGCTCAAGATTTCTACAAGGACAAAACCATTCGCTTCATCGTTGGCCAGGCCGCCGGAGGCGGCTACGATGCTTATACGCGCATCGTTGCCAGATACATGGGTAAGTATATTCCTGGCAATCCCGCCATCGTGGTAGAAAATATGACCGGCGCCGGTAGTCTGGTCGCAGCCAACTATGTGTACGGCAACGCCAAGCCCGACGGCCTAACGGTTGGAAACTGGAACAGCGCGTTTGTACTGAATCAGGCGCTGGGAGATCCTAATGTTCATTTCGATGCCCGCAAGTTTGGCTGGATCGGCGCTCCGAGCAAGGGTGTTCCTGTCTGCACCATCATGGGATTTGCGGGACCTAAGACATTCGACGAAATACTCAAGGCAAACAAACCCATTCGGATGGGGGGCACAGCCCCCGGGTCACACAGCATCGACCTGCCGTTGATGTTCAACAAAATGCTCGGCACCAAATTTCAAGTCGTCAGCGGCTATCCCGGAACCGCGCCGATCCATCTCGCCCTGCAGCGCCGTGAGGTAGATGGCCATTGCACTAATTGGGATTCCATCGTGGCCACGCAAAGAGATCTCCTGGAAGCCAAAGGCGACGATAAGCTCATCCCTTTCGTAGTTCATACTCGTCTCAATGACCCTGAGTTAAAGAACGCTTCCCTGTTCACCGAGGTTCTTAAGGACGAATTCAACGTCATCACCTACAAGGCCTACATGGCGCAAATGGAATACCAGCGGCCGCTCACCGTCAGCCCCGGCACGCCCAAAGATCGCCTTGATATACTTCGTCGCGCTTTTAAGGCGACCTTATCTGACACTGAATTCTTGGCTCAAGCGAATAAACTGAAGCTGGAAATAACCTACGTTTCGGGTTCGGAGATTGATAAAATCGTCGCCGACGTACTATCGATTCCGCAGAAAGTCAAAGACAACCTGCAGTTCCTAAACCAGGCGAAATAAAAGACACAATGCAACCGCAAAGAACGCATAGAACACAGAGATCGATGGTGCGCCTTGCGCATCTTATGAATATTTTGCGAGCGGTGAAACATCTTTCAGCCCAAAGGAGAAAGAGATGGCTAAAAATGGATTCAAAGCGATGGATTCCGATATGCACGTTTTTGAGCCTGCCGATCTGTGGCAGCGCTATATCGATCCCAAATTTGCCGATCGCGCGCCCGTCGGATTGAATCGTTCCTTCAGGGATCTCGGAATTCAGGTGGAGGGAAAGACTCTGCCGATTCCTAGAAATCCTGAGAATCCGGCTCTGGCCAAATATCGCAACGGTTTTTTTCTCGAACGGTATGGCGACGCCGGGAAAAGAGATTTCGACGGCGTTTCGCAGGTCATGGCCATGGACAAGGAAGGGCTCGACGTAGCCGTTCTCTTCCCGACGCGCGGCCTCTGCGTGTTAGGGATCGATGGCCTCGATCCGGATCTCGCCACCGCCATCGCCCGCGCTTACAACGATTGGTTGCATGGCTTCGCGCAAACCGCGCCGGAGCGCATGTACGGCGTCACCATGGTGGCGCCCCACGACGTCAGCGCCGCTATCGAAGAAATTCGCCGCACTGTAAGAGAATATGGCTTCCGAGGAATCTTCATCAGGCCGAACCATGTGAACGGCAAGAAGTGGAGCGATCCGTATTATGATCCGCTTTGGGAAGAGTGTCAGAGATTGAATCTTCCGGTGGGCTTCCATGAAGCGGGCAGAGTATACTTACCGCAGCCTGCGATGTTCCAGTTCTGCTCCACTTTCTCGATGTTCAACACCTTCGGTTTTCCCTTCGCCAACATGCTCGCCTGCGGCGACATGATTTTTGGCGGAGTGATGGAGCGTTTTCCCAAATTGAAAGTCGCATTTCTAGAAGGAAACTGCTCCTGGGTTCCGTGGCTACTCTGGCGTATGGGAGAGTATGCCGAGACTACGGGTAAAGCGGAATATCCCTATCTATCGCTGACGCCGCTGGAGTATTTCCAGCGCCAGTGCTATGGCGCGGTGGAATGCGACGAGATCACCGCCAAGCACATTCCCGAATACGGCCTCGAAGACAACATGGTCTTTTCCACCGACTATCCCCATCTCGACGTCAAGTATCCCCATGCCATCGATTCGTTTCTCCAACTTCCCTTCTCCGACCAGACCAAACGCAAATATCTCTGGGATAATTGTGCGCGCATGTATAACTTTGCTTGAGGCAAATCGGAAACCACTGGGGAGTTCATAAGTAATCATGAACGAACGAGGGACGAGTCATGGAAAGCGCGGGCATCTAGGCGTGACTGCCTGTTCAGGCCCACGCTATTGGAGTTGTCAGTTTCTTACTTCTCTTTGGCTTCCGACTGGCGCTGCGCCTTTAAGAGCGTCAACGCTCTTTGATAGTGTTGCGCCGCTTCGTCTTTGCGGCCGGTCATAGCGAGGGCGCGCGCCAGAGCGACGTGACCGTCAGCCAGGTCTGGCTTCAATTGCAGGGTGGCACGGAATTCTCCAATGGCCTCGCTCAACCGGCCACCTGCTGCATATGCATTGCCCAATAAAAAATGACCTTCCGCAAAGTCGGGACGCTTCTTGATTATCAATTGGAACTGTTCAGCTGCTGCGCTGAAGTCTTTCAAGTATAAGAGAGCCATTCCTAAGTTAAAGCGAGTGTCGTCGAAGCTTGGGTCTATTTCGAGTGCCTTTCGATAATGTTCAACCGCGGTTTTTGGATTGCCTTGCATCGAGAAAACATTGCCTAGATTAGAATGGGCTTCTGCATAACCCGGTTGAATTTTAACGGCCTCCTCTAGGTGCAGTCTCGCCTCTTGCACATTGCCTCGCATCCCAAGCAGGCTACCGAGGTTATAGTGCACCTCTGCGCTCCGTGGCTCGATTTGGAGCGCGCGCTTATAATTAACGATCGCCTCGTCCGGCTTCCCGATTTTGGCAAAAACCCTTGCCAGGTTACTGTAACCAGCGACCGTTGGACCAGGTGATCCGGCTATCGGGCGGTGAATTACAAACCAAGCGAGAACTGCAATCGCCAACGAACCCAACAATAATCCAAGCTTCCTAGACCGAACCACGGCGAAAATTTGTACCGCAGCCGCTCCGGCAAACAAGGCCAGCATGGGAACCAGCGGAAGTCGATAGCGACCAAAAACATAAAACAGAGCTACACTGAACGCCATGGTGAGAATGAGAGCATACAGGATAATCAATCGACGCCGCTCCCTCCATGTCAATGCGACGCCCAGCGCGGCGATAGGAGCGAGTATGCCGAAGTTACCTATTTGAGCTAGTCCATTTAAGAGAGGCGACCACTCTTGATAAAGGTAGAAGTCATCGGAGTCCACGATCTCCACGAAGTTCCACGTCATCAGCCACTTCTTGCCCAGTAGTGAGAGCCACTCCATCGGTTGCGTTTGGGCGTAGCTCCATCCTTGTCGCAACCAATAGTTGGAAACCTGAGTCGCTGTGAGCGGCCGACCCAGGGCTTGTTCTGCCAGTTGTTGGGCATCGGCGCGCTCAAACAGGGGATCGGCACGACCTGCCCTGAGAGGCACGTAGGTACCTGTCGCATGGGGACTATTGCCGATGTAGAAGTTTGGCCCGAATTGAGACGTGGTTAGGACAAATTGGCCTCCAACTTTTTGATTTCGCGCTCCTACAGGTAACAAAATGACGCACAGGCCGGCGAGGAACAGTCCGGACCAAACAAGCCGCCTTGCAATACTAAACGAAGAAAAACTGATCCAAATCCAGATCATAATCACCGGAACCCATAGAAGTGAGTTTTCACGCGTGAGTCCCAGCAGTCCGAGGATTGCGCCCGCTACTATCCACTTCACGGGGCCCGGCTTTGTGAGCGAAAAGCCGATGACAACCAGCAATAGAACAACGAGGAAAAGATCCAGAGCGCTTTTCTGTATGAGCCCCTCGTAAAATATTGCCGGCGCGTACAGGGATAAAATCAGGCCCGATGCAATTCCTATTGCCCGGGAAAAAAAGGACCTCCCCACCAAATGAAGAAGACCACAAGAGATCGCTCCCAAGGCCAACTGAACGAACCGCATGGTCCAAAGATTGTGGCCAGCAAAATATTGGATCAGTCCGAGAAAATAGGGATAGAGCGGTGCCTGATAGAAAACCTCTTGCCCCAGCAAGTCTCCTCCGGCGATCCGGCGCGCCCACTCGTCGTACACAAAGCCATCCGCGATAAGATTGGAGAACAAAGGGATGGATCGAATTTGATAGAGGTAAACCAGGCGTGGAATCAAAGCAAACAAAACGATTCCTAGAACGATGCCAGCTTCTACGACAACTGTTTTTTGCGTTTGTTCCGTCGCTGTCGCCGGCATTTCTTCCATTCCTGATTCCTTCGACTTGAAAAGGATTGTTCGAAACAGTGCACGGTTAGGTCACTGCCATATAACAGCCTACAAAATTTCGTTCAAGTTTTGCAGTCGCTGGAAGGCTTAAAAAGAAACACTAGTGTGACAGAACTAAAGTTCGTTGAAGAAGTCTCTGACGATCCGTTGCCGATTTACCCCCTTTGGCAAAGGGGGTAAGGGGAATTTAGCGCGTCGTCAGAACAAATCCCCCTGAGGCGGGATAAAAGTTTCAAGGCATCCTAGGGTTGTGGCGCGCTCTGGATGACCTCGTGCATCTCGAAAACATTGGGGCCGGAAAAGATTTCCGCCCGCGGCCGGTTGCGGTGCGCTTCTTTGAATTCTGCGCTGTCGGTCCATGCCCGGAACGATGCCTCGTCTTGCCAGTGAGTAAGAACAATGTAGTAATCGCTCTTTACCGGACGAAGAATCTCAAGGCGAACAAAACCGGGCATGTTTTCGACGAGTCTAGCCCGTCCCTCGAAGCGCTTTTCAAATTCGCTTTCTTGACCTTTGGCAACTTGTAGTCTATTTGACACAACGATCATGGCGTTCTCCTTCCGCCGATTTCCTCATCGGCATATTACCTCACCGTCGATGTCCGCGATACTTTATTGATGATAACATTTGATACAGGAATCGATTCCGCTTATCGTTAGGCCAAGGGGAAAACCGTGAGACATTCGAGGATTATACACCTGGCCTTCATTTTCCGCTTCTTCGTCACGGGTATTGTTTGTCTTTTCGGGTTTCGAGAATCCCTGGCCGCCGATCGTGTTCGGGTCGCTTTGACGACCAAAGACTTTGGTTACCTGCCGCTGTTTGTCGGCATGCGCGCGGGGATCTTCTCCGACGAAGACCTCGACCTGCAATGGATTCAGGTGCGATCCAACGTCACGACATCGGCGCTGATAGCCGGCGAGATTGACGTCTCAGCTTCCGCCGGTTCAGCCATGAGAGTTGCTGCCAGAGGCGCGGCTATCAAAGCCATATTCTTCCCGTACTACAAATGCACATTCGTTCTGATGGGCGCGCCGGACATCAAAAGTGTACCGGACCTCAAGGGAAAAGTCATCGGCAACAATGCCCCCGGCAGCACCACCGAACTGGCCGCCAACATGGTTCTGGAGAGTTACGGATTAAATCCCAAAAAAGACGTGAAATTTTTCTTGGCCGGCGGCGCTGAGACGGCAGTCATCGCCATGCAGCAAGGACTTATCCAAGCACGACCTCTGAATCCCGATGCCGCGTTCGTATTAAAGAGGAAAGGATTCAACGTGCTCGCCGTTCTAGCCGATCTCGGGCCGTGGCCCTGGGCCGGCTACGCCACGTCCACAGCGAAACTCGCGCAAGAGCGCGACAAGATAAAGCGCTGGACCCGGGCGATGGTGAAAAGTCTTCTCTATATGGTGAACAAAAGAGAAGAGACGATCCGCATCGCTCAAAATGAGTTTGGTCACCCGCGTGATATCGTGGAAGAAGCTCTCAACGTATCCGTGAAAGCCATAGACCGCACCAATCCCGGCGGCGCCAGCGACGAATCTCTCAAGAAGAACATCGAGCTTACCATCGTCGAGCCTTTGCATCTGAAGGAAACGCCGCCTTTATCGAAGCTCGTTGACTTTTCGGTTCTATACGAAGCGCAGAGTGAGTTGGGAATTAAACGCAAATAGAGGTCGGAAGTCGGAGATCAGGGTCGGCCGTTTGGCGTCCGCTATCAGCTCTGAAGTCTGACATCCGACTTCCGATCTCCGACATCTGCCCTCTGACTCAATCAGCGGCCCTGGACTTTGCCAGTAGTGTGCAGTATTGGGGGAGTTATAGTCACAGAAAGAGGAGAATGAAGATGACCACATTAATCACAGGGTTAGGGCTGGTCGGAACCTCCTACGCGCAGCTAGCGCTGAAGCGCGGTGAAGGCATCGTGTTTTACGACGTCGCGCCGCGGAAAGATTTCTTGGCGCATAAGCTCGGGGCGGCTGACGTTACGGTCGTGCAGCGGGATGTGCGCGATCTTCCCTCGCTCATCGAGACGATGCAGAAATACAAAGTCGACAAAGTCATTCACACCGCCGGCTTGATCGGAGGCAAGGTAGCGCAGCCGGTCTACAGCGGCATGCAAATCAATGTCATGGGCACCATCAACGTCGCCGAAGCTGTGCGCCTTACCGGCGTGAAGCGCTTGGTTCAGATCAGTACGTTTGGCATTTACGATCGCCGCTCGGGCGAGCCGGAACCCATTGACGAAAGCTTTCGCCGAGGCCCGGGTGAAGCTTATGGTAATTCGAAGGTTGCCAAAGAATTGATGGTCGAGGCCTATCAAAAGCTCTTTGGATTCGAATTGATTGTTCTGCGCCTCGCCAACGTGTACGGCGTTGGTCACTTCGCCGGCGGCTCCGGCGGCGGTGAAATGATCCAGAACATGCTGCAAACTGGAATCAAGGGCGGCGTGGTGAAGATCGCCCAAGAAGTCGCCCGCGACTTTGAATATGTCTATTACAAAGACCTGGGACGCGCGCTGGACAAAGCAATGACCACTCCTTTATCAGCGCCTATTACACTGAATATCGGCACCGGTGTTGTCATCAAGTTTGATGACTTGGTCGCCACGGCGGAAAAACTGCTGCCCCAACTTCAGGTTGAGATTATTCCAGGGACCAAGCCTCGCTCCGCCAAACAACCGATGGTCATCGCCAAGGCAAAACAGGTTTTGGGTTGGGAACCTGAGTACAATTTGGAAGCGGGATTCAAGGATTACATTAAGGAGCTAAAGGAACTCGGTTAGGACCCAACGCAACCGCCCCGTACGCGTTACAGATTTACCCTGTCTTGCTCTCCCCCGTCGGACGGGGAAGAAACAATCCCCCGGATCGCTCGCTTCGTTAATTTATGGTTCCCCGACGGCCGCTTTTGTAACCTGCGTAGCGGATTGTTGAGCCGTCGGTTTCCACGATTATGGCGCCGTCTTCATCGGTGCGCAGGATCTCAGCGCCAACTTCGCGGTAACGCGCAACTACTTCGTCTCGCGGAAAGCCGAAGCGATTGCGTGCGGCGACAGAAAAAATTGCCAACCCCGGCTTGACCGCCCACACGAACTCCGGAGTACTGGAAGTGGCGCTGCCGTGGCGCGGAACTTTAATCACGTCGCTACGCAGCTCCTTAGTTTTTCCCTGCAGCCCCTGCTCTTCGCGTTTATCCACATCCCCCGCAAATAAAAAACGCGCCTTGCCAAACTCCAGCCGCAATAGCACAGACGCATCGTCCGTTGCATCCTGCCGTGGATGAAGAACACAGACGCGGACTGCCTCAATTTCTCGGCAAGGTTGTTTGTCATTGAGAGTCAATCGTTTGATTTTGCTCTGTTCCAAAACTTCTTCCAAATCTTCGAAGCGCGTTGTTTGCCCTTTTCCCGGTCCCGACCAAAATTCCGATGGTCCAAACTCTCTGACAATGCTGCGCATCCCGCCATAATGATCGATTCTCGGGTGACTCACCATAAGATAGTCGACTTTGACGATTTTGCGCGAGCGCAAGAACGGCCCAACAATCGCCTCTCCGGTATCGAACTCGCCCGTTGGTGTGCCACCGGCATCAATCAGCAGCACTTTCGCGCCCGGCAGCTCAACCACCGCAGCGTCGCCATGCCCGACATCCAGATGCGTTACGCGCAACTCCTTACGGTTCCACCGCTCGTGCCACCAATACCAGCCGTCAACCGTAAGAAATCCAATCGCAACTACTAGGCCAATCACCGCATAGCGACTGGTCCGAATCAACAGAATCGAAAGGAGAAACAGATATAGCCCGCCCACCTCTAAAAGGTCTGGAGAAGGCACGCTGATATTTGCGAGCGGAAGTTGAGCAAACAGGTGCACCAGCCATATCGTAAGAGATAACAGATGCTCCATCACCCAAACCAATGGCCAAGCCGCGGCAGAGAATGTTAAGGCCAAAAAACCGATAAACAGGCCTAAGGGCACCACGGCAAAGCCGACCAAAGGAACAATAACTGGATTGGAGAGAAAACCGGCTAACGACAGATGACCGAAGTAGTGAGCGATCAAAGGCGCGGTTCCTACCGTGGCCAAGATCGGAACCGCCAACTGGAGTCCGGCCTTGCCTAGCTTTTGTTTCCACCAGCTACGCTCCTGTGGCAGTTCTTCCTTCGCGCGGCGCGGAAACCATTCCTGAACTTTTCGCATCCCCCACGCGATAAAAAACACCGACAAGAACGATAGCTGAAAGGAAATGTCCGTGATCACACCGGGCCAGACAAGAGCGATGAGCAGAGCCGCCAAGGTCAGGCTAGTTAGGACCTCTTCCTCTCGGTCCAGTAAGACCGCCAGCTCGTAAACCCCGATCATGATCGCGGAGCGCACGGTCGGGACCATCGCGCCAGCCAATGCCGTGTAGAACACCACGGCAAAAAAGGAGCAAAAGGTCGCGACTTTAAGCAGATTCCAACGCAACAACAATGTGCTACTGAGCCCTAGGCCAAAGCGGACCAGCGCGAAAATCACCAAACCCAACATGCTTACATGCAGGCCCGATATCGAAAGCACGTGATTGACGCCGGCGGCGGTAAAATCGGAGCTTATTGTCTTGGGAATTTCTCCCATGTCGCCAACCGTCAGCGCTTTAAGGAGAGAGCCATTGTCATGAGAAAAGTTACCATCGATAAAGCGCCGGATCTCCCGGCGCAGACTCTCGACTTTTCCACGCAGAAAACCCGGAGCGCGCTCGACTAACTCCACTTGGCCGTCATTGTCCAAAAATCCGGTTGCATAGATTTCTCGGTCCGCCAGATAAGCGGCATAATCGAACCCGCCCGGATTGCCGTTGCCCCGTGGGATACTTGGGCGAACCGAAAAGCGAATACGGTCGCCATAACGCCATTCCCTCCGCGCGCCACGAACGTTCACCAAAATGTTGCCGGTGATTTCCTCAGCCCCTGTTGCATGCCAGATGCGCTCAGAACTCAGCAGCCAACGGGTCCGGTTCGGGAGTTTTTGCGGCTCTTGGCTCAGCACACCTTCTAGGTATAGTGACGAGTCCTGTTGCATGGCGGAGCGCAAGTGATTGGGCGCGAAATGGGGATAAAGCAGTTCGCGATGGCGTAGGTAGCCTATCGAAAATGCTAAAGCTCCCACCAATGCCAGCCAGCCCAGCCGACGCGTCCGACTCGATACGAACAAACCGAGCGGGAGCGCAAGCAAGAATGCGGCGCCAAAGTGAATAGTCTGTGGGATAACCGCAAAGGCCTGGCCTAACAAGAGTCCTGCGGTGAGAACGATCAGTGAGCTCGAGGGATGGCGAATGGCAGTGGATAGGTTAGTCGCTGCCGGCTTGTTGAACGACATCTGGCGCTCTCTCATGTGGTGCTGTCCGGAGGGACTCAAGGATGTCTTGCGCTATCTTTTCGTTCATGGAAGGGACTTTAAGCAGATCTTCTAACGTCGCCTCTTCGATACGTTTGATGCTGCCGAAGGCACGCAGCAGCGCGCGCTTGCGCACGCCCCCAACTCCAGGAATTCGGTCCAAAGCCGAATAGAGCGTTTGCTTCGTGCGCAGTTTCTTATGGTAAGTAATGGCGAAACGATGAGCCTCGTCGCGCACTCGCTGCAGCAAGAAAAGCGCGTTGGAGTTGCGCTTGAGGATTATCGGATTACTCTGTCTCGGCAAAAAAACTCGCTCTTCCAAACGCTCGATTGTGGCACTGCGGGCCGCAGCTTGGACGCGCATTTTCGCCAAGCCGACGGCGTCAACGCCCGAGACTCCGACTTCGCGCATGGCGGCCAGGGCCATGGCCAGTTGTCCCTTGCCGCCGTCCACCACCACGAGATCCGGCAGATCGGCCTCCTCCTTGCCACGGGAGAAACGGCGCTTGAGAACTTCCAGCATCATGCCGAAATCGTCGCCGCCCGAGGACGGATCGATACTGCGAATGCGGTAATGCCGGTAGCGCGTCTTGTCCGGCTCTCCATTGATGAAAGTCACCATGGAGCCCACAGCGTGGGCGCCATGGATAGTGGAAATGTCGTAGCACTCGATGTGATGGGGATACGTTTTCAAGCGCAGCTGGCTTTGCAGCTCCTGCAGCATTTTCTCGCGCGCCTTTTCTTGATCATGCCGTTCAAAGAAACTCTGGCGCGCATTCTCCGCGGCCATCTCCACGAGCTGCCGTTTGTCACCCCTCTGGGGGACGAGAATATTGACTTTTTTTCCCTTGCGATCGCCTAAATATTCCTCTCTCGCCTCTCGGTCCTCCAACGTCACCGGCAAAAGAATTTCATCAGGGATAAAGCGATGCCCCTGATAAAATTGCGTCAGCAATCCAGCCATGATCTCTTCGTCGGGAAACTCGAGGTCTTCCAAAGAATAGGACTGATTGCCGGTCAATTTTCCCTGGCGCACCAGCAGCACCTGCACTTCGATAAATCCCCCCTCCCGGTATAAACCGAAGATATCCTGATCCGCTCCCCAGTGGGAGACCATGCGCTGCTTCTCCAGGGTCTTTTCCACCGCCTGGATCTGATCGCGGATCTTCGCCGCCGCCTCGTATTCCAACGCCTCCGCTCTTTCCTGCATCTTTTTTTTCAGTTCAGCAATAAGCTCCTGCTGCCGCCCTTCGATAAAAAGCATGGCCTGCCGCACCTGCTCCCGATATTCCTCCTGTGACACCGGCAGAACGCACGGGGCCCAGCAGCGTTTGATTTGATATTGCAGGCAGGGCCGGCTCCGGTTCCTGAAATTATGGTCGGTGCAATTGCGCAGTAAAAAGTGTTTTTCGATGATATCGATGGTTTCCCGTGCCGCCACCGCCGAAGAAAACGGGCCGAAGTACCGGTTCCCATCCTTCACAATTTTTCGCGTGGCGAAGATTCGCGGCCAGGGATGCTGTGTTGTCACCTTGATGCTCAGGTAACTCTTGTCGTCCTTCAGCCGGATATTGTAGCGCGGCTTGTACTGCTTGATGAGATTGTTTTCTAGAATCAGCGCTTCTTTCGCGTTGCTCGTCACCAGTGTTTCGACGTCTTCTACGCGGCGAACCAAGAATTCAACTTGGCAGCGCTCGTCGGAGCTATTGAAGTAAGCACGCACCCGAGAGCGGAGATCATTGGCCTTGCCGACGTAAATAACTTTCCCGCCCTTGTCGCGCATCAAATAGACGCCGGGGCGTGCAGGAAGATGACCCAGTTTCTCCGTAATCGAGGTAAGCGCAGAACTCATTTCAAAGCCGTGACCCCAAGGCGTGTGACAGCGCATGAGTTGTCAAAATGGTCACAGCGCCGCCTGCTTCTTGCCTTCCCCTGTGCCACAAAAAAGAGCATGGATAACCAAATAGCTCCCGTGGCTCCTCAATTTTGACTGGCAGCGATAAAAACTCAATCCTGGCATGACTTTTGGACTATGCTGGCTCTCGGTTATCGAGGACAACGAATCCTCCACGAAAGCGGCGAAAAAAATCGATCCGCGTTAAGGAGAGTCAGATGTTTGACATAGATCATTTGCTTCGGCTCGGCGTCTTTAATCAGTTGATTCCGGTTTGGCAGGTCTTCTTTTTCATTGCCAGTCTGTTGCCGTTTCTTCTGTTGAACCGGGTCAAAATTTGCCTGTTGGTTACCTATCTCTTTACCTTTTACCTCGGGTTCATGGTTCAATGGGGAGACTACATCGCTTCCATGGGCTCCATGGAGCCCTTCGTGATTTATTCATTCAGTGGTCTGGCTATCGCCGTATTCTTCGTCGCGACCTTTTTTACCGAAGCGCCGGAAAAAACCAAGCTTCGTTGGTTCCGTTTCGCGCGGCCGGCTGGCCCGAAGGATTCTATATCCGCGCGTCACGGAGATCCAATCGATATGGCAGTGAACATCACCAATATCTCCGACGCCGACGCTCGCTAGCTATGCATCAGCCCCACAGCTCCTACCCCGTCTCACTCCCACGACTGCCACTGGGCTCACGTCTCCACCAGGTCGGGAGCTAAAGGTTCACGAACCTTCAGCTCCCGCTCCTCCAGCTCCCGAATCCGGTCCCGCAATTCCGCGGCTTTTTCAAATTCCAATTGCTCGGCGGCTTGCTTCATTTCTTTCTTTAGTTGGCGGATCATGCGCGGCAGTTCGCCGGGGCCATACTTAGCCCCTTGCTCCGCGGCAAAGGGGATTTCCAAGTAATCCGCCTCGTAGATCTTCACCAAAGGCGATCCTAACGATCTAATCACGGTCTGTGGTGTGATGCCATGCTCCTTGTTAAAGGCGGCTTGCAAACGTCTCCGCCGTTGGGTTTCGTCCATCGCCCGCTTCATCGAGTCCGTCATTCCGTCAGCATAAAGAATGACCATGCCATGAACGTTGCGGGCGGCGCGCCCGATGGTCTGAATCAACGAGCGATCGGAGCGTAGAAAACCCTCTTTATCGGCGTCGAGAATCGCCACCAGCGAGACTTCAGGCAAATCCAATCCTTCGCGCAAGAGGTTAATGCCCACGAGCACATCGAACACGCCCGTCCGCAGGTCCCGAATGATTTCCACGCGCTCCAGAGTCTGGATATCGGAGTGTAGATAGCGGACTTTTACATTCAGATCCTGGTAGTAATCCGTCAGGTCTTCGGCCATCCGTTTGGTCAAAGTCGTGACCAAAACCCGTTCCTTACGCTCGACTCTTTTGCGGATTTCTTCCAATAGATCGTCAACCTGATTGCGCGCGGGGCGGATCACGACCTCAGGATCTGTTAAGCCCGTGGGCCGGATCAGTTGCTCCACAATCGCTCCGTTGCTTTGTCCGATCTCATATGCGGCGGGAGTGGCGGACACATAAATCACCTGGTTCAAGCAAGCTTGGAATTCGTCGAAATTCAATGGCCGGTTGTCCAGCGCCGACGGCAACCGGAAACCATACTCGACTAGCGTCTCTTTGCGCGATCGGTCCCCGCGGTACATGCCGCCGATCTGCGGCACTGTGACGTGGCTTTCATCGATAAAGAGCAAGAAGTCATTGGGAAAATAGCTGAGCAACGTCGGCGGAGGCTCCCCCGGTTTGCGACCGGTGAGATGACGCGAGTAATTCTCAATACCCGGGCAAAAACCCATCTCTTCCAACAATTCAAGATCATAGAGGGTCCGTTGCTCGAGCCTCTGAGCTTCCAGCAATTTTCGTTCGGCGCGCAATTGCGCAAGCCTTTCCTTAAGCTCAACGCGGATCCCTAGGACCGCCTGTTTCATGCGCTCTTCGCCGGTGACGTAGTGGCTCGCGGGATAGATTGCGGCTTTGTCCACCCGGCGCTGGACTTTGCCGCGTATTGGATCAATTTCATGGATCGACTCGATGTTCTCGTCGAAAAATTCGATGCGCAGGGCGGAACTGTCTTCATAAGCCGGAAAGATTTCAACAATGTCGCCCCGCACTCGAAACGTGCCGCGATGGAAATCGTAGTCGCTACGCTGATACTGGATGTCGACCAGTTTCCTTAGCATGAGATCTCGATTGATGCTCATCCCTTCTTCGACATAAACCATGAGATCGAAATAGGCCTCCGGCGATCCCAGGCCGTAGATGCACGAGACACTGGCCACGATCAAGGTATCGCGCCGCTCCAACAATGCCTTGGTCGCCGAATGGCGGAGCTTGTCGATCTCGTCATTGATCGACGCGTCCTTTTCAATATAGGTATCCGTCGAGGGCACGTAGGCTTCCGGCTGATAGTAGTCGTAATAACTGACGAAATAGCGCACTGCATTGTCGGGAAACAGCTCGCGAAATTCGTTGTAAAGCTGCGCCGCCAGTGTCTTGTTGGGAGCTATGACCAATGTCGGCTTGTTAGCGCGGGCGATGACATTGGCCATGCTGAAGGTCTTGCCTGAACCGGTGACACCAAGGAGCACTTGATGCGGCTTCTTACTCGCAAGCCCCTTGACCAACTTATCGATTGCCTGTGGCTGGTCGCCTTGTGGCTGGTAGCCAGAAATTAACCGGAACTTCCCCTCATCTCTGTCACGAAGCATCAAGAGGAAAGATACCAGCGCTAGGGTAGCTGGACAAGCCACCTATCCACGCTTTCAGGGAAATGCGAGATATCAACGAATCAAATTGCACGTGAAGCCCAAAGGTTTAGCTCAAGATATTCTCACTTTGCCCATTGCGTTACTGGCTGTCCTCGAGGTCTATTTGAAAATCCAAACGATGGCAGCAGTCGGAATCAATCCCTTCATCGCTTTTGTAAGGGAGAGGGAAATGAGGAAACACGACAATGAAAATTTTGAGCTTCATTGTCTCATCCCTTTGCCTCTCCCGTCAGGTTAATCGCTGACCGCGAATACCCGGCGCGAACTTTACACTTTCCAAGCAGGTTATAAGCGGTGACTAACTTTTGGTTTCTTTATCGGCCTCTATTAACCGTTTTTTGTCGACCGCCATAACAAGCCCATACACGTCTTGGTGGTGATCCCATCCATGCTCTACATAAATAAGTTTCATTCCATGTGCCCGTTATACGAGCGATTGATAACATCTGCTCATAAGAGACTAGCGAAATGCCATACCCCGGCTGCTTACTATAATCCGTATAGCCATAGCCGTTAGCATAAAACTGGGACAGCACCTGTTGTTAGGCATCTACTGTTAGTCCATATGTTTCCGCGTTAGTTCGTATTAATTCCGCCGAAAGTCTTCCATGAGTTGTAAATATGCAAAGACCATTAGGTAAGAGATGGTCGTAAAAAAACTTTAACAGGTCAGCGGTGGCTTCCTCACTCAGATGAGTGACCAAAGAACCGCACCAGATCAGATCGAATTTTTCAGCTATCGACAAACTCTTAAGGTCTGTATTTGACAGTAAAGGTTTGACAAGGAAACTTCTGGTACTGTCGCGTGTAACGTTTGCCTTTAGTGATGACCACTGGTTTCAAAAACGCCGCCCTAATAGGCGATCATAGTGGCGGCAACAAAAACTCAACAAAGTCACTGCGACGCCCTGAGTGGTCAGGAAAATTGTGTAATCCGCTGGCACAAACATCGTGAGATTGAGCGGTTGAACCAAAAACTCGGCTGCGATCCAAGCGTGTTGACTGGGCGCGCAGCGCCACTGAGCTACAAACCTTCGTTACGTCGTCCTATCATGGAAAGCAAGCCGTAATTTCGCTATTACGCGGCCTGCCAGTTGATGGTTTTCAAAAGTCTCCCCCCAATGTCTCTCATATACCACGTTTCTGGTGTATACGACCCTTGGTCAAAGGGAATTTCTCTGCTGGATTCTAACGGGTCTTCGGAAACGGGAAAGAAGATTTTCTGAAGAAAGTCGTTAGCGCCCGGCGTAGAGGCGGTCGATATAGCCGCTGCGGTCGATTTCAGACAGAGGCCGCGAATCGATGAATTCCGCCCGACTTCTTTGCGCGTAACGCTTGTCAAATTCCGCTAGATGATTGATCACTGCTTGAACGGCGCTCTCTACTGCGTAGGGCTTGGCCGGCATCTTGGCCGCGTAGATCCACGATTTTTCCAAAGCATCGCGGTCGTTTGTACCAACAAACTCCGCCAAAATACGAACCGTATCTTCCTTCCGGGTGTTAAAGAAATGCACGCCGCGGATAATAGCGTGCAGAAGCCGCGCGGTAACGTTTGGATACTTCTGGATAAACGTACGGCGTGTGGCGATCGTCGAGCCTTGATATTCTACGTTCAAATCCGTCAGATCAACAAGAAAGCTCATTCCCGCCTTGGCGCGAACCGGAATCGCCAGGAAGGCGAACATGATGGCAAAATCGACTTCGTTGGCTACCAGCGCCATCGGCGCAACGTTCCCCGCCGTTCTTATGATTTCAGCGTCGAGTCCTTCCTGGGCAAACAACCCCGCTTCTTTGGCGACATAACGAATGCACCACGGCACGAGCGGCATACCCGATGCGGATCTTATCCCTTTCCGGTTTGCCTTGGGCCGAAGCGCCCGCCGCGAACATCGGCAGAACGAGCACAACTACCAGCCATGACTGGAGATGCAACCGCACTTTTATTTTCACGCAGGCGATTTGGTAGTCGTTCGGTTTGATTTCAACACCGTGTCATGTAGGGGTAGGCCCGGTACCTACCCTCTTTTCCGGCGACCACAAGGGCGCCCCTGCAATTTGAATCATCGCACGCGATTTAAGAGGATTGCCTGCTGTTATTCTTATGCTTGACTAGGCCTTCGGGACGCACTGTGACCAGCCGCCCGGGTTGGCTGAACATGACCTTCGCCGCGGAGGATGAAATTGGTTTGCCGAAAAGACAATAACGTTGACCGTTTTCTCCGTGCTCGTTAGCCCACGCGGCGAACTCATCCGGAGTGGGGTTGTGGCCCAAATCCACGGCGCAACGGCGCACTATGAACCCCAGCATCATCTTGGGTGGGGGCGGGGGTTTTCTGGAACTCCGGAAGTCCATTTTTCACACGCAGCTAATCGATCATGTGGGTCGTTGCTTTCAAGTGCTTATCGACGGTCGTGTAGCCTTTCCATTGATCTACCAGCCAGTAGCGCACGCCGAACTCGAACCGCAGCTCTTTCATGTCCCTATCAAACGGATTGAAGTGCTGGTGGTGCATCATCCCAGGTGGCACGTGCACCGCATCCCCT
>Ga0209684_1000036_pt1 | contig 22879 bp, 27 predicted proteins | sample PanSoiPlot6MoBio_FD_188322 | JGI IMG/M metagenome (GOLD analysis project Ga0209684, IMG submission 188322) | Tropical forest soil microbial communities from Panama analyzed to predict greenhouse gas emissions - Panama Soil Plot 6 MoBio (SPAdes)... | ecosystem: Environmental > Terrestrial > Soil...
CATTAATAAGTAAAGCGGCAATTGAAGGATAAATTTAGCGTTGGGGTTTTAGAGCTAAAAAGAGCGTGCTGTCTCCGCGTTTTACTAGGAAAAGAACTCCCTTGCCTTTTCGAATCCCAGCGATGGATTTTTTATATTCATCGACGCTCCGAATCGGCTTGCGATCGATCTGCACGATCACATCGCCACGCCGAATTCCAGCCTCATCTGCCGCGCTGCCAGACTCTACGTCGGTTACGACGACGCCTTCAGGCTTGTCTAACCCCAAGCTCTCTGCCATCTGCGGCGTAACTCTCTGGACGGTCATTCCGAGCTCGCCCTTTTCTGGAACCGAGGCTACCACTTCCTCTTCCTTAAGCTCACCTACGGCGACGTTGAGTATGACTTCCTTCTTGTCGCGCAACACCTTCATGCGAACTTTCTTATCCACGGGGGTTCGCGCCACAATGATCGGTAAATCTCCTGAGTCTTTGACTTCCTTACCATCAAACTCCACGATCACGTCACCGACCTTGACTCCTGCTTTTTCCGCTGGACCGTCTTTCGACACATTGGCGACGAGCGCGCCATAGCCCCGCTCCATGCCCAGGCTCTCGGCAATCTCCGGCGTAACTTTCTGTATCAGAACGCCTAGATAACCGCGCGTGACTTTCCCTTTACCCTTCAATTGTGGCAGCAGTTCCTTCGCAAGGTTTACTGGGATGGCAAATCCGATGCCCATATTTCCGCCCGTGCGACTGAAAATGGCGGTATTAATGCCGATCACTTCACCGCGTAGATTGATCAACGGTCCACCAGAGTTCCCGGGATTAATGGAAGCATCGGTTTGAATGAAGTTGTCATAGGGCCCTTGCCCAATGTGTCGCCCTTTGGCGCTTACGATGCCAGAGGTCACGGTGCTGTCCAGTCCGAAAGGATTACCGATGGCCACCACCCATTCGCCAACCTCGAGCTTGTCTGAATCGCCAAAATTCGCCGTCGGAAGACTTGCCTTGGTATTGATCTTGATGATCGCGATATCGGTCTTTGGATCCCGGCCGATGACTTTGGCGTCATATTCTTGGTCGTCACCCAGCAATTTCACAACAATCTTTTGCGCGTTTTCAACCACATGGTTGTTGGTCAAAATCGATCCGTCGGCATCGATGATGAAACCCGACCCCAGGCTTTGCTGGCGCTGCCGGCCGCGCGGAAGCGGCCCGCCGAAAAAGCGCTTCCAAAAGTCATTGAAAGGATCTTCTTCACCGAACGGGCTGCCGAACTCTTGCTGCCCGCGTACGTCGCTCATCTGGGTAGTCGAAATATTGACTACGATGGGCCTCATCTTCTTCGCCAAAGAGACAAAGTCAGGCAATTGAGCGGACGTGCGCACATCGGAATTGCCGCTTTCCCCCATGAGGTTGACCGCACGGCTGGGAGCAAGCCAATCCAGTGCGCCGCTGATTCCCAGGCCGACCACCAGTGAGACCAAGGCGACCAGGACTACGCCCTTGAAGCTCACATTTCCCGCCCACAGGTTCTTCAAATTCATCGAATTCTCCTATTTCTTCTTCACCGCCTCGACGTACTTCATGCGCAAATCGAAAAGAATATCTTCCATCAATCTATCTTCCCCGGGATTTAGATTGCCGCGGGTCTTTTCGCGTAACATTCCCAAGATATCAATCATCTGCTTGGCCACCGGAATATCGGCTTCAACTTTCTGGTTCAGAGGGTTTGCGATTTCCCCCAGATGCATCAAAGCCTGCGTGCTGAGACTTATAACGAATGTGGAAAAACTTATCTCCGGGAGCGGCCCCTGTTGGGCATCACTTTCATTCGTAGAAGCCGGATGCTCCGTCGTTTGCCGTTCCATCGAAGCATCGGCCTCGGGCGCCTCTTCGCGTACTTCCCCAGTCTCAGGTGAGAAACGGCGGCGGTCCTGTACTGTGAACCCCTTCGCTTCGGGTTTCTCTTGTTCAGCCATTGCCGTAACTCTTTTTCGCGAAAAAAAACCCGGAAATTACTCCCGCCAACTCTAGCAGCGGATTTCCAGGCGTCCCGTTTTAGACAGCCATCGATTCAAATTTGTACCGCACACAACTTTAAGGCGAAGAACATGTTTTTGTTAAATCTGAGCAGATTTTATTGAGAAATTTCATTTCAAACTTTAATCCCTGGCCCCAACCTTGTCAAGCTAGCCAATTCCGGTAGATTCGCCAGCTCGGCGATCACTTTTACTGCAGAAAACCCTGTTAGACACTGGCGATGGAGACAACTTTTCATCACCGGCAGGTCGCAAGGCGAACATTCGACGTTTCGACTGAGAACCGTGACCTGTTTTCCCCGGGGCGCCCATTGGTGCGTGTCCGACGGCCCGAACAAGGCCACAGTTCGAACTCCGACCGCCGTCGCAAGATGAGTAATGCCGCTATCGTTTCCCAGATAGAGGTGACTTCGCTTCAACAAAGCAGCTACTTGTTCCAAATCCAAATTAACTGCGGCTACCGAATGATCCAGAAGAGGTTCGAGCCCGCCTCTTTCTTCTTCTACGGGCCCGACGATCACGACGACGGCCCCACCAGTTTGACTTATCCACCACTCCACGATGGCGCGATATGAAGCCACGGGCCAGTTCTTTTCCCTGGAACCGCTGCCGGGCGCGAGCGCTAATACCGGCTTATCGTTGAGAGAGTGTCGAGCCCAGTAAGACTTGCACCAGGCCATTATTTCAGGTTTTGGCTCTATCAGCGGGATCGCCGAACCTTGACCCATTTCTCCAATACAAGACAGGTAATAGTCGGCTTGATGGACAATACCGAGGTTGGCCGGACGAAATGGGAACAGGCGCGCTCGACCCTGTGAAACCATTTGCAGCGACTGAACGAATTCCTGATACTGGCTACCTAGCCAAGAATAGACGAAACCGTAACCGCGAAAGAAATCGCACAATCGTTCGGCCGGCGCAGTGCCTGGAACAAACAGTCCGGTAATCTCATAGCACTCAGAAGAGCGGACCCTGACCGCCGGCGGGACAAGGCCGGCAAATTCGCTGCGCGCAAACAGATCGACCGGCGCATGGGCGGCCAATAGACGCAGCGTGGGAAGAAAGCACAGGAAGTCTCCCAGTGCGCCCGGAAAAATAACGCAGATTCTTGGTGACGTCGGCTTAAACATCGAATGGCGAGATCATTTCGTTGACTTTAGTGGGGCAAGAATATACCATAACGTTTAACGTCAATTCGAACTTCTCCCCGGTTAAGAAAGACGAGTACATTTGTGACGAGTTTGAACGGCGCCCGATCCGTTCTGGATCTAATCGGCTCCACTCCGGTCGTAAAACTAAGAACACTTCCCGGTAAAAATGACGCTGAAGTATGGGCGAAGATGGAGTCCTTTAATCCGGGCGGCTCGGTCAAAGATCGAATCTGTCTCAACATGATTGAGACTGCCGAGCGTGAGGGAAAAGTCAAGCCCGGCGCGACCATCGTCGAACCTACCAGCGGCAACACGGGTATCGGCCTGGCCTTGATCGCAGCGGTAAAGGGTTACCGATTGATTTTGACCATGCCGGATACCATGAGCGAAGAGCGGCGTAGCCTTCTCTCAGCATACGGAGCCCGGTTGATTCTCACTCCGGATACCAAGGGGATGGGTGGCGCGATCCACAGGGCGGAGGAGCTTCTGCAAGAACATACCGACTACTTCATGCCGCAGCAGTTTAATAATCCCGCCAACCCGGAAATGCATCGTAAGACAACCGCGCTCGAAATCATGAAGCAGTTCAAGAGGATCGATGCCTTCGTTGCCGGAGTTGGTACAGGGGGAACCATCACCGGAGTCGGCGAGGTGTTGAAAGATAAAATGAAGGCTGTCCGGATCTGCGCGGTGGAACCCGCGGCATCCCCGGTGATATCGGGCGGAGAGCCGGGCTATCATAAAATACAAGGAATCGGGGCCGGTTTCATACCTGCGGTACTCAACCGACAAGTTTTGGATGAAGTCATTACCGTTAGCGACGAAGATGCGACGCATTATACCAGGCGCTTGGCCGCCGAGGAGGGACTCCTGGTCGGTATTTCATCGGGCGCAGCCTGCTGCGCGGCGTTGAAAGTCGCCAAAGCTCTTGGTAAAGGCCATATTGTGGTCACTATCTTCGCCGATAAAGGCGAGCACTACTTGAGTACGGATTTGTTTAACAACAAGCGATGGACGCAAAGTTCGAACAATTAAAAACTCTGCTCCGCGAAACCAATGGAGTTCTAGTCGCCTTCTCGGCAGGGGTCGATTCGACGTTCCTTCTTAAAGTCGCCCATATGGTTTTGGGGGAACGCGCCATCGCGCTGACCGCCTCGTCGCCAACCGCTCCACCGGGAGAGCTCGAAGCAGCCAAGGACTTCACCAAAGATCTAGGGTGCCGCCACATCGTTCTTGATTCCCATGAGCTAACGAATTCTTCGTTCGCGGAAAACCCTTCGAATCGCTGTTTTTTTTGCAAAGACGAGCTCTACAGAATCTGCCATCAGCAGGCGGAGCAATTAGGGATAGCGACCATTGTCGATGGCACCAACCTAGATGATTTAAAAGATCATCGGCCCGGACTTCAAGCGGCGAAGCAGTGGCGAGTCCACCATCCTCTCGTTGAAGTTGAAATGACTAAGCAAGACATTCGTCGCTACAGCCGTGAACTTGATCTTCCAACCTGGGACAAGCCCTCCAGCCCGTGCTTGTCGTCGCGCTTCCCGTATGGAACCGCCATCACGCTTGAGCGGCTTCAACGGGTCGGAGCTTGCGAATCGTTCTTGAAAGAACTGCGGTTTCGGGAGTTTCGTGTCCGTTACCACGGGGAACTGGCGCGCATCGAAGTTGCGCCAAACGAATTCGATCGTCTTTTCGACAAAGACACCCGAGACGCCGTGGTGCAGCGATTCAAAACGGCAGGATTCGCTTACGTAAGTCTTGACCTCCAGGGATACCGCACTGGGAGCATGAACGAGATTTTGCACAACAAAAAAGTCTAGGCGCTCCGGCTACGCTGGATAAGAGCTTCGGCAAACAAAATATCTTCCGGCACCGTAATTTTTAGATTGCTTCTCTCCCCTTCAACAACGAAAACAGACCCGCCCATTCGCTCAATCAACATCGCATCATCGTTGGCGTGAATTTCTTCACGCGCTGCCCTCTTGTGGCCGTCGACGATCAAATCTCTGCGAAAGACTTGGGGCGTTTGGATTTCCCACAAGCTACTCCTCTCTGGAGTTGACCTAACCCGATGATCCCCGGACACGATTTTGATCGTATCGCGCACCGGTACGCCGGCAATGGCGGCGCCTTTTTCGCAAGCTACGGCAACGCAGCGATCTATTAGGCCCGGAGAAACCAGCGGGCGCGCCCCGTCATGAATCACGACAATTTCCGTTTCCTCATTCATGGCTTCCAGACCGCATCTGACGGATTCCTGCCGAGTTTCACCCCCCTTTTGCAGACGCCAAGGCCGATCGTTAAGAAAGGAATCGGCTTTCAGTAACGCTTCGCAACGCGTAACTTCGTTCCTCGCAACCACTAAAATGACGTCATCAATGCTGCGCGCACCGAAACAACGATCGAGAGTATATAAAATCATGGCGCGGCCAGCTAGGACGAGATAGGGCTTCGGAAGTGTATCACCTATTCGGCGGCCTGCTCCGGCTGCAACGACGATCGCGGTTACGTGCATTTTAAGGAGCCACAAACACGAAGAGCCGAGAGTTCGTCCCTCGGCCCTCCTCTTACAGACGAATGATCGAAGATTTAATGGGTGAAGATATGACGCAACTCTTCCATAATTTTCTCTTCCGAATGAGAGCGTGCGATAGAAAGCTCCTTCACGAGCAGATTCCGCGCCGTATCCAACATTTTGCGCTCACCGAAGGAAAGTTCCTTATCACCTTTCAACACGAAGAGATCTCTCAATACTTTAGCGATTTCAAGGATCGAACCCGTTTTTATTTTTTCCGTATACTCGCGATAACGCCGGTTCCAGGTTTGCTGGTCTGTCTCTACTTTTTTCTGCCGCAAGACCTTGTAAACCTTGGAGACCATAGCGCGATCAATCACCTTGCGCAAACCGACCGACTCGACGTTATCGATGGGAATCATGATCTTCATATCCGTCTCAAGAATCCGTAGCATGTAGAATTTTTTTTCTGTGCCCGAAATGACGTGGCTTCGTATCGCCTCGATTTCTCCCACCCCGTGAGCGGGGTACACTACTTTCTCGCCGACTTTAAACATAATGACCTCCTCGTGAACGATAGCCCTTTGCTTCTGTTCGAAATTTCGCTGGTGCTGAATTGTAGAAACGATACCTGAGAGAAATAAAATACAGATTTGAATTTAACGGCGAGATGGAGTGGCAATTACTTTGCGGCTGGTGGTAACTTCTATTTAACATGACACCTTCTGCTGCAGCCGACTACCCACCGGAAAAAAATTAGCGGTCGCTGACCGGACCGCTACTGCCTTATACATACATTTAATTTATACAATAGAGCGTGTAACCCCGTCAAGAGAACACGATTTTTCAATAGTTTGGTTATTAAATATCAAGCCTAAGTGCGGCTTCGACAAAAGCGAATTTAGCAGAGAAACGAAACTATTACTTGAGGTTTAACACCATAGCGAGGGCGTCTTCGCCATTGTCCGAATAGTAGCCTTGTCTCAATCCGGTAATGACAAATCCCATTGATTCATAAAGTTTTCTTGCACGGCTATTTGAAACTCGAACTTCAAGTGTTACTCGAAGAGAAGAACGGCGCTGGGCGCGAGCCACAACTTGGTTCAACAGAAGTCGTCCTAGTCCGCGACGACGAAACTTGGTATGAACGGCGATGTTGTGAATATCTATTTCATCGGGTAGAAGCCAGAAAAGGACATAACCAGCGATCTGCCCGCTTACCTCAACCAGAATAGAGCGTGCACATTCCACCTCGAGTTCTTGCAAAAAAAACCGTGAGCTCCAGGGATAAACAAAAGAATCTCTCTCGATGGCCATGACCTCATCCAAGTCCGCAGAAGTTATTGGCCTGAATAACATGTCCTTTTCAGGCGCAAAAAAGCCACAGGAATCGTCAAGTTCCTGTGGCTTCTTTTTAAAGAAAAATCGCTGGTAGCTCTTCTTAGCGATAACTTCTCTCCCCGTGATTTCCGATGTCTTTGAGGAGAAACACTTGTAGCAGCTTGTCGCCAAAATGGTGCGCAAAACCCACAACCTTCTCCTTAAGAGGAATGACAGTCGTAAATTCAGGCGGGAAAGCGCCGACGCTGGAAGAAATTTTTCGCACGCGTTCATCTGTGCACTTTCCCTTGATGACAAATTGGCGGTCTTTCAGCGCTAGATCGTAATCGTAATCCGGAAGTTCATCCGGCAACTGGGATCTGCTCGCAATGCCGATATCCGGTATCTGGCGTGGGAACTCCATCTTCAAAAGGAAGGCGCCGCCGCGATCCTCCAGTGTATAAACATTGCCATAACGCCGTTCTCGTTCGAGCTTCTCGACAAATCCTTTTGAATAAAATCCGTCCACTGGAACGGGAATGCCGCGGATCATTCCCGTTTGTCGTTCCAAGATAGGTTGCAAGACCACACCCAGCAAAACTCCATAGCAGGAAGCTGGAAAAGTCATCTCTTCGGTAGGTTTTACACTGAAAATGCCGTCTTTCAAGCGAAATACGCCTTCAGCCACGGCCACGAGGAGCCCCACGAGAAGCCAATTGTTGGCCTCTCGGCTAAATAAAATTTCCGGCCCGCTCCAAGCTGCCGCAATGCCCAGCGCAACTAGCGGGTAGAGAACCATGTTGTGCAGCAGGTTGAGACCCGTGCATCCCGCCGCTGTAAACCATGGACTCTGGATCGCCGTCTCTAGCTTCTTTTTCGTTTCATGAGGTAGCGCGCCGAGAACAGGCTGTCCGAAGAGAACAAGAAATCGACCCATTCCCCGTCTCAACGAAGCGCTGCTTTGGAATCGGTTAGAAACCTCGTCGAAGCTCATCGAAAGCTCGTTGGGAAACGTCTTTTTGGGCTTGGCTTCTTTTTTGACCTGCACCGCCGGTGGCGGGGCAACTGGCTTCGGTGCAGGCTTCGCCGCAACCGCAGCTGCCGTCGGCTTGGGAGGAACGGAAACCTTTGGTTCCTGTGGTGCAGCGGCGACGCTTTTCTGCGCGCCTGGCGGTGGGCCAGTGACGGCCGCCGTGGCACTTTGCTCTGGCGCTGCCTTCCGAAATCGCGACTGGAAATTCTCTCCGAAATCAGTGTCCTGATGGAGCGCGCGTGCGCGCGCAATCAAGACATCCTCGCTCTCAATGTTATTGGGATCCGTTACGCAACAGTCAACAGGGCAAACCGCGGCACACGCTTCGTAATCGTGAAACCCGACACACTCTGTGCATAAGACTGGATCGATGAGGTAAACTGGGTCTCCCTGGCTAATTGCGTTGTTCGGGCACTCTGGCTCGCACGCCCCGCAATTGATACACTCGTTGGTAATCATCGTCGCCATTAAAAGAACTCCCAGTTATTTCCTTTGTTTTTAATTACTTGTTTCGGCTTTGGTTGTCAACGCGCTGGTTCACGCGAGAATGCGCTGAACTACTACAAGAATGCGCGCAATTCTTGCAAGTCGCGGAAAGATCATGCTACCAATGACCTAGGGCGGCGTACCCAAGTGGTTAAGGGAGAGGTCTGCAAAACCTCGATGCAGCGGTTCGAATCCGCTCGCCGCCTCCATCTTCTGCGCATTCATGCCGGTTTCTTATTGTGCCTCGGTCCTCCTCAGAACCCATGGGCTCACCCTCTTTAATCTCGCTGAAGAGCGAGACAAGAACTAAGTCACGCCGTTTATAGTCTGGGGACTGTTCTACCCGTTTAACGCATTTGACAGAAAAGTGACGCATTCCGACACGCTCGATGTTGGGATTCTTTAGTACTTCTGTGCCAGCCTATGCCCACGTTTTCTTACGATTCAGTGGCACCTGAGTTGCCTTAAACCCTCGAAAAGCCGAAACGCATCTTTGAAGGAGATGTTTACCTGTCTGGAAATGCGAAGCGAAACAATGAAAGTCCTTAGAAAGCTCTTGAATGACACAGACGGACAGGGTCTGGTCGAATATACGCTCATCGTTTTTTTGGTGGCCTTTGTTTTTTGGGTGACGATAAAAGACACGACTGCTGGTACTGCGATGGGAGACATGTGGAGCAAAGTTTCCGATTGCGTCGCGGCCCCATTTTCATGCGGTTCAGGGTCATAGTGGGCCAGTCGTTGACTTAGAGAATATTGCCTTTATTCCCTCTCCGTCGACCGACCTAACAAACGATCCAGTTCTCCGATCGCATCCAGCCGCCGCACTTCATCAAAACCGCCGATTGATTTTCCGTCGATAAAAATCTGTGGAACGGTCCTCCGTGCCGACAGTCGCTCCATCTCCATTCTCGCGGCCGGATCGTCGGTGACATCGATCTCTTCAAACTCGACCTTTTTGGATCGAAATAGCGACTTAGCCCCAAAACAATAAGGACAATAGTTCGTGGTGTAGATGACGATTTGTGCCATGATCTTTTACGCAGCGCGCGGTTTGCCCAATAGTATTATCGGCAAATTCAACTTTGCTTGAAAGCCCCCATCATTTTTGCCATTAGTGAGCCGTGAAACTAATTGGTTTAACCGGCGGCATCGCTTCGGGCAAAAGCACGGTTGCAACAATTCTAAAACAATTAGGCGCCACCGTCATTAACGCTGACGAATTGTCCCGCGAGGTCGTCCAACCGGGAAACGAGGCGTGGAAAGAAATCGTTGGAACTTTCGGCGCTGACATTCTGCAGTCGGATCAAACCCTCGATCGCAAGAAACTCAGAACGATGGTCTTCAACAGTCCGGAAGCCCGTAAGAAGCTCGAAGCTATTATTCATCCCAAAGTACGGGCCCTCGCGGAAGAGAGGATTCGCGAGCTGGCGGCGGCCGGTCGTTCCATCATTGTCTATGAAGTGCCGCTTCTCTTTGAAGGTCAACTACACCTCTGGTTGCGTCCGGTCATCTTGGTCGCAAGTGACATCAACACCCAGAAGCAGCGGCTGCGCGATAGAGACCATCTGACCGACACCGAAGCTCAACAGCACATCGACGCACAGATGAGTCTGGACGAAAAACGAAAACTGGCCGACTACGTCATTGAGAACAACGGGAGTCTCGATGACCTCGAACAACAGGTCAAGTCTGTATTGGAAATGATCGCCGCTACTTGACTCGCTCCAAATAGGTTCCCTCCGAAGGATCGACGCGAACTTTGTCACCCACTTGAACGAACGGCGGAACTTGGATCGTCACCCCGGTCTCGAGCTTGGCCGGCTTATAGGATGCGCTGGCAGTGGCGCCCTTCATCGATGGCTCGGTATCCACAACTTGGAGATCCACCGTTGAAGGCGGGCTCACGCCGATCGGCTTGCCCTCGTATAATTCCACCTCTACAACTTCGTTGGGCAGAAGAAATAACAGGAGGTCGCCGACATCTTCTGCAGTCAACGTGATCTGTTCGTAATTCTCCGTGTCCATAAACGTATGCAGATCGCCTTCGGCATAAAGATACTGCATCTTTCGCGTCTCTAAAGTCGCTTGCTCGACGCGGTCCTCGGAACGGAATTTATATTCGGTTCCGATTCCCGTCTTGAGGTTTTTCATCTTGGTCTGCATGAAGCCGCGCTTATTACCGGGAGTCAAATGGTGAACGGCAAACACCCGGTAAAGTTGACCCTCATGGACGATAATCATACCGGGCCTCAGCTGCGTAGCTTGGATCATGTTCGAACTTCCTCCTAGGGTCCCTTTGTTAGCAGTTTATTACAGCGGCTTCAACGCGAGGACCGATTGGGCCTTGACGTACTTGGCTTACGCGTAAAGCCCGCGCCACAGCATGGCCCGCGCGACTCGATCAATACCGATCATCAAAGCAGCTAAGCGCATATCTACTTTCTGTAGAACGCTCATACTGAGCACTTCATGAAAAGCTTTACTTAAAATATCGCGCAATTTTTTGTTTACCTCTTCCTCGGTCCAAAAGAAATTTTGCAAATCTTGCACCCATTCGAAATACGACACCACCACGCCGCCGGCATTGGCGAGAATATCGGGAATCAAGAAAATTCCTTTCTCTTGGATGATTTTGTCAGCTTCCACAGTAGTGGGGCCATTGGCGCCTTCGGCCAAGATCCGGCACTGCAGCCGGCCAGCATTTTCTTTGGTAATCTGCATTTCCAGTGCCGCAGGCACCAGTATGTCGCAAGGAAGTTCCAGTAGTTCTTTATTGGTAACCTTTTCACCGTAGAGGCCGCCCTCCAAGCTGTGATTCTTAGCTGCTAATTCCAGGAACCGATCGACTGGCAATCCCTTGCTGTCGTAAAAACCGCCGGTCCTATCCGAGACACCGATGATCTTCACCCCCGCGATGGCAAGCTCTTTGACCACCACCGAGCCCACATTGCCGAAACCCTGAACGGCCGCCGTGCATTTGCTAAGATCGATTCCCAAATGTTTTGCCGCTTCAATGATACAATACACCACGCCTCGACCCGTGGCCTCTCTTCTACCCAAGGTGCCACCAATGTCTACCGGCTTGCCGGTAACCACCTCGGGTACGGCGTGTCCTTTGTGCTGAGAATAGGTGTCCATAATCCAAGCCATGATCTGCTCATTGGTTCCCATATCGGGCGCTGGCACATCGACATCGGGGCCGATGAAGTTGAGAATTTCCGCAGTATACCGGCGGGTCATAGATTGGATCTCTTGACGCGAAAGTTTCGCTGGATCACACGAGACACCGCCTTTCGCCCCTCCCAACGGCAAACCCACCAGAGAACACTTCCATGTCATCCACATCGCCAAAGCTGAGACCTCGCCCAGACTCACGGCCGGATGGTAACGAACTCCCCCTTTAAATGGACCCAGCACGTCATTGTGTTGAACACGGTATCCGGTGAAGACATGGACCCGGCCGTCGTCCATACGAGTCGGCACACTCACGATCATCGCCCGGTCCGGCCGCCGCAATCGGATTGCGACATTTGAATCCAAGTTAAGCTTCTCGGCAGCAATATCGAACTGCTGCACGGCCATTTCATTTGTTGGGCTGCGCGCTTCAACGATCGACATGGATTCGCCTCCTCCTCATCCTCGAATATTTTACAATCGCGTCATGGTTCCGCTACCCCGGCGGCCAACTCATGTGACGCCCGCCCAGTAGATGATAATGGAGATGAAAAACTGTCTGCCCGGCATCGACGCCACAATTGACGACTATGCGAAAGCCTTTGTTGGCGATTCCTTGTTCCTGCGCAAGCTTCGCCGCCACGCGAAAAATCTCGCCCACGAGAGGTCCGTCACCAGGACCGAGATCCAAAAGGGTGGCGATATGTTTTCGCGGTACGATCAGAATATGAACCGGCGCCTTACGACCGATGTCCTTAAAAGCCACGACGGATTCGTCTTCGTAGACTAATTCTCCTTTGATTTTTCCCTCTATGATGCCACAAAAAAGACAATCGTCCATCGAACCTCCTTCCTTCCATAACCCAGAACCCTAAGAAAGAGTGACACCCATCAAGAGCGCATCCGTTAAACCCTTTTGCACGATTAGGTCGAGCGGAAACGGACTTGAATGTCGTGGGTTTTCGTTCATGCGCAGCCGTTTGTCGAAGCATTGAATGGACCTTTTTCAGAGGCTTCCTATTACGATCTATCGACACCAGTTAATATCGGACAGCGGGCAAAAATCTTTTCGCCTTCAATCTCTAGCGGCACGCCCTCGAGCGACGCTCCCACGCACGGGCCCCAGATACACTCACCGGTCTTTGGCTCGTAGGTAGCGCCGTGATTCGCGCACATGAGGTAACGACCATCCCCAGTGAAAAACTGATTATCGACCCAATCCATGGAGATACCGATGTGACGGCAACGGTTTACGTAGGCGAAATACTGTCCCTCGAAATTGATCAAGATCGCTTCCACACTGCTGCCCCCGCACCGCAGGGTAAATTTCTTGCTGTTCGCATGAGCCAGCTCCCCGACGCGGCCGACAAGCCTCTTTGGTGAACTCTTATCTTTGAGTGATTTTCTCATCGCATCTCATTCGGCTAAGAACGAAATGTCCTCTTTAGGGCAGTCCACTAACACTTCTCCACGGTCTACCAGGAGCGGCAAACGAAAGAGCGATTCCCCTTTGCAGGGCCCCGCAATGCAAAGACCGGTATGCGTTTCATATAGAGCTCCGTGGGTGTAGCACATCAAATGGCGGCGGTCCTCGCTCAAGAACTCGTCTCGAATAAAATCCAACGGCGTTGTCATGTGGCGGCAACGATTAACATATGCAAAAAAGTTTCCACCGTCGTTGATCAAGAAAGCGTCGATTCGATACTTCTGGCAGATAAGCCAGAATTTTTTCACTGATCCCGGCGCTACGTCCTCGACCTTCGCAATCACTGTCCCCCCCGGTCGGCTTCGTTCCTGCATTCGTTGCTTGTCGCGCAGAAAAACAATGCGCCGAATGACGAGTCCGATGACGTAGGCAACAAGAAAGAAAGCGGACAGGTACAACGTGATGGCCATGACCGCTGGCGATAGCTTCTATTTCGAATCTTTCGTTACGGAATCTCGAATTCGTTTCACTTCCTGCGGGGTCTGCCGGCCCGAAATTCCCATAACCTTCATGAGTTCCGTTGTCATTTCCGCAGTCACTTGATCTTGAACGCTGCCCTTCCCTTCGGGATCTGCCTTGAGAAAAGTGATGATTTTTCCTTTTGCCACACCAGTGCGCTCTAGCCCCGCGAGAAACTCCCCATATCCCACGCGACCGCGCAGCTCCTCAACGCAGGCCATCAACTTTTTACAGTCCTGGCACATGTGCGCCCAGATACCGGCCTTGTCACCGCAATAAGCGCACGTCGACATTTTAAAACTCTACTGAAACGCTACCTCTTCTCTTCAAGGCCTTTTGCCAGCAAACCCTGTAAGCCTTGCGCTAACCCGGAGTTAGCGGCAACCATGCCTCTGTACCGCGGGTCAGCGCGATTGAACATCAACGCTTTGCCGCTGCCGTCTACGACCGCTCCGCCTGCTTCCTCCACGAGCAAAACTCCGGCGCAGATATCCCATTCGTGAATCGATCGAAAGGTCAAAGTACCGTCGCCGTCGCCCCCTGCGACTTTCGCCAGACGGAAGGCGATGCTCCCGACGGGTTGTACCTCACAGCGGTCGACAAAGATTTGAAACTTCCGGCGAGGCTCCGATCGGCTCACCAACAGCAGCGCCCCGTCAATGTCATGATGTGCAGTCACTGCGATCCTCTGATCATTGAGATAAGCGCCCTGCCCCGCCTCCGCCTTATAAAATCGATCCTCTGCCGGGTTGAAAACAACCGCTGCCTTGGGACGACCGTCTACGACGAAACCAATCGAAACCGCGAACTGCGGGACTCCTTCGATGAATTCTTTCGTTCCATCGATGGGATCGACAACCCAGATGCGCGACAAACCCACGCGGTTGGAGCTATCTTTGTCTTCCTCAGAAAGCCAGCCATCCGCGGGAAATTTTCCCTGAATAATTTCGCGGATTTTATGGTTGGCTTCCAGATCAGCCGACGTTACGGGATTATTTTTACTCTTCTCCTGAACGTCGAACTTACCCATAAACATGCTCATGATGATGGCGCCCGCTTCTCGAGCAGCGCACTCAGCAGTCGCCATTTCCTCGCTGTACAAACCGTTCTTACTCATTGACAGTCCTTAACTTCACCGCAGTAGATCTTTCGCTAACCAACGGAACTCGAATCGAAAAAGAGAAACAAACCCCATGAGTCGGGGGCGTGCTCAAACAACGGCCAACTGGCGCTCGTTGCCCTTCGTAGCCCCAGCCCGAATCATTTCTTCCACGGCGCGCTCGGAATCCCTGGGTTGAAGATTGACTCCCCGAGTGGCATCTTCGAGTAAGACTACTTCGAATCCTTCTTTGAGACCATCCAAAACGGTGTGCTTGACACAATAGTCAGTTGCCAAACCTCCCACAAAGATGCGTCCGACACTTCGCTGACGCAACAGGTCAGATAATTTTGCGCCGCTATCATCTCTTCCGAGAAAGCCTGAATAGCCATCTTCATCCGAACCCATCCCGGCTGATACGATCACGGTCTCGGGCGGCAGTTTCAAATCCGGATGAAATTGGGAACCCTTGCTGCCTTGTATACAGTGCGGCGGCCAGGGGCCACCGCTGGTATTGAAATGACTTGTCTTGGCGGGATGCCAGTCGCGGGTTGCGAAGACGGGAAATCCGGCCAGCCTGAACTTTTCGATATATCGGTTTAAAATGGGAACAATACTGTGCCCCCCAGCGACAGGCAGGGTCCCGCCCGGGCAGAAGTCGTTTTGCATATCGACGATGATCAAAGCGTCTTTAAGCTGCATGATTTTAATTATAAAGAATGATACGGTCCTTGCAATCGCTGGCGGATCGTTACCGCCATGGGCAAAACGCATGTGCAAAGGATTTTCGCTTTGCCCCTGGCTCCTCGCCCTCTGCATGTTGGTGCATCAGAGCAGGGTAATTGACCCTGAGAAAGCGGATGAGGCTGTTTCATTACGGGTTCGACGTTGATTATGGCAATCAAGGCAGTTTTTTTTGATGCGGCGGGTACCTTGATTAAACCGTCGCGCCGCGTTGGTGAAAGCTATACGGAGCTGGCCCGGAAATACGGCGTTGAGGTATCGTCAGCAGCGATCTCCGAGAGATTTCGCGCTTGCTTCGACACGGCGCCACCCCTGGCCTTTCCCGGTGTAAGTCTCGCAGAAACCGCCGAGCTGGAGCGCGAGTGGTGGAAACAACTAGTCTGGCGCATCTTTGAGCCGTGGCGTCCTTTTGAGCAATTCGAGGGCTATTTTGCGGAGCTCTTTGAGTACTTCGCTCAAGCCGAATCGTGGACGCTTTACCCGGAAGTTCCTGAAACGCTATCCGCTCTCAAGGATCGAGGCTTGATTGTCGATGTCATATCAAATTTCGACTCGCGGCTGATAAAAATCCTTCACGGCTTAGGCGCCGCGCACTGGTTTGAAGAAATTTTCATCTCCAGTCGTGTCGGTTACGCGAAACCCAATCGCCGGATATTCGAAGCCGCGTTGGAGAATCATGGCATAAATCCCGATGACGCCCTGCATGTCGGGGACAGCGAGCCAAACGATCTTGGCGGCGCGGCCAACGCGGGAATACACGGCTTACTGATAGACCGAAGCGGCAACAACGCGGCGCATCATCCAGCCCGCGTTTCCAGCTTAGAGGAGATCCTCGGCTTTCTCGACGGTCCAGCTTCCTAGTCCGCGCGGCTCTCTGACTGTTCTCAACTTGACACTGAGTATCCGCTACGATACACGGCAGCTAATTCAAGGGAGGTCACATGATCACATCGAACTGGCAAGAAGTTGAATCCGACGGGAGCACGATGCGCATGTACATGAGCGTGCCGCAGGGCTCAGGTCCGTTTCCCGCCGTAGTCGCCATACAGCATCAGGGCGGTGTGGATGAATTCATGGAGAACATGACCAAGCGATTGGCGGCGGCGGGCTACTTAGCCGTCGCACCGGATCTCTACCATCGCGACGGGCCGGACTGCAAAGACGACATCGTCACCAGGAGAACTCGCTTGCGCGATCGTACTATCATTAACGACGTTAACGCCGCGGTGAGCTTTTTGCAGCGTCACAATTCCGTCGAAGGCCAGCGCTTGGGAATCATCGGGTTTTGTATGGGAGGGCGCGTAGTCTACCTTATGGCCGCCGCCAATCCAAATTTCAAAGCCGCCGTCGCCTACTATGCGGGGAATACCTTCCGCGCTTGGGGTCGCGATACCCCTTCGCCATTTGAGCGCACAGCCGAGATTCACTGCCCGCTGCTCGGCCATTTCGGCGAGGACGACAAAAATCCGTCTCCCGAAGATATGCAGAAACTGGACGCCGAACTCACCAAGTTCAGCAAGCCGCATGAGTTCTATTCTTATCCCAATGCCGCCCATGCCTTCATGGATAGCACCAAAGAAAGCTACCGTCGGCACGCCGATGAAACGTCATGGCCGCGCACTTTGGATTTTTTCGAGCGTTATATCGGAGCCCCAGCAAATTTGAAGACCGCGGCCGCCCGTTAGAAGATCGCCATGCTGAAGCCTAAAATCACGATGGGCCTTCCCTATCATCCGCGCACACGTGCGCTGATCGACGGAGAGATCGGCATCGATGGCTACGATCTCGAGATCACGCACGAGCCTACGCCCGGCGAACGCCACTTCCGCTTCGCCCAGGGAGAGTGGGATGTGGGCGAATATTCGGCGGCGACGCTGCTGAGAACGCGGGAGAAAGGCCTTCGCTACCTAGCGTTGCCTATCTTTTTTGAACGCGGGCCGCGCCAGCGCAATATCTTCTACCGCGAGGGCAAGCTGAAGCATCCGAGCGAGCTCAAAGGGAAAAAAATCGGCTGTTTTCGTTATGGCGCCACCGCCGTCGTGTGGGCTCGCGGTTTTCTGCTCGACGAATATGGCCTCAAGACAACGGACATGAGCTGGTACGTATCGGGGCGTGAAGTTTTCATCGGACGTGACCTCCCGGTCAAAGTAGAGCGGCTCGATCCACCGCCGCCTTTTGGACAAGAAAAATCTCACCTCTCTAAACTGCTGAGCCAAGGCGAGCTCCACGCCGCGCTGGTGGCGGGTGACCCGGGCTATCCGGGGCTTTTCGGTGGTGGCGTCTTACCGAAGGCCATGGCCGAATTTCCTGGCGTTAAACCGCTGTTCGACGATGCTGAGGACATTATCCGGTGGGTGCGCGAGAAACGGATCTATCCGATCATCCATTTGGTTGCGATGAAAGAGGAATCCATAGAGAAATACCCCGACCTTCCGGCAAAGTTGATCGAAGCCTTCCGTGAAGCAAGAAAGTTCGCCCACAAGCATCTTACCCCCGAACAAATCGCCGGCCATGAAAAAGAAAAGGCTGCGCTGGGCGAAGACCCTTACGCGTACGTCCTGGGTGACACGGAACGACGGACTATGCAGGCCTTGGCGCGGTATCAAATTGAGCAAGGGCTTATCAAAGAGTCGCCGGGCTTGGAGAGTCTATTCGTGCGCGAGGCCTTTAATTAGTATATTATGTGAATCCTAAACGGTCGTCGTCTGCTGCCGTGCCGTTGGCTCGTGTGTCAGGAGATTTCGTCATCGGCAGTGTCCCTGCAAGCGTCATCAACTTTTCCTGGGGCTGAACTCTGAAAAAGAAAGCCGACCCGCCGCCTAAGAAACTTCCGGGAGCCGCCCTTGAAGAGCGGCGCCGTATCTCCCGTGAGCTCCACGACCGGGCTCTGCAAATGTTATCGACCGTGAGGCTGCGCGCTGAGATCTGCCGGCGCGAGCTAATGCACAATCCGCCGGCTCTAGAAAAGGAGCTTCAGACCATTGAGGAGACAACCGAAAAAGCGATTACGGAAATCCGCAATCTGCTTGCGGAGACGCAAAGTTGGCGTGATCTCAAGGCCGGCTCTCTAGAGCGAAGGCTCAAGGAAGAGCTGGATATCTTTCGCGCGCGCACGGGATTCAAGTTGGAATTTGTCTGTGCGATCAGGGTGCGCCATCTCCCTTATGACATGGAGCGAGAACTTTACTTTACCTTGCGTGAAGGCATCCTCAATGCGGTCCGGCATGCGCGCGCCACTGAATTGCATCTCAGGCTCACGCAAAGTAGCACAGGATACCAAGCAACACTGCGCGATAATGGTGTAGGATTTAGCTTGTACTCAGCAGAAGGAAGCGGCCACTATGGGCTCAAGGGCATGAGAGAAAGAATCCGAAAAATCGGTGGTGAGCTCATGATCGCCACCGCTCCGGGAGAAGGCACAGAGATATCCATTGCCATTCCATTCCGACAGAAATGACCGTGGGCCTAGCAATATCCAACTTTTTCAGGTCATGCGCGCAAGCACGTTCAGGTTTTCTCCCGTCACGCGAAAAACCGTCCATTCGCTCATCGACGCAGCGCCCAGTTTCTTGTAGAAGTTGATCGCCGGCTCATTCCAGTCCAACACCGACCATTCCAAACGTCCGCAGTGGCGCTCTTTGGCGAGCCGCGCGATGTAAAGAAACAGGGCTCGTCCAAAACCGCGCCTGCGAAACGATTCGTCGACGAAAAGATCCTCGATGTAAATACCCGGGCGGCCGAGAAACGTCGAATAATTATGGAAGAAAAGCGCGAAGCCTACGGGTTCTCGGCCGAGGTAGCCGATGGCAACTTCCGCGGTGCGTCCACGTCCGAACAAAGTTTTTCGCAACAACTCTTCTGTCGCGACCACCTCGTGCGACAATCGTTCGTAGTCAGCAAGCTTCTTGATAAACGCAAGAATAATCGGCACGTCGCCTTTGGCGGCGGAGCGAATATGAAATCCTGGAATGTCGGTCGAAGATCGCATCTAACCTCCGCAAAAGATTTTGAGTTTCTATGTTGCGGCGCTGACCGGTATAAATTAGATCAGGGTGGCAATCTAAGCCTTTCCCTTCAACGCCCGCCAAACACGCTCGGGAGTCAGCGGCATGTCCGTGACACGTATACCGGTGGCCCGGGCCAAGGCATTGGCTGCCGAAGGCGCCACCGATAAGAGTCCCCCTTCGCCCATGCCACGGACGCCGTAGGGTCCCGGGCCATCTTCGTTTTCTATCAGCACCGTATGAAACTCTTCCGGCATATCGTTGAAACTCGGCACGCGGTAGTCGACGAGACCAGGGTTGAGTAACTGCCCGTTAGCGTCGTAAATCATTTGTTCAAACAACGTATGGCCAATCCCCATCATCGCCGCCCCCTCTTCCTGACCAATGCAGCCTTCGGGGTGAATCGCTTTGCCAACGTCAGCCACGGAAACGAGTCTTTTGATGCGCACCTGACCGGTCTCTTCATCGATGTCCAACTCCACCATTCCCATTCCCACTTCCCAAAACACCGGCAGCTGGTTGTCTGTGATATCAGGGCCGGTCTCGCCATGGCCGATCAACTCACCGCCCGAGCCTTTGCCAAAGCGTTGCTCCAACGCCTCCTTAAAGGTAAGCCGCGCTTCGCCGCAGACCAGCGCCCCTTCCCGTAGCTGCACCTGGCTCGACGGAACATGAAAGGCATCCGTAGCAATCTTGACCAATTGTTTTTTCAAATCCCGCGCCGCCGCTTGCACGGCATTGCCCATGCAGGTGGTCGAACGGCTCGAACCCGTAGAGCTGTCGTAAGGCGTAACTTTAGTGTCCGCCCCCAGGATTCGAATCTGGTCCAGCGGTAACGCTAGCTCTTCACCCGCAATTTGCGACAGCACCGTGCGCACACCCTGTCCCATCTCGGTGCTACCGGCGAAAATGTTTACGATGCCGTCCGATTGGAACCGTGCCATCGCCACCGATACCGGTGTCGCCCCCGCGTTTGTGACTGCGCAGGCGAGTCCCACCGGTTTCTTGGCAGATTTCTTCCAGGCGCTCGCCCCCATGAGCTTCTTCAAGCCTGAGTTGAGGTTCGCGTCGATCCCTTTGAGTCCCGGACGAAGTTCCTCCCCGCGTTTCAAGAGATTCTTAAGGCGCAGTTCCCCAGGATCAATCCCCAATCGCGCCGCGGCGATGTCCATCTGCGACTCGCCGGCGAAAATCACTTGCGGCGCGCCGATGGCGCGGAAAGAGCCGGCGGAGCCGGAATTGGTATAGAACGAATAAGCGTTGGTTTTGATGTGAGGAATTCGATAAGGCCCCAAAACTCGCGTCGCTGCGCGCATCGTCACCTGCGGGCCATTGTCGTCGTAGGCACCCGTATCGAGATAGATCTCCGCTTCACGAGCCATGATCGTTCCGTTGTTTTTAAAGCCCGTCTTGATGCGCACTTTGGCCGCATGGCGTCGAACCGTGAGCATGGAATCCGCAACCGAGTTGCAGATCCGCACCGGCGCGCCGGCCTTGCGCGCGAGAGCGACCACCAGCGGCTCGAATTTGGTGTAGGATTTGCTCCCGTAGCCGCCGCCCAGGTAGGAGATGACTATTCGCACCCGGGAGGCCGGCACGCGAAAAACTTTGGCGATGTCACCTCGCACTTGAAACGGATGTTGCGCCGAGGACCAAACCGTAATGGCGTCTTCGCCCCAGTGGGCAATAACCGAATGCGGTTCCATTGCATAGTGATACACCATCGGAAACGTGAAGTTGTCCTCCACAAGAATGTCGGATTGCGCGAATCCCTCCAGGATATCGCCGCGCTCGACCTTCTCATGGGCGCAAATATTACCGCTGTGATCCTCGTGAATTAGCGGCGCTCCGGCAGCGCGCGCAGCATCGATGCCGACAGCGGAGGAAAGCTCCTCGTATTGCGCGTCAATCAGCGACAGTGCCTCATCAGCGGTCGCCAGATCCGTTGCCGCCACAGCGGCCACGGGCTCGCCGACGTAACGGACTTTTTCCATCGCGATGACCGGACGGCCATTGTAAATCGGATTGAGATCGCCGATATCCGCCGCCGTCAAAACCGCTGCGACTCCCGGCAACGCTTCAGCCTTCGACGCATCGATGGATAAAATTCGGGCATGGGGATAGGGACTGCGCAAAATCTTCCCGTGAAGCATCCCGGGGACAACCAGATCGCCGAGAAACTTTGCCTTGCCCGTGACTTTCTCGATCCCATCCACCCGTGGAACACTGTGCCCCACGTATTTCAACTCACGTGTCGCCATGAATTCTCCAACGCTAAGAAGAGACTCTTTCGAAACTAACAAAGCACTGAATCGAGTGCAACAAAGTACGGATCAAAGATCGGTTACTGCAACCCATGTTCGTGACCGTTCGTGCTGTGTCTTGTCGAAGCACTCTTAGAGCGATTCGATGCAGTGCGCCGCAGTCAAGAACTTTCCCGATAAATCACCACCTGCTCAGTTGGCAATGACATTTGCCTCCGGTATAAGTTCTCCCATGCGCTTCTCGACCAAGCTCATTCGCGGCACGCTCGTGCAACGCTACAAACGTTTTCTCGCCGATGTCCGCCTCGCGGACGGCCAAATTGTCACGGCTCACTGCACGAACACAGGCAGTATGATGGGCTGCAAAGAACCCGGCAGCACGGTCTACATTTCACGCAGTAATAAACAAAGTCGAAAGCTCGCTTACACGTGGGAAATGTTGCAAATCAACCGTGCTTGGGTGGGAATCAACACGATGCACCCCAACCGTTTAGTCGCCGAGGCCGTTGAAGCAGGCACGATCTCGGAGCTGATCGGCTACCACACTATTCGTCGAGAAGTGGTTACCCGGCCAGGAACACGATTGGATCTTTGTCTCGAAGGCAGCAACGGACTTTGTTTCGTCGAGGTCAAGAACGTAACGCTAGCCGTCAATGGCGTGGCCGCCTTCCCCGACGCGGTAAGCGAGCGCGGCACGAAGCATCTAAGGGAGCTGATGCGACTGAAGCGCAAAGGCCACCACGCCGCCGTAGTCTTCGTCATCCAGCGTCAAGACTGCCATTCCTTCCGCCCCGCCGACGAGATTGACGCCGAATACGGCCGCTGGCTGCGCAAGGCCATCAAGGCTGGCGTGGAAATATTGCCCTACCGAGCCCGCGTCACGTGGAAGGAAATCATGCTGACGGACCGACTCCCACTGATTATCGAAGAGTCAGTGATTAATAAAAAGAAAGGGGGAGCTGTCTTAAGCAGTCCCCCTTTTCTTAACCAGAACCGAAAGCCAGTTTAGGCTTCGATCACTTTTTTCCACTTGGCGCGAATCTTTTCGCGCAGTTCAGGCGAGGACTCGGCCACCGGCGGGAACTCTTTCATCCATTCAAACGGGCGGCAGG
>Ga0209684_1000037_pt1 | contig 22724 bp, 17 predicted proteins | sample PanSoiPlot6MoBio_FD_188322 | JGI IMG/M metagenome (GOLD analysis project Ga0209684, IMG submission 188322) | Tropical forest soil microbial communities from Panama analyzed to predict greenhouse gas emissions - Panama Soil Plot 6 MoBio (SPAdes)... | ecosystem: Environmental > Terrestrial > Soil...
TAGAACTCCGACCCGGATAACCGGGGCGTAGTTCTCTGCGACGTAATTTTTCATCCCCATGGTTTAGCTGGGCTTTTTCTCACCAACCGGTTGCACATCGAGAAAGCCATGCTCCGAGATATCGAAATAGTTGCCTTCCGGATCCGATCCACGCGTCTCCGCATAGGGACGTCCGTTGGGGCGGGGTTTCGGTAGTTTGTTGGGATTGATTTTTTTCATCCTTTCTACGATGGCCTCGCCGTCTTCAACTTCGAAGCCGAAATGGTAGAGCCCGTTGGTCGCATTTTGCTCCTTGTTGGGGATAATGGCCAGGTTAAAATAACCGTCGGTGAGAAAAATAGTTCCTCCTTCCTCTTTACTCTTATGGAGAATCTGCATTTCAAAAACGTCCATATAGAATGATGCTAACTTTCCCGGATCTTCAGTGCGGATCGCTAGATGCCGAATTCTTGCCATAACCCTCTCCTCGTTGATTAGTAACGTTGATCTCGCTTGGCTCTGGAAAAGTACAAGATCACCCGCCGCTTTCTCTGTCAAGGCGGGCACGATATGTGCCAGGAAAGACCGCGGAGACCATCAAGACGGCCACAAACAGACGATTTGATAAACCGACAAACGCGGGTCGAACTAAGCGAAGGCTTACTTATTATAATTAGACGGTTCAAGATCATCAGACCGCATGCTATCAGCGCCACAGCTGCTCGGTTGCCAAGCGCGTGCCTTCGGCCATCGCCTGGAACTTGGCCCACACTACGGTCGGATGGACCTCCGGATTGTAGGTTGCCTGAGACGAGAAACCGCAGTCGGAGCCTGCGATCACATTCTCTCGGCCTACCAGTCTGGCAAATCGGATGATGCGCTCGGCGATGAGCTCGGGATGTTCGACGATATTGCTTGCATGGGTAACCACGCCGGGGATAATCACCTTGCCATCCGGTAACTTGACGGCTTCCCAGACATGATATTCGTGCGCGTGGCGTGGGTTCGCCGCCTCAAAAGAGTAGGCGCCGGCATTTACTTTGAGGATAAGATCGACGATATCTTTCAGCGCTGTGTCGTGAACGCGTGGGCCCTCGTTGATTCCGTAGCACGTATGGAAGCGTATTTTTTCCGCTGGGATGCCGCGCAGCGCATGGTTGAGCGCTGCGACGGATCTCTCGGCGATCTTCCGCCGCTCGTTGAGGCTTAACGATGAATCACCGTACAGTTCCGTAAGCCAGGGGTCATCCACCTGAAGAATGAATCCAGCGTCTACGATCGCCTGGTATTCTGTCCGCAGAGCTTCGCCCACGGCTTGGAGGTATTCTTCCTCGCTGTTGTAGTACTCGTTGGCCCCGACGCCGCTCGGCGCCACGGCCGGCATGAAAGCTTCCTCGACCTTGATTCCGGCGAGCGCGGCCTTGAAATTTTCAATGTCTTTTCGTATCGCCTCGTGCCCGCGATAGCTGACCGGGCCGGTGCAGACCATCGGCACCCGCGGGACGATGCTTCCTCCCATCATGCGCCGGCTGAAGTATTGTTCGTAGTATTCCGGGAACGCGGCGACTTCCGCGGCCCACTCCTTGCGGGCACCGCGCTCAGCACCTTTCGGCTCGAAGCCGGTGAGCCGTTCACGCATGTAGGCGAAGAATCCTGGTTTGCCCTGCTCGCCGTCTGTAACAATATCAATACCGTTGTCGGCCTGCTTGCGGACCATCTCGGCTACCGCACTGCGCGTGCGCTGAGCGTAGGCGTTTTCGTCATACGGTTCGCCGGTGACCTTTGCCTTCATCAAGTCGAGCAAGTCCTTCGGACGGGCCAAACTGCCGCAGTGGGTTGTCAAGATCCGTTCGGAACTCCGTTTCATGGTGGACCCTCCTTGTGAGCTCCTTTTAGCTTATTTCATTATCAAGAACCAAGTTCCCAGGAGGCTCTTGACTATTCCATCTTCTTTTGCAGTTCCTTCGCGATGCGCTGGACTTCGTCCATGACGCGCAGCAAGTTGCCGCCCCAGAGTTTTGCGATCTGATCTTCAGTGTAGCCGCGACGAACGAGTTCGAGGGTAACGTTGAATGTTTCCCCGGCATCGTTCCAACCCGTTATGCCACCTCCGCCGTCGAAGTCGGACGAGATCCCGACGTGGTCGATGCCAAGTAGCTTCACGGCGTAGTCGATGTGGTCGACGAAGTCTTTAAGACTCGCGGGCGGATCGCCGGGGTGTTGCACGTCGATTTCCGCTAGTTTCTGTTCGTATTCTGCGCGTTTTTCAGGCGACAATTCATTTAGAGCCGTGTGAAACCGCGCGCGTTGACCCGGCCCGGTTATTTCGGGCAGGTTGCATTCTTTCTTTAGCGCTGCGATGGCGCCCATCCTTTCAGGAGAATCGGCCTTGGTCGTTTTGAGGAAGCCGCCATAGGCAACAACCTGGATTACGCCGCCGGTCTTCTTTAGAGCAAGAAGCTGTTCGTCATCCAAATTGCGGCTCACGTTGCAGAGCGCGCGCATGGCTGAGTGCGAGGCGATGATCGGCGCTTGCGATAACTCTACGGTTTGCAGCATTGACTCTTTAGATGCGTGGGAAATGTCCACCATGATTCCAACGCGATTCATCTCGGTGACAATCTGCTTGCCGAAAGGCGACAGCCCGTTCCATTTCCAACCGTCGCGCTCGCCGGTGTGCGAATCCGAAAGTTGGTTGTGGCCGTTGTGTGCCAGCGACAGATAGCGCGCCCCGCGATCGTGAAATTCCTCTAAGCGGGCGATGTCCTCGCCGATCGGATAGCCGTTTTCCACGCCCATGAGAGCGACCTTTTTACCCGTGGCATGGATCCGACGTACGTCGCTGGAAGTCAGCGCTAGTGCTATTTTGTCTGAAGCGACCTCGCCGACAAACCGGGCAACTGCGTCAAACTTTTCGATGGCAGCGGTGTAGGCGCGTTCGTAGCCCGCTGGTTGGAAAGCATCTGGATTTTGCGCTTCTTTTGTTTGACTGACAAAAATACTGAAGAACAACGCATCCAGGCCACCGGCGATCATCTTTGGCAGATTGAACTGGGTATCAAGGCGATCGGTGTAATTTCGTTCGCCGACGAGATTGGCCGGTTCGAAGTCGATATGACTATCTAGGATGATGACTCTGTCGTGGATCGCGCGAGCCCTGTTCGCACATGCTTCATCGATGCCGGGAGGATAAGCGACTGTCGATGAGTCAGTTCCGTCGGGGACCATGGCACTCAATTAATGGGGGAAAACGAAAAGTACATGACGCGCGCCGCGAATCCAGCGGGGAGTGTTTGGAAATTTACGCTGCCCTCCAGACCGTGTCAATGATAAGGCGTCCATCGCAAATGTAACTTTAGCGGCCGCTAATTTGTTGATTGATTCCCGCTGCGTAGCGCTCGAGCACATAACGCGTCATGGCGAAGGCTAGCTCGTGCTCTCCGAAAAACACTTTCCCCGCGTTTTCCTTTTCAAGTAACACGGCTTCTTCCTCGCTGTGGGTGCGCACCACTGTCTCGATGCGCGGATTGACCGTGCGCGCGATTTCGATCATGCGGCGCACATCCATCGTGTCGGGAATGGCAATCACCAGCATGCGTGCCCGTTGGATGTGCGCTTGAATGAGGACCGACGGTTCCGAGGCATCGCCCGAAACAGCCGCTATGCCGCTTTTCCGCAACCTCTCAACGATCTCACGGTTTGCTTCGGCCACGACAAAGGATATGCCGTTGATGGTCAGTGCGTCACCGATGCGCCGGCCGACGCGGCCATAACCCACCAGTACCGCTTGCCCGTTGAGGCGATTTAGGTCGACGGTCATGGGCAGCACGGCGAGAGGATCGTCAGGACGCTCCAAAATCTGAGCGAGTTTAGAGCGGGAGCGAATCCAGCTCTGCGCAGGCTCGATGACGCGGAACACAAAAGGATTGAGCGCAATGGAGATGATCGCTCCGGCGAGAATGAGGCTCTGGCCCTCCTTTGGCAGAAGGCCCAAAGAAATCCCTAGACCAACCAGAATAAAAGAGAACTCGCCGATCTGTGCCAGACTCGCCGATACCGTAAGCGCCGTGTTGAGTGGATAGCGGAAAAGAAGAACGAGAAAGAACGCGGCCAACGATTTGCCCAAAAGGATAATCGCGACGACCGTGATTACATGGACCGGCTCGTTAATGAGAATGTGGGGATCGAACAGCATGCCCACTGAGACGAAAAACAGAACGGAAAAAGCGTCCCTGAATGGCAGAGACTCTTCCGCGGCCCGATAGCTTAGAGGAGACTCCCTCATGACCATGCCCGCGAAAAATGCACCGAGCGCGAAGGAAACGCCAAAAAGTTCGGCCGAACCATAGGCGATGCCTACGGCGGTCGCAATGACGCACAAAGTAAAAAGTTCGCGCGAGCCGGTGCGTGCAACCTGCCAGAGCAACCATGGAAAGAGACGCCTCCCGACAACCAGCATGAGCGCGATAAAAATCGAGACTTGCCCGAGAGTAACCAGGACCGTTTCGAGTAAACTCCGATTGCCTGTTCCTCCAATGCCAGCGTTGGTGTCGCCCGTGAGCCAAACCGAAAGCGGCGGCAGCAACACTAGCACGAAGACCATCACGATATCCTCCACCACGAGCCACCCGACGGCGATGTGGCCGTTGACGGATTCGAGGAGTCCGCGGCTTTCCAGCGCCCTGAGCAGCACCACTGTGCTTGCCACCGAGAGCGCCAGGCCGAAGACGATACCCGCGGCGAGGCTCCAGTCCCAAAAGGCGGCGACACCTACGCCAAGCAAAGTAGCAACGATGATTTGGACCATTGCCCCCGGTAAAGCAATGCGGCGAACCGCCAGCAGTTGGTCCAGAGAAAAATGCAAACCGACGCCGAACATCAACAGCATCACGCCCATTTCAGCGAGTTGACTGGAAAGCTCGAGGTCGGCGACAAACCCCGGAGTTGCCGGGCCAATGATAATGCCGGCGATTAGATAGCCGACCAGCGCGGGCAGCTGCAGGCGCACGGCGATGAAGCCCATGATCAGAGCCAAACCCAGGCCCGTGGCAATCGTGGTGATCAACGTGAGGCTATGAGGCACGCGTCTCTTCTCCTGTTAAGCGCGAACAATCAACAGTGTGGGCTTGCCAATAACGCGGTTGGGGCACCGGCTCGACTACTCGTTTAGGTAACGGCGAACCGCCAGTTGATTTGTGCCTGGTTGAATGACACTGAATGAAAGCTACAAGGGTTTTTCGTTAGTGGCAACGTTCTGCGACGAAATAGTTGTAAATCATCCTCTAGGGACTGAGAAGTGAGGCAGGCATTTTTCTCATCGTTTTAATCCCGCGAGTTTCGCAGTCAATGCATAGCTAACGCTGAGTGCAACGGAAGAATTCGGAGATCGGATCTGATAGAGAAGAAGTGCTGGCTCGTTATCGCCTGATGTATCACCCATGCGGTAAATACTTGCTAACTTTGCGCTGGTGAGTCTCGTGGCAAGCGCGCTGATGCTTTTTTTGCTAAGCAACCTCGGGCTGAGGGTAACTAGTTGACCGTAACAACCGATTCGCGCCTAAATCGGAAAAATCCTTCGACAAGTCTCAGGGTGAACAATCAAGGCACAGCAGTTCCTGCCGCGGCTCTCGAAGGATGAACGGCGACCACTGATTTACTGTTATAGTGACTTCCCTCGGCACGACACGCAAAAAGATCGCTCGTGTGGATATAGTCGTCTGCTTGACTAGTGAATGGCGTTTACGGCGGCTACGTATTCTTTCCGCAAATAACCAACTTTGCCCGATGGTCCGGTTTTGACTTTGAGCCAATCACCCTTCGCTTCGAGAACACTGATGTACGTTTCTGGGCCGATGTCTTCAGCCGTGGCCGCAGCGAAACGGGGCTCCCGCCTCAGGGGCACGGCGCGGCGCGTTTTAACTTCCATGACCTGCTTAGCTGCTACCTCGGCCGTGTGAATTTTGCTCGCCGAGGCAAGAGCCATTTTCGGATTTCTTGAATCAGCAGGGGGTTGCTCGGAATTCTTAGACGGCTCGCGCTCTCCTTCACCCGCCGGTAAACCGGTTATGTGAATCGGTGATACCGCTTTCGCCTCGACGTCCGATGAGGTGAGCGCCTTTTCCCAGCGAATGATTGTCCGCGGATCCATGCCCTGCGGGACAAATAGCAAAGGCACCATGAATTCCGTGGCCTCGCCGCTGCCTTTCGGAAATTTCCATTTGCGCGCTTCATCTAAAACCACCTCAGTAAAGGAAGCGTCCGTTAAGCGAGACGTGGCCTTTTCCGCTTTGATAACATTGCCGTTGGTGTCCACTTGCATTTTGACAAGCAGACTACCCATGAGATTGCGATCCTTTTGACTCCAGTCGCCGTAGGCGCGTCTAAGTTCAGAGAGTTGACCTGCCAAATTAGCGTCAACTCGTTTTCGATAGTTGTTCTTTGGGTTTTCCCGGTGCTCCGATACCGTAACCGGATCTCTGGGAAAAACCGAACTCGTGAGTTTTGGTCGTGGCAGCGAAAGTGACAGAGGAGGTGTATAACTGGTTGCTTCCTTCGGGGTGTTGCCACGAGGCGATCCGAAATAGGCGATGGGAATTATGATCAATGTTACGGCGGCTATGGCGAGAGCACCCCGCGGGGACACCTTTGGCTTCCACGAAGCTTGCCTTGCGCGCAAGAGCCAGGTCTGACCCGTCAAACGCATTTGTTCTAAGGATGCTGCGATAAGCCCGCGCAGCGCGATGACTTTGTCTCTTAGCCAAGCGAGGTAACGCTGATAAGCAGACACCAGCATATCGTCTCGTAGTCTAGGAGCCGGGTTTTCAACTGCCGGCGTTATGCGAGGGGAGTTTTTGTGAATAGGTTGGTCGAGTGCCTGAGCAAGTAGAAGTCTTCTAAGTAGCCGTTGATAGACCCAGGCTTGCTCCTCCCGGCCGTCTTTCTCGGCAGCCTCAAAACCGAGGACAAAAATTCTTCTGACGATTTCTTTTTCCGTATCGCTAAGATCCAGCAGGTCACGAAGACGGTCGATATCATCTTCGTAGGCGTTGGGTCCATTGAGCTTCACATTGACGAGAAGCAGATAGAGATTGTTTTCCCGATCCGAAGGATTCTGCTCAAGACACCTGCACAATAGGACCCTTGCCTCCTCATACTTTCCTTCCTTGAGGAGAGTTTCAATTTCATAGGAGACTTGCTGAAAGTAAGCAGGTTCAGTCATAGCCCATCCCCCTTGTTAGTTTGGGACGGGCACCTTATACCACTCCTTGGCATTGTTTTTCCAGCCCTAACGCCGTTTTCCTGTGGCCAACCAGACCGGGATCCCGGGAGTTTCTTCAGTCACCACGGGTATTCTCAGCAGCTCAATGCGTCAGGATTCCTGTGTAGGATGGGTTGAGCGTCAGCCATACCCGTCATCTGAGCGGTGGATATGGGGCGTCCGCCTCTCAACCCACCCTGCAATCACAATTTACACCGATTCCGATAATCCGCAGCTTGCTGCGGGGGTAGTTCATATGCGACTTGGACACTCGCGCTGCGTAGGAGGAATCAGGTTAAGCTTTATTGTAACTCGAATTCAAAAGTGCTCACCACACGGATCTTTTTGACCGGAGTGCTGGTGGGACCGTAGGGGCCGGATTCGTCGTTGCCGTCGGCGAGCGCGAAGGCAATGCCGCGAATCCCCGCTTCGTTGTCTCCAAGTTTAACGACTTAAGACCCCAGCTCCTTGCAGAGGCGACTAAGAACGCGCGCAGCATTGCCCAGCAATTCGCGGCGGACTCAGGCGCGCAAGTCGGAAGGATCCATTCCGCTAATCAGGGTATGATCCAGATCTCGGCAGCGCGACTTACCTAGGCTATAAGCAGCTTGCGGGGAGGATGACCTTACTTATGATGACCCTACTTATTCGGATGCTTTAAGAAACCTTCCTTCTCGAGCTCTTTGAGAAACCGTGTATCGACAAAATCTTCCGGCTTTTTGCTCTTTGCCGCCGGGACTCGCTGAGCCACCTCATCCAAGGCGTTGCGCATGCCGTCCAGATTCGGATAGGCACTGTAATCGGTTACCTGTACATAGCTCTGATAAGTTGCTTCGAGAATTTCGGGATCAGCGACTTTCAAATACTTGGTGATGATTTTTTTCGTCTCGTCCTTGTGCGTCGCCACGTAACGAATCCCCTCAATGAAACCCTTCACAAAATTCTTAACTGCGGACGGATTCTCCCGGGTAAAGCGGTCGGTGGTTTCGATGACCTGCTGCGGATAAGGAATACCCAGTTCGGCGATGTTCACGAGAATCTGATAGCCTTGTTTCTTGGCGGTTAGGTCCAAAGGTGGAGAGACGATGGTGGCATCAATGGCCCCGGCGGACAGAGCCTGAACCCGGGCCGGCTGCGTGCCCAACTGAAGAATCGTGAGATCTTTGATCGGGTCGAGACCGAACTTTTTTAGCACCAAGCGTATCGCCGTGTCCGTCCCCGACCCAAAGCGACTGATGGCGATTTTTTTTCCTTTCATCTGCTCCCACTTAGTTATTCCTTTGGCTGCCACCACACTGTAGGGGAGTGTATTGACGCAACCCGCGACAATGATGCTGTCTGCACCCTGGGTGCGCGAAGCGATGGTGGCCGGTCCCGAGGAAACTGAAAACTTGACCTCGCCGGAGAGTGCGGCTTGCGCCAAAATAGAGCCGGCGTCAAAGATGACAACTCGAGCGTCGATGCCTTGTTTTTGCCAAAACCCAAAATCCCTCGCGACAAAAGCATAGATCATATTGACCGCGGGACCCGCGACGCCGGCGATCATTGGCTCTGCCGAACGAGCGGAAAGGGGATAAGCGAACAAAAATGTCAAAAAAACTACCAGACGCAGGAAAAGGACCGGACCATTATTCATTGTTTCTCCGACGGGTTTCAGATGCTTCAATTTAGATGCTTTAGGCGGGAGGAATGGTGTGTACGTCACAATAATCCTTCCGCTCTCAATATTATATGCAAAATCCCACAACCTTCGCTAGGGCTGATGCGGACTGCCGTTGTCTATTCGGGAAGCTTTAGCTCTCGCATGGCTTGCTTGCAAATCCCAGTCGAGGATTCACAATTGCCTGCATCTGTGTGGCGTGGCCCTTGATGAAAGGAAGCCGGACGAAAAACAGTCTAGCCGCCTGCACTCTTTTCGGTATAGCAGCCATTACCAAATTCTCCGCCGTTGGAATTTTTGTTTCCTGTGGTTTGGTTGGGTTGGTTTGGGTGCTGAAAAAAGATGAACGGCAAACGGGTCAAGATCGAGAATTTGCTCGGCTGCGAAAATTGATTTTTCTTTCAATTCTCCTGGGCGTTACACTTCACGGCGTTTGCTTTGATCTGGGCCGCCTACGGATTTCGCTTCGACGCGTTTCCAGGAGGCGGAGCGCCGTTAGTAAACCACAGCCTTGAAACGATCATGGCGTTGCACGGTGAATAAACAGCAGCTGAAGTGTTGTTATATAAGGTTTTGCCCAGCCTGAATTTACTGGTGCGAGGAGCGAAATTTTGCCGAAGGTGCGCGGGCGTCAAGGGAAGAGTCCCGAACTGACTTATCACCATAACCGGGCTGAAGACGTCCAAGGCTGCCCAGAGGCGCGGTAAGCTGACCCTAGAAGGCTGGGCTAGCGAAATAGCAGCTCCCGCGGTACGCTCAAGCCAATATATCGGATTTTCGCCGATTCAGGAATAGTAAGCGACGTCGATTGTTGCAAGTGCAGCGCCGGCTTCGGTAATCTACGGTAATCGGGGAAAGGTAAGCAACAAATGGCTACGAACGAAAACTTAAAACAGCGCAGCCGCATTGTCACCGATGGGCCGGACCGGGCGCCGTCGCGAGCGATGCTTAAGGCCGTGGGCTTTACTGACGAAGACTTGTCGCGGCCCATCGTGGGCGTGGCGAACACCTGGATCGAAATCGGTCCATGCAATTTTCACTTGCGTGGTTTGGCGGCAAAGTTGAAAGAAGGTATCCGCGCCGCCGGTGGGACGCCCATGGAATTTAACACGGTTTCGATTTCTGATGGCATCAGCATGGGCGTGGAAGGGATGAAATGTTCACTCATCAGCCGTGAGGTGATCGCGGATTCCATTGAGCTGGTAGCGCGCGGTAATCATTTCGATGCTCTGGTGTGTCTGTCCGGTTGTGACAAAACCAATCCCGGGGTGGTGATGGCATTGGCACGACTCAACATTCCCGGACTCGCGCTCTATGGCGGCTCCATTGCGCCGGGGCATCTCGGAGAACGCGATCTCACGATTCAAGACGTGTTCGAAGCCGTTGGCGCTTACCGTAGCGGCAGAATCGAAGAGGATGAATTCAAGGCGGTGGAAAACAGCGCTTGCCCGGGGGCGGGAGCCTGCGGCGGGCAATTTACTGCCAACACCATGTCCACCGTAATGGAATTTCTTGGCATCTCGCCTATGGGCAGTAACGGGATTCCAGCGACGGTGGCGGAAAAGGAGGAAGCCGCGTTCAACGCCGGTAAGTTGGTCATGGAGATGTTGCGCCGCGACCTGCGCCCCACGCAGATCATTACGCGCAAGTCGATTGAGAATGCCATTGCGTCCGTGGCGGCCACCGGCGGCTCGACCAATGCCGTGTTGCATTTGCTTGCCATCGCCCGTGAGGCGGGAGTGGAGCTGACCATCGATGACTTCGACGTTGTCAGCACGCGCACGCCGCTGATCGCCGATCTCAAGCCGGGTGGCCGGTTCGTCGCCAGCGATCTTTACAAGGCGGGCGGAATTCAACTCGTGGCTAAACGCTTGATCGATGCCGGACTCATTCACGCCGACGCGTTGACGGTAACCGGCAAAACGATCGGCGAAGCGGCGCAGATGACCAGAGAGACTCCGGGGCAAGAAGTGGTTATGCCACTCGCCAGACCGCTCAAAGCCACCGGCGGCTTGGTGATTCTCAGAGGCAACTTGGCGCCTGAAGGTTGCGTAGTTAAAGTTGCCGGCCACGAGAGAACGATTCACAAAGGGCCGGCAAAAGTTTTTGATCGCGAAGAGGATGCGTTTCACGCTGTAAAGCATGGGCAAATCAAACCGAATGATGTTGTCGTGATCCGTTATGAAGGGCCGAAAGGCGGACCCGGCATGCGCGAGATGCTTGGGGTTACAGCGGCTCTGGTGGGCGCAGGCTTAGGGGATTCGGTTGCGCTTCTCACCGACGGTCGATTCTCCGGCGCAACCCACGGACTGATGGCCGGCCACGTGGCTCCTGAGGCCGCTCACGGCGGGCCCATCGCGGTGGTGCGAGACGGGGATAGCATTGTGTTCGACATCAAAGCGCGCAAACTCGACGTGGAGATCAGCGACACGGAGATGAAAGCGCGTTTACAAAAGTGGACGCCGCCTGCACCGCGTTATACGAGCGGCGTGATGGCAAAGTATGCCAAGCTGGTCTCTTCCGCGTCTGAAGGCGCGGTAACACGATAAACGGTTCAAAGTTCAAAAGTTCAAGGTTCAGGGTTGAGGGGCGTTGAACATTTGAACTCTTGAACTTTTGAAGTACCGGCACTAGCGAGGCTTGTAATGGGGCGAGGCCGCTGGCAGGTAGGTCGCAAATTTCACCGACCCAGGGCTCGGTAAAACACAGATTCAAGGGAGGAAGCGGATGGCGGATTGGACCGTACTGGCAACAGTTTTAGCAGTGGGGACGGGCTTGACGGTACTCACGACGTACATTGTCTATAAGGCGCAAATCGAAAAGACACGTAACCGAATCCTCGCCCTCGAACGAGAGATAGCCAAGGCTCGAATACGCGAGGAAATTAATCAAAAAAGCTCGCGAAAATTCTTGAGACCGTGGTCGAATTGCGCGAGACGACCGACAACGAGTTCGCTCAACTCAGGGAAAAGGTGGATAAGCTCATCGCCGAGAGCTTTGTGCAAAAAAACCGATCCGCCGCTTAGGTGAATTCCATCAGGTTTGCCAGCTTTACCAACGGAAAATCTCCAATCTTTTTTTATTCTCAGCGTTAAATTAGAACGCATCTGCTGAGAGTTTCCCAGAGCTTACTCGCAATTCACTGCTTCAGGATTTGGATCCTGGATGATTTGACATCCGTCCCGCTGGTTGGATAGTGTTCCCGCCAAGCTGCACAACGCCACGAGCGGGTTGGGCGTGATTTATTCCAAAACATTCGTAGGAGGAAGCATAATGAGTCTCGATTATGTCAGTAACCAAGAAATCATCCAGGCGGCGCGGCGCAATCTGCCGCAGAATGTGTGGGATTATTTGACTGGAGGGTCGGAATCTGAGACCACGATGCGGCGCAACCGCCTAGGCTTCGATAGCCTCGGTTTACGTCCCCGGGTTCTGGTGGATGTTTCCAAGATCGATACCTCGACGACGTTCTTGGGCCAGAAGCTGCGCATCCCGGTGATGCTGGCCCCGATCGGCTCGCTGCAAACGATCACGCCTGAAGGCGGTGTGGCTGTGTCCAAGGCAGCGGCGGAGTTTGGCAGCATGAATTTTGTCAGCTCGGTGACTCAACCGCCGCTTGAAGAAATCGCTGCCAGCACCAATCATCCGAAGATTTTTCAACTCTATATTCGCGGTGGGCTGGACTGGTGCGAAGAGATCCTCGGGCGTGTGAAGAAAGCCGGTTATATGGCCCTCTGCCTTACTGTCGATACCGCACATTACAGCCGTCGCGAGCGGCCGCTGCTCAATCGCTGGCAGCCGCCTAGCCGCAGAACCGAAACCGGTCGCATTTATCAGGCGATGCTTACCTGGGAAATGGCCGATGCGATCAAAAAAATCGCCGGCATGCCGCTGATCATCAAAGGCATCGCCACAGCCGAAGATGCCAAGATCGCCGTCGATCACGGCGTCGATGTTATTTACGTTTCCAACCACGGCGGCCGGCAACTGGATCACGGACTCGGCACCATCGACACGCTACCGGAGATCGTCGAGGCCGTGCGCGGCAGAGCCGAGATCGTGCTCGACGGGGGCGTTACGCGCGGCACGGATGTCGTGAAGGCATTAGCTCTCGGCGCCAAGGCAGTTACGATTGGCAAACTGCAAGGATGGGGTTTGGGTGCTGGCGGACAGGCCGGCCTGGTGCGTGTGCTTGAGCTCCTCGAGGAGGAAATCACCGTCGACATGGCACTCTTGGGCGTTACGCGCGTGGATCAGATTACGTCGAATTATGTCTGCAAAGCGCCACCGGTGACTTTCTCCCATGAGATGAGCGCATTCGTACACATTCCCGGCGGACAGTTGCGCTAACTACTTTGTTCAAAGTTGAAGGTTCCAGGCTTGTCCTGAACGAAGTGAAGGATCCTCTTCGCGTTTGAGGGGTCCTTCGGAAGCTCGGCATGAGCGAAGCACGCACTTTGAACCTTCAATCATCATAGATCTGAATTTTGGTTTTACGTAGGGCGATTTATGTATCGCCCTTATCAATACCGGCCCCGTTCCACCTTTGTCTCGGGCGGCGTCAGTTCATCTTCAGCCGCGGGCTCGATGCGCACGGCGCAGGCTTTGTACTCGGGGATTTTGGCGATCGGGTCCAGGGCGTCGATGGTGAGGAGGTTGGCCGCGGCTTCAACAAAGTGCATGGGAATGAAGACCACGCCTATTGTCGTCCGCTGGGTCAACCACGCGCGCAGGACGACGGTGCCTCGGCGCGACGAGACGCGCACGACCTGTCCGTCTTCGATCTTCAAGCGGGCGCCGTCCGCGGGATTGATTTCGATGCGCGCCGCCGGATAGAGGTCGTCCAGCTTTGAGTGGCGCGTGAGCGTGCCGCCGTGCCAGTGTTCGAGCAGGCGTCCGGTAGTGAGGATGAAAGGATATTCTTCGTCGGGCATCTCGACGGCAGGCACGTATTCCAAAGGGCGAAATTTGCCTCTGCCGCAAGGGAAGCTTTCGGTGAAAAGATAGGGCGTGCCGGGATGGTTATCGTCCCACACCGGCGTCTGGAGGCCCTCCTTTTCGATGCGCCGATATTTCACGCCGGCATATTCGGGAACCACTCGATCCATCTCTTCGAGCACTTCGGCGGGCGACTGGTAAGCCCAGAAAGCTGTTTGCCGGTGGCAGAGCTTCTTTTCGATGCGCCTAGCGAGATCACAGACAATCTCCCAATCGGCTCGCGCCTGACCGCGCGGTTTCAGGGCTTTACGCACGCGCTGAACGCGGCGGTCCGTGTTGGTGAAGGTGCCGTCCTTTTCCGCCCAGGAAGCGGCGGGTAAAAACACGTCGGCATAGGCGCCGGATTCATTAATGAACAAGTCTTGCACCGCCAGGAACTCCAGCTGTTCGATCATGTGGCGCGTGTGGTTCAAGTTGGGCTCGGACATCATGGGATTCTCGCCCATGATGTGGAGCGCTCGCACTCCCCCTGGCCCCACCGCGCTCATGATCTCCGTTGTCGTCAGCCCGAGTTTGCGGTTGAGTCCACCTGGCTCGATATTCCATGCTTGCTCGAATTTGCGCGCGGCGGCTTCGTCATCGACGCGCTGGTAACCGGGATAGTGCCAGGGCATGGCGCCTGAATCCGACGCCCCCTGGACGTTGTTTTGTCCGCGCAGTGGATTGAGTCCCGTGCCTTTGCGGCCGATGTGGCCGGTGAGCAGCGCCAGATGAATGAGCGACATCGCGTTGTCGGTGCCATGGGAATGCTCGGGAATACCCAGCGCCCAATAAATCGCCGCGTTCTTTGCTTCGGCATACATGCGCGCCGCCTGAACGATCAAATTGCGGTCGACGCCGGAAATCGCCTCGGCATATTCGGGCGTGAATTTTTCCATGGACTTGGCGAAGCCAGCGAAGCCTTCGGTACGCCGGTCGATAAAATCTTGGTTATAGAGCCGTTCCTTGATGATGATATGCGCCATGGCGGAAAAGAGCGGCACGTCGGTGCCCGGCTTCTCGGGCAACCAGAGCGTGGCCCAGTTGACCATTTCCACGCGCCGGGGATCGACGACGATCAGTTTTGCGCCGTGGTTTGCGACCGCTGCCTTCATTTGCAGGGCGATGATCGGATGGGTTTCCGCGGTATTGGATCCGGTGACGAGAAAAACATCGCTATGAATGACTTCGGCGGCGGTGTTGCTCATCGCCGAGGAGCCGATCGCCATCTGCAGCGCAACCACCGAGCCCGCGTGGCACAAGCGGGTGCAATGATCGACGTTGTTGGTGCGAAATAGCGCGCGAAAAAGTTTCTGTAAGAGATAATTATCCTCGTTGGTTGCCTTGGCGCAGCAGTAAACCGCCATGGCACCGGCGCCATCGCGTTCGTAAATCTCGACCAGGCGCTCGGCGGTGTAATCGAGGGCTTCGTCCCATGAGACCTCGCGCCACTGATTGCGATCGAAGGCCTGGGTGCGCGTGCCGGGCGCCTGCGCGGTTTTGCGGATCAACGGCGTCGTTACCCGGTCCTTATTGTAAATAAAGTCGTAACCGAAACGCCCTTTGACGCACAGGTTGCCGTGGTTGACCACCGCGTCGAACGGCGACGTCACCTTGTATATGTAGTCGTTCTTGATATGCAGTTCGAGATTGCAGCCCACGCCGCAGTAGGGACAGGTGGTTGGGACGACGCGATCGGCGGTGATCATGGCGATTTTCTCCGGCGCTTTTTTCCACCCCTGGTCGCCTGCATGATTTCATTCAGATCGAATCCCTGCTCGAGCAGCGCCTCGCGCTTGGGCTTAAGCGCGCCGGTGGGGCAAACGCCCACGCACTGGCCGCAAAATACGCAGCTCGTTTCCGGCATGGGCTTGTCAAAGAAGGTGCCGATACCGGTGTCGAAGCCGCGCCCCTTGAAGTTGATCGCATAAGTGAACTGCGCGTCGTCGGCGCACACCTGAACACAGCGCCAGCATAAAATGCACTTGGAATAGTCGCGGATATACATCGGATTGTCATCGCGCACCGCAGCCTCGCGCCTTTTACCTTCCGGAAAGCGCGAGCGGTCGGCCCGATAATCCTCGATGAACTTTTGAATCTCCGGTGCCTCGGAAAGATCCACGGCGGAGTCGAGCAATTCGAGGATGGTACGACGGCTGCGCTCGGCGCGGGCGCTCGACGTGGAAACTTTCATGGCTTCGTTCACCGGGCTCAGGCACGCCGGCAGCAGCGGCTTGACGCCGTCGACTTCGACCACGCAGATGCGGCAGAGACCGTTTGCCGTGCAATGTTCGTGATAGCAGATGGTTGGAACCTGCCGGCCGAGCTTCTCTGCGGCTTTAAGAATCGTTGTCCCCGCAGGTACGGTGACGGAAGCGCCATCAATAGTGAGCGTTACGTCAGGCATAAGTCGCCTTTGGAGTACTGGAGTGATGGAGTAATGGAGTGCTGGGAATCCGGAACCCACTACTCCGTTACTCCACTACTCCATTACCCCAATCCTTTGCACTCCATCACTCCAGTACTCCATCAGCCCAATTCATCGAAACATCTCCGGCCACAATTTCATCGCGCTTAATACCGCCGTGGCCGCCGTCTGGCCTAGGCCACAGAGGGATGCGTCGATCATCGTCTGGCCCACATCCGATAAGCGTTTGCGATCGCCGGCAAGCAGATGGCCGTTCGCGCCTCGGATCAGAATTTCATATTGCCGCCGCGTGCCCAATTGGCAAGGGTAACATTTGCCGCAGCTCTCGTCGGCAAAGAAGTGCGCCAGACGCTTCAGCACGTCGCGCATGTCCGCGCTGTCGTCAAAAACCATGACGGCGCCCGAGCCCAGGGGCAAGCCCGCCGCGCTCAGATTCTCAAACGACAAGATCACATCTAAATCTTTGTCACTCGCAAACGCCCCCGCGGCGCCGCCCATGAGCACCGCCTGCAGCTTGTGCCCAGGCTTGAGCCCGCCCGCGAGATCGAACAACAGGTGGCGCAAGGTGATGCCAAACGGCACCTCGTAAAGCCCCGGGCGTTGTACCTGGCCCGACACGCAAAATAGCTTCGAGCCGGGCGAGCGCTCGGTGCCCAGCTTGCGAAACTCCGCGGCGCCTCGTCCGACGATCAGCGGGACGTTGCAGAAAGTTTCCACGTTATTAATAACGGTGGGCTTGCCGAATAAGCCGTGGGTTGTGGGGAAGGGCGGCTTGATGCGTGGAAGGCCCCGTTTGCCTTCGATGGATTCCAGCAGCGCGGTTTCCTCACCACAAATATACGCGCCGGCGCCCAGCCGCATTTCAATATCGAAGTCCAATCCTGCGCCAAAAATATTTTGACCGATAGCGCCGGCCTGCCGCGCTGCGGCCACCGCTTCGCTCATGATCTTGAAGGCATAAGGATACTCGCCGCGCACGTAAATGTAGCCCTGACTCGCGCCCACGGCACAGGCCGCGATGATCATTCCTTCGATGACGCGGTGCGGGTCTTCTTCCATGAGAACGCGATCCTTAAACGTGCCTGGCTCGGATTCATCGGCATTGCAGACGATATACTTGGGTTGATCCGGCGCGTTTGCCGCTCCTTCCCACTTTACGCCGGTGGGAAATGCCGCACCACCGCCGCCGGCGAGACCCCCTGCTTTTACTTCGGCGAGCACGGCTTGCGGCGTCATCGTCAAAGTCTTTTTCAGCCCCGCGTAACCACCGCGCGCTTGGTAGTCGTCAAGGGATGTAGGATGGCCTTTGCCGCAATTGCCTGTAAGGATGCGGATATCGCCGCCGACAAAGCTCACCGCCCGCCGCCCCCTCATCGCACAGATGGCCGCTGCATCTGCGGGATTAGCATGTCCGACAGCGGTTTCGTTCACGAGCAGCGCTGGCGCGCGGTCGCACAAGCCCAGACAGGGAACATGCTCGACGCTGACCGCGCCATCCGAGCTGACTTCACCCGGATCGATTTGCAAGTAACGGCACAGCGCCTGCGCGACCCCATCGGCCCCGGCAAGGGCGCACACGGGCGCGTTGCATACGCGCACCACGATCCGGCCGGCCGGTTGTCGCTGGAACATCGCGTAGAAATCGATGACACCATACAAGTCGGCGAGGGGCACGTGTAATGCACGGCCCACTTCAGCCACAACCGGTTCGGCGAGCCAGCCATAGATCTTTTGTGCGGCGTGTAACGCGGGCAGGAGCGCACTGCGGCCTTGCGGCGCCAACTGCGCAAGGATCGAGCGCAGGGGTTCGAGTTCGCTATCAGTCATCTCGTCTTCCAGGCATCGGTGACGTTGTAAACTTGCCTGTTCTTATAATGGCGTTTGGTCCAGAACCGGGCAAATTGCGGTTCGATTGGGATGATCGTGCCCTAGCTGAGAGGGGTCTGCAAGCCGTGTCTAATGAATAAACGGGGAAGGCTCAGATACGATTCGCCAACTCGCAAATTCAGGATGACCGTTGTAAGATTTCTGCGTGGTGAGAGTTTAACGCACAGGCCCCTGAGCGAATCGACAACGGAGTGCCGAAGCAAATCAAGTATAAGGGTTATCCATAGCCGCTTGTTTCATCTGAGCGTGCAGGTCGACCATTGTAAGCGCGCAATATTCCATGGAATAGCCGGCGCGAAACTCCACGCCATCCTGGAGAGCGCGGGTAAGAACCGTCCGGTTAAACGCCCCGTGACCCATGGCTTCCTCGCCGCCATCGCCCAGTTGATGCGTATCCATGTCCGCTTCCTCGTGGGTGGAAAAATAAATCGCCTGACGCTTGGTGAAATTATATTTGGTGGTTAACGCCGTGAACCACTCGCCGGACCAGTGAGACAACGACTCTTCGAAAACATGCAGGCCCCAGAGCTCCACGATGGAACCATCGATAAAAATCTTATGGCAAAAGTCATTGATGGCACGAGCGGCAGGCAGATAGGGATCTTCTAAGACTTCTTTGCGGCTCAAACCCATGACCTCGGCGGTTTCTAACAGCACCAACACATGGCCTGGAGCTTTGGGCGAGATCAATTCGTCGGCGATTTTCGCGCAAAACGGCCCAAGAAGGTCGAAGTTACGGACGAAGAACGGCAGATGGGTGTAATAGGAGACTGCATTGAGGGCGTTGACCTCCATCGAGAAGTGGCCCCAGTTCTTGAAGAACTGGCGGATCACAGGCATAGGCAACTTACCCTCCCGAAGTTGGGTCATGAAGGCTCCATTGTGGATCTTTTCGTTCCACGCTTTGTAGAGCGTCGCGTAAAGATAATCGACATAGGCTTTGGCTTCCTCAGCGGTCAATTTCTCTCCCGCTTTTGGCTCTTTCGGCTTGGCCACGTTTGATCCTCCTAGGTTGCAAATCGTTCTTATTCCCCTCTGGCGATTATCATTGGCCTGAAAAAGTGTCAAGGTTACTGCAAGCATTGGAGTGGTAGTTCTGGTGGATTATCTTTCAGCAAAACGTCTTTCCGAGCCGGCAGTCGAGCAATCTTTCTTGATGCCGAGCCGAACCGCTGCCGGGAGAATTGGAAATCGTGACGCGCTAGGATAAAATTGAGTTGTGCCGACCGTGCCAAGCAAAGAACTGGAAACTTTTCCCAATCCACATCCGAACCGGGATTATGAGATCGCTATGGAATGCCCGGAGTTTACTTGTATTTGCCCGCGCACCGGACAGCCGGACTTCGCCACTATTCGGATTCGTTACGCGCCGGACCGGCTGTGTGTGGAGCTCAAGTCGCTCAAGCTCTACTTATGGTCGTACCGCAATGAAGGCGCATTTCATGAGGCTGTGATCAATCAGATTCTCGACGACCTGGTAGCTGCGTGTCATCCAAAATCGATGACCGTGGTGGGCGATTTTAACGTGCGCGGCGGCATTCACACGACGATCACAGCCGAGCATAAGGCGCGCTGAACCGTTTCATTTTTTGGGAAAGAAATGAATTGCCACGGGAAACATTTGGAACGCCGAAATGGTGTAGGCTGGGAAATCCCCTTCTCCGCTTAGATTCTTTGCTTGTGAAAAATATTCTTCCGAGCTCAAGATTTTTCTTGCTTTTTATTTTTCTTGGTGTAGCGTCGTTCCGATTCAGATAGCAAAAGCTTCAGACAACGGAGTGTGGTTGCTCCTTATCTGAATCCAACCATCCGAGTTCCATGGCAACCATAGACGACAATATACGCAAAATCCCTCCGCAAAACCTCGAGGCGGAATCTTCGGTCCTCGGCGGAATCCTGCTCGAGAACGACGCGATCAATGTGGTTTTGGAATCGCTTCGGGCTGAGGACTTCTATCGCGAATCGCATCGCAAAATTTTCCGCGCCATGATCGAGCTGTCGGATCGTTCAGAGCCCGTCGACATTATTACTTTGAGCGAGGTGCTCAAGAACCGCGGCGAGCTTGAAGCCGTGGGCGGGTCGGCCTACTTGGCCTCCCTCAATGATTTCGTTCCTACCGCCGCCAATATTTCTTACTACGCCCGGATTGTTCGAGAAAAGTCGATCCTGCGTTATTTAATTAACGCTGCCACAGATATTGCGACCAAAGGGTTTGAGGGACAGGGCAACGTTGAGGAGCTGCTGGACTCCGCCGAAAAAGCCATCTTCGACATCACCGAGCAGCGAATCAAGAGTTCTTTCGTCAAAGTCGGAGACATGATGAAAGACTCCATCAAAATGGTGGAGAAGCTCTTTGAACGAAAGACGATGATCACCGGTGTACCCACCGGGTTCAAGGACTTGGACAGCAAGACTGCCGGTCTACAAGCTGGCGATTTAATCATCGTTGCCGCCCGACCAGGTATGGGAAAGACCGCCTTCAGTCTAAACATTGCAAGCCACGCGGCCTTTGCGGGACACGGCGTGGCTATTTTTTCGTTGGAAATGGCTAGAGAGCAGTTGGCGTTGAGATTGCTGTGCTCGGAAGCGCGAGTCGATAATTCAAAAGTGAGGACAGGGTATCTATCGGACCGGGATTTTCCCAAATTGGCGACGGCGGCCGGCAAGCTCCACGATGCACTGATTTATATCGATGACACGCCGGCGATTTCCGTCTTAGAGTTGCGTGCCAAAGCGCGTCGCATGGCCCGAGATCGGGACAAAAAGTTGTCCCTTATTATCGTTGATTATCTCCAGCTTATGCGCGGCAGCGGCGCGGCGCAAAACCGAGAACAAGAGATTTCGGAAATTTCCCGATCCCTCAAAGCGCTGGCAAAAGAGCTCAGCGTCCCGGTGCTGGCCATCTCACAACTCAATCGCCGGGTTGAAGACCGCAATGACAAAACCCCGCAATTGTCTGACTTACGCGAATCCGGCGCCATCGAACAAGACGCCGATGTGATTGCCTTCATTTACCGCGAGGCCGCATACAATCCGAAATCAGACGACAATACCGCCACTATTACCATCGCTAAACAGCGGAACGGCCCCATCGGCGATCTCAATTTAACATTCCTTAGGGAATTTACCCGCTTCGAAGACTACACCGGCCGTGAGGAAGAGTTCTACGAAGACGCCGAAGAGGCCTGACGGCTGCGCGAGTTTCTCACGAACCTCGCGCCCGCACAAAGTTAACCATCTTAACGCTCATCACCACGTCTCTTTTTTGATTTAATACTTCCGTAAACGACTGGACGATGCCGCGATCCGGTTTGCTATCAGACCGGCGCGTTTCCATCACCGTTACCCGGATGCATAGTTCGTCGCCTGGAAAGACGGGTTTGCTCCAACGCAGCTCATCGCAGCCTGGCGAACCGAGATTGGCGACTTTTGAAAGATAATGGTCGGTATAGAGCCGCATCATGAGCGCGGCGGTATGCCAGCCGCTCGCGATCAAACCGCCATAAATACTTTTCTTCGCCGCTTCCGTGTCCGTATGATACGATAACGGAACGAAGCGCTTCCCGAAGTCGAGCACTTCGTTTTCCTCAACGGCGATCGGGCCAAATTCGTGCACCGAACCGGCGACGTAGTCTTCGAAATAACGGTTGTCGGGGGATTTGGTGAATGACGAGTTGTTCATGGTCTTCCCTGTAAACATTTATTTCTCGATTTTGTCTCAGTTGCAAAAGGTGGGCGACGATCTCAGTAGTGATGTCTAATTAACGTCTGCGCCACTGGCCAGTGCACTATCTGTGAAATAACAATAGGGACTAGCCTGCCCGCGCTCCGATGCACGCGATGGTTCGGTGGCGTCCTAATGAGCAGATGTCAACTTTAGGCCGATGATGCCTGCTACGATTAAGACAATGCAGACGATTTTACTCACTTCGCGCGATTCACCGAAAATCAATATGCCTAAAATAGCTGCGCCAACCGTTCCTATGCCTGTCCACACAGCATAGGCTGTCCCGACAGGCAACGTTTTTACGGCAAGCGACAGAAAGTAGAAACTCGCAATCATCGCCGCCGCCGTTAGCAGACTCGGATAAAGTTTGGTCCAGCCCGCGGTATATTTCAGACCGATTGCCCAGGCGATTTCCAGCAGGCCAGCAATTGACAAATACGTCCACGCCATTAAAACCACTCCTCACAGAGCCACGGGATACCACGAGGTATTCGGATACTGACTTCTTTGTTCATGACATGCACCATTCACGAAATGGATACATCTGAAAACCAAAGTTCCTTCCACCGTGCTCTTTTTTCGCCAGCACTAAGCTTCTGGGGCGACACAGGCAGCTTGTGACCGAACGCTTCACTGTTGTCAATTATCCGGGCGTTTACCGATGCGTGTAGCTTTGTGTTCTCGGAGTAAACCACGGCCGCCAAAACCCCACATTTTCGGCAGATAAGAAATTCGGCAGACTCAGAGCCCTGGCGATAGCGGTTCAACTCATGGTCTTCTCGAACCGTAATGATTAGCTTACCTTGCG
>Ga0209684_1000038_pt1 | contig 22661 bp, 17 predicted proteins | sample PanSoiPlot6MoBio_FD_188322 | JGI IMG/M metagenome (GOLD analysis project Ga0209684, IMG submission 188322) | Tropical forest soil microbial communities from Panama analyzed to predict greenhouse gas emissions - Panama Soil Plot 6 MoBio (SPAdes)... | ecosystem: Environmental > Terrestrial > Soil...
GAGCTACTGTTCATTGAGTCGTGAGCAACCCAGCTGCCGGGAAGATAATCTGCGTCGATGCCATAATATCTCGGCTCCGCGGCACTAAAGAAACCGAAATAAAGAAACTGAATTTTCTTTACGCGGTTCTCGTCCATCCAGCGCTTCAGCCCTTTGAGGTCTTGGCCCCAGTCAAGATTGGAATCGAGCAACAGTCTGTGACCGTTTTCGGGTCCACCCGCGATCTCGTTAAAAAAGGCCAGATAGTGAGGATAAGTGCTTGTTGCGGACCAGAGATACCAACCGGCAAGGACTGCAAGCGCGCCCCTCTTAAGCCGACTCCCGCTGCTCCACAGTTCCGCCGCGGTCCCGCCCAACAGGACAAACAGAAAGGGATAAATGGGAAGAATGTGGCGTAAACCAATGTTAATGCGAGACCAGACACCCAGAGAGAAATAAACGATTATGGGAATGAGAAGAAAAAGTCCGGACCGGCGCGATTTCTCATTGGCGATCCATAGCCAAATGCTGCCCATCAGAAGAAGCAAAGTGGGGACAGGAGTCTTAACGGCGAAGGCCACTGGATAGTAAAGCCAAAAACCATGGTCCGAGTACGAACCCATGAGATACGCATCCCGCTGCAAATTGTTGAAGACATAAAGCTGTCCGTAGATCCACGCCTCGGGAAAGAGGTGATATCGAGCGATAAAGTTTACCAATCCTTGTAGATAAAGATTCTCGGGCAACTGTTGAGCCAGGGGCAGATGCTGGCCTTCAGTGGCGATTGCGTCGAAACGAAATCCATAGGCTAGCCAAACAAAGAAGTAGGCGGTGACGAGAGAGCAAAGTAGCACGCCCGACAGCAGGGCGGCCTTCCCCCAACGACTTGAAACTTCGCGCCGAACGCCGAGGGTACAGAGTTGAGGTTGCCGGGATAATATGCGTGCAAGACCGAGAACGGACCACACAACAATCATCGCGAGGTAGGCATACTTCGTGATTGCCGCGAGGCCAAAAAAAAGCGATGACAAAACCAGATTAGACCACGTGAGTTTGTTTAACGCGCGCCAAAAAAAATAGCTGCCGACGAAAAACATCGCGGTAAAAGCGACATCAGTGTGGACAAACTGGCTATGAGCCAACATGTTGGGATCGAAACAATAAATACCAAGAGACGCCACAGCCGCTTGGAAGCCAAACAGTTCTTTGCTCCAGCGGTAGACGAAGAATCCCAGGAGGATTCCCAAAACGACCATCTGGAGCTTCGCGTAAAAGAAAACGGTCTCGGCCTTATTACCCACGAAGAGCGTCTCCGCGGCGGCAGCAACGGTGTACAGGGCATCGGGGCTGTACTGCGGGATCAAATTCCAGTATGCGCTGGATTGACGGGAATCCTTAAGATCGAAGGCTAGCAATGGAAGAGCGGCCCAAAGTTTAGCTAGGGGAGGATGCTCCGGATTGGCCCTGAAGTCTCCCCATTTGAGGTACGAATAGCCGGCGAAAAGATGTGTGGGTTCGTCCACGGTCGGAGACTTCTGCAAAAAACCGCTAATGGTAATGAGGGAAAAGAGGAGAGCAAAAACGCTCAGGACAACAGCAGACGAAAACACAGAATCCGCCGCCATCTTTTCTGTGGCCATTTTAACTTCGCTTTCGGGCTTCGATAGAGACTCGACGATGATATTCAAACTGGCTTTTTGGGCCACAAGGGTCTCAGCTTTAGTGGTCGGAAATGCCAGAAATATAAAACGAAGCTCTACGGAAAGCCAGGCGGGGAACGGGGTTAAAATATAATCCACTAAAGGAAGGATCGGGTATCGCTGCAGGGAATTCCTAGAGCCCTCATAATATGGTAGCGGCTGGCGGGAATTGAATAGACTTTAGCTTTTTCAATGAACTGTGGAGGAAGGACCTTCCGGCCTTTATATTCGTCAAAAGCTTTGCCCACTTCGGAGTCGAACAATGATTGTGCCGTTTCGGGATAATAACCAAAGTAGTAAGGGTAAAAGAATAAGGCGAACAACACGCAACTCGCTATTATGAATAGCTTCGATTCCCCCCAGGATGCGGCAAAGCAATCATAAAGCAGTCCAGCGGTTATGGCGATAAATGGCCACGCGCAAATACCGCGCAACGCGTGAGGGATGCTCTCCCAAGTTAGGGCTGGCGGAACGAGCCCGAGAAAAAACAGTAAAAAAAAGAAAAGTGCCCAAGGGGCTGTCCCTGTTTTCAGATAGTTTAGGGACTTGTCACGTAGAGCCCTGTAAATCAAGAAAGCAAAGCCTATGAAGAGTGTAACAAGTTCAGGTGGGCTTACCTCTCCCCAGATCTGAGCCGAATGACGCGGATTGATGTCACCAGTCAAAAACAAAAATTGCGGCGAAAGATGTCTGAGCAGGTTTAAAGCAAATAATCTTAAAACATTGAAAGGATCGCTTCCTCCGTTTTCTGCGAGATAGTAGGGGTTCGTAATAATGACCAAGTTAAAACGGCTCTGGAGATCGCCGTCTAAAGTGGCCTGCATGAGCGGAATAGTTATGATCAAGAAAGATAATGTTCCGGCAAAAAACCAGGACCATGCGAATTGTTTTCTTCCGAGCTTTACTAAAAGCGCCAAGGGCAGAAATAGCAGGATAAATGCACGCGCAGGCGCATAGCTGTATGCCGTCAAACCTATTAGAACGCCGGCAATGAGTCCATCCTTGGTGGCAGAGGATCTAAAGAAAAAGTACATGCCCCAAATGAGGAACGCCGGGGTTTGGCTTGCTTCCCAGGCAATACGACCGAATTGAAACAAGGGCGGAGAAAAACAAGCCAGGACCACGGAAAGTAACGCCGCTTCGTTGCTCGCAAACAGCCGCACCAGTTTGTAGACGCCTGCTAATGACAATAGGGAAAAAAAAGCCGCTGACAATCTGAACGCCCATGGCGAGTCTCCGAAAAAAAAACTCCAGAGCGCATTAAAGTAAATCAAAGTTGGTGGAAAAACGGTACCCGGTGCCGGGAAAAACATCGGGCTCAAAAGATTCGACTCGCTTCTTCCGGTTTGCCTGAAACAAATCGCATTTGCGGCGGCAATAGCTTCGTCAAGGAAAAACCCTGGAGGCGCCGTCGTAAGCCCTACCAATTTCATCAAGACGTGTAAGCCGATCAAGAAATACAGCCAGTTTCTAAATCTGAATAGAATGCTTGCCACGGATGTCATGTGCTTTCCCTCAGCGCCTCAGAGGCGATGCAACGCGAATTTCGCAGTTGGAGGTGACAATGACAAGCGAGGCGCCAGCCTTCCCGGAGCGAAGTCAATGGGCCTCTAGCTCTGAGAAGGACTGCGAGCGCCGGTGCGATGAGCATTGTACTGAATCATTGAAAACCGAGTACTGAGTACCAAAAGGACTTTGAAACATTACACTTCTGTGCCTTCACTCCTCCTGGCTCACGCCTCGCTGTGCAGATTGCAATGTTAATTCCGGTTCAATCATGGCTCGAGGTTCAGTCGCTCTAATCTAATTCGATTCTCGTTGAAGAGCGGATTGGGTGCGGACGGTCCTGTTCCGGCATGTTCTGTTCGTGCAAAGTGATTATGTTACTGTTCTAACGCTTTATTTGATTTTGGGAGTTGATGATCTGCAGGGCCTGCTCGTAATGTCTATCAGCTTCGTTCTTCTTACCTTGTGCCATAAGCAACTTAGCCAATGCCAGGTGAGCATCGGCTGAATCCGGCTTAAGTTTCACGGCCAGTTGATACTGCGTAATAGCGGCTTCTAGATTGCCCTGTCTCGCTAAGATTCCTCCCAGTCCAAGCCGGATCTCTACTTCGGTCGGATCCAGCGTGAGTGCCTTTTGGTAGTTCGCAGCAGCCTTATCGAAAGCGCCCTGCCTAGCAAACACATTTCCCATGTTGAAGTAGGCCCGAACGTGGTTCGGATCAAGTTTGACCGCTCTTTGCAACTCCGCCAACGAAGCCGCAACCTCGCCCCGTGCTGCGAGCAATAGGCCGAGGTTATTGTGAATGTCAGCGTCGTCCGGCTTGCTCGCCAATGCTTGACGGTAATGGCGAATGGCTGCTTCCTGCTGACCCTGTCGAGCCAAAAGACGGGCCAGGTTGTAATGCGCATCGGCATTGTCGGGTCTGAGGATCACCGCGCGGCGATATAGTTCCAGCGCTTGATCCAGTTTGCCTTGCATCTCAAAAGTCTTTGCCAGGTTATAATGAGCAACGCTGGAATCCGGCGTAGCAGCGATCACATGCTCCCAAAGAGTTCGCGTGTCGCGCCAAACTCCAATTTGCTCCCACGTGAGAAAACCTAAAATCGACAAGATTCCAACCCCAATGATTGAAGGCGTGAGGAAGCCACGGCGATGATCACCGCTTGCAAAGAAAGATGGGGACCAAATCCAGAGGAGACCTCCTGCGGCAAGCAATGCCCAACTGAGGCACGCTAGATAACTGTAGCGGTCGGCGACGAGTTGAGGCCCGCTCTGAGCAAACCCCAGTACTGGAGTCAACAAGACGACGTAATAGATCCAGCATGTCATCAGCGCAGGCCAGCGCCGGCGCAGAAAAAAAGCGGCAAGGCTGATGGTGATTACGTCGGCAGCGGAGACGAGAAAAATCCACACCCAGGGCGCGACATCGGAGGGCAATTCGTAGAGCGGGGAGAGGTGCGCCGGGACGATGGTTTTCCAGAGATAGAACATGAGTCCGTAGAAAGCCTGAGCAAACCGAAAGGTCATGTCGTATTGCCGGAACACTGTGAGGGCCCCGCTTCTATGCTGTGCGATGAGTGCAATGACGGCAAACGCACAAGCCAAAGCGACGAACGGTAATTTCTCGAGCCACAGCCTTCGGTTTTGGGGTTTAAACCAATCACTTATCCGGCCCTGGAGCCGCCGCAAAGGAAAGATATCGAGTAGGATTAATATTGCAGGCAACGTCATGGCTGTGCCCTTCGAAAGGAGCGACAAGGCATAGACGACGACCGCCGCCACAAGCCAGTGCCGCCGCGAAGTCAGTCCCGGTGCGAAAGCCGCGCGCAAGTAGCAGTATAGAGTCCATAGGTAGAAAAATCCGGACAGTACGTCGCGTCTTTCTGTGGCCCAGGCCACAGACTCAACGCGCAAAGGATGAATCGAGAATAGAAGAGCCGCGAACGCCGCAGTGGCGGTAAGGTGCCACGATTTTTCCTGCTCGAGGTTCGACAGCGCCAGTGCGATCAGCTGACGGGCAATGAAATAGAAAAAAACGGCATTGGCTGCGTGAAGAATGAGATTCGTTAGATGATAGCCGGCGGGGTTCATGCCCCAAATTAGATAGTCCAATCCGTAAGTCACCCAGCTTAATGGCTGATAGTGACCTAAATGAAAGGTGGTGAACATCCAACCCAACTGGTTCCATCCCAGGCCCCGGTAGCTTGGGTTGTTAACGAGGTTGTCGTAGTCGTCCCAGGTGACGAAATCATTTTCCATCATGGGAGCAAAGACCAGGAAAGTCACAAGTGCGACGGAGCATGGAGCCAGCCACGAAAAGAGATCCGACTTCTCGTTGCGAAGATGGCTGAAATACGTTTTTTTGGGTTTTTTCCTGGGCGTATGGCGTGTTTTACCTGTCACCCTGTTATTTTTTGTGAATCGAGGGGACGACTTATCGAAGGCAGAAGTCAAGAACCACCACCTTAAGAGCGCGTCTGCAAAAGCCGCAGCGCTTCCTGATACTCTCGAAGCGCCTCTGTTCTCTTGCCTTGACGAGCGAAAACGCGGCCCAGGTTTTCATGGATTTCAGCAACCCCGGGTTGAATCTGCAGAGCTTTTTGAAAGTTTTCCACTGCTTCATCAAGGCGATCTTGCTGCGCGTAGATCTTGCCCAAGTTGAAGTAAGCCTTGGCATAGTTGGGATTAACGCGGAGAGCTTCCCGAAATTGCTCTATCGCCGGGTCTATGCTGCCTTTGCTTAGAAACAAAAGGCCAAGGTTATTGTGGACGTCAACGTCTCCCGGATCGATCTCCAACGCTTCACGATATTGCGCTATTGCTTGCTCTGTATCTCCTCGCTTGGCGAGGACCCTTCCTAAATTGTAGTGCGTCATGGCGGATTGTGGCTTGATTTTGAGAGCTTTGCGAAAATGTTCAACGGCTTCGTCCAATGCACCCGTATCAGCCAGGACATTTCCTAGCGTGTTGTGCGCGTTGACGAACGTAGGATCTATCTGTAGTGCGCGCCGCAGATGCACGATGGCTTCATTACGCGCGCCTCGCTGGGCGAGAAAATTGCCCAAGTTCGTGTAGGCTTCGACGAAGGCGGGATCGATTTCCACCGCTCTGCGAAGCTCATTGATGGCTTCGTCCAAGGCGTTGCGCTTCGCCAAGGCAAGGCCTAGATTGTTATGGGCAAAACTTGATTTGTCGTCGAGGGCGAGGGCGTGTTTCCATAGTCGCTCAGAGTCATGCCAGATTTGTGTTTGCTTCCAGCTTATGACTGCCAAAACTATTAAAACTAGGCCAGCCAACCCGTTTAGTAATGCAAAAACCGGCTCGCCTACTTTTCTTGCAGCCCGTAGTTTCCATAAATAGAGCATACCTGACCCCGCCAATATCGCCCAGCTAAGACAAGCGAAGTAGCTATAGCGATCAGCGACAATCTGTGGGCCGTAGGTAACCACGCCGACCAACGGCAAAAGGATAACAACATAATAAACCCACGCTGCCAGGCCCGCTGGCCACCGGCGGCTCGCTAGTATGAGCGAAACGCTTATTACTAGGACGACAACTCCACTCAAGACAAAAGGCCAAGCCCACGGATCGAAGTGAATGGGGCGCGGGTAGAGGGGAGACAATGCAGAGGGCACTATCGTTTTCCAGAGGTAAAACGCCAAGCCGTAAAAGCTCTGCATGGATCTCGCCAACAGCGTAATGTTGGTCGTGGGGGCTACTGCGCCGGTTGATTGCTTGGCCAGCACCGCAATGATTGCGAAAGGGACCGCGACCAACAAGAATGGGATTTTCTCCAACAGTACCTGGCGTGTTCGCGTCCCAAACCATGTCCTGGGATCAGGCTGCAAACGTTTTAGGGGATAAACATCAAGGACCAGAAGGGCCAACGGCACAGGCACCGCAGTGCCTTTGGCCAATAGAGACAAGCCGAAGCAAAACCAGGTTACTCCCATCCAGAGCCACCGCCGCGAGCTGTCCTCCGGAGGCCAGGCGGCTTTCAGGTAACAGAGAATAGTTAACAACGAAAAAAAGGCGACAACGAGATCGGAAGAGCCGGAGCCCCATGCCACGGGTTCGACCCGCAACGGATGAAGTGAAAAGCACAAAGCCGCAAACCCGGCCGCGACACAGAACGGCAACCGAGAAGCGGCCATTGCCGGCGTCGCCAGCGAGAGTAGCCTGACAGCGATTAGATAAAACAATACGGCGTTAGCGCAATGAAAAAGGAGGCTTGTAAGATGATACCCGAATGGGTTCATGCCCCATACCACATAGTCAAAGCCCAAAGGAATCCAGGTCAGTGGGCGGTAGACGCTCATGTAAAACGTAGTGAACATCCAGCGAATCTGTTGCCAGCCGAGACCTCGATAATGGGGATTGTCCAGTAGATTTGCATCGTCGTCCCAATTGACAAAGCCGTTTTGCAAGGTGGGAAAGAAGGCGACAAAGGTCAATAGAAGAATCAAAAACGGCGGTCCAAAGCGGACTAGAAATGCGTTGGCAGGTTTAGCCGTTGAGATGGCGTGGCTGCGCGCAGGTTGATGGTGAAAACGCGCTTTTGGCGCTGATTTCATAAAAATATATTTCTAAGCCAAGCTCGAATCAGGCACTTCCCAATGTAGCAATCCGAGCGGATCGTTGTCTTTGGAAAACCGTCACTAAACGGATTCCGCAATTAACGTTAGCGCTCGCACTAGGTGGGGCGTGGAGTTGCGAAGGCACAGAAGCGTAATGTTTCAAAGCCGTTTTTCATACTCGCCACTCAATTCTCAACTCTTCACGCCTCTACTCACACACCGCTGCTTGCAATTCCTTAGTGGTACAGAGCCTTTGCCTTCGCAACGGAAAGCTTGCGCCTTACCCATTGTTTCACCTTCAACTGCAGAATTTGAACTATTATAAGTGGAGCCGCTTGAATCAAAGCCAACGGAGTTTTTGAGCTGCGCTAGACTCCTAAGATTGCGTGAAAGCAGTTGAGCGAATTTTGTTTCACGGCATGCGTCAATAGGTGATTCCCGCCGCGCGTATTTCGGCCTGCATTTCATCATGAGCCTTTTGTAGCTCTTGGCGGCTTAATTGCGAGGTACTGACAATCTGGCGCACGGCGCCAATCTTACCTTTATAGAAAGCCTCATCCGGCCGAGGCCCCCCATCCAGAACCTCCGGCTCATAGAAAAAATGATCCATGAGAGCCGCGTCGACGTTCCACTGAACGTCAAAATCGGCGAACTGCTCTCCGGGATGATAACCATAGCCGTCAAACTCTTCGTCGGTATCCAGGCCGCTCCCTCTCTGCCGCATCACTGCTTTGTAAATCGGCGTGCCCGCCATAGGAATGTAAGAACAGAGATCTACTTTGTGCTGGAGGCGCCGAGGAGTCTCAATGAGGTGCTTGCGCAAGAACAGTCGGGTTTGATCGAGGCTTTGTTTGCTCTCTCCAGGCAACCCAAGGATAAAGGACAGCTTGCATCGAATGCCCACCTCGTCGCACCACTGAAGCACCTGAGCGTTCTGTTCTACGGTAGTCTCTTTATGAATATTGTCTAATATTTTTTGCGAGCCGGATTCCGCCCCAATCAGCACCTCGCGCAGACCGTGATCGCGCATAAACTGGAGGTATTCTTTGCCGCCGTGTTTCGTGATGATATCCACCCGGCAAAAACAGCGCCAGAGCAGGCCGAAGCGTTTCAGATGACCGCACATTTCCGATACCCGGCGCGGATTGATCGGCAAGATGTCATCATAGAACTGTATGCCACCGAAACCGAGATCCCTGATTTGTTGAAATTCCTCGGTTAAGCGTGGCATAGGGGTGTAGCGAACGGCCCGCGACCAGAGATTGGGAGAATCACAAAAATCACATCGCTTGGGACAGCCGCGTGACGTGAACATGGACGTCGCACGATGCGGCTTTCCTTTCTCGTCTGCCAAAAAATAATGGTAGTGATGGGCGTACGAACGATTAGGAATCGGGATTGTTCCGAGGTCCCCGATAAAAGGTTCTTCGATAATTCCCTTCTGGTATTTTTGCAAAGCGGTCGCGTCGCCATTGTTTGATCCGATTATGTCTTCGTCCGAAAGGCATTCCGAAAACACGCCGCTTTCAATATGGGAAATCGCTTTGAGAACTGCTTGCTCGCCTTCGCGTCGAACCACAAACGGGTAGTATTTTCGACTGCTACGTGGGTAGTTGGTCGCATGGGGTCCGCCGAGAACCGCCGGGACTCCCCGCTTTTGGAATTCGATGCCGAGTCTGCGAATTTCCCGCCCCTGGGGAGAAGTCCCCGATACCATATAAACATCAAAGCCACGAGGTATGTCCGGGGGCTTTAAGTTGTGCTCGGACATATCGACAAAAGAAACCTCATGGCCGGCTCGCTCCAATACAGACCATAGCCACCAGAGTCCCAGAGGTGGAAAAACCATGGGATCTTCGAGAAAGGTCGATTGAGGAAAAATTAAACAGACGCGCATGCGCTTAACGATGGTGGCGCTTAACTGTAAGCCGGTAGAGAATTAAACTGGTACCCAGGATCTCCCAATATGTATAAGGCAAAAGCCCCTGTTCTTCAAAGCGCCTGGGATAACGCTACGTCTATGATCCGACTTTCGCTCGAGCATTTGTTAATTTCTTGATGATAGCCACCGGCCGGCCACGGACTTCATCATAGATCCGACCCAGGTACGCCCCTAGGATTCCCAACCCCATCAACTGGATTCCACCGACAAAAATGATAACCATTGTGGTCATTACCCATTCGAGCCGGACTTCCGGGCGCGTAAGATGCAAGACAATTATCAGTCCCGTAACAAGGAGCGCCAAGACGATGGCCATTGTTCCTAAAGCTGTCAGAAGCCGCAAGGGAACTGTAGAAAAAGAAACCACTGCATCCATGGCCTGCTTGATGAGCCGAGGAAAGGATTGCTTGGGTGACCCTGCAAGGCGCTTCCCCCTCGGGAGGTCGATCCCGACCTGCGCAAAGCCCACCCAAGTCCGAATACCGGCAAAATAACGCGTCCGCTCGGACATTTTGCGGAGAGCGCGAACGACATCCTGTCGCATGATGCAAAAATTCCCCATATTCGGAGGCAGTGGGATGTTGGAGATCCGGCTCATCAGAAAGTAGAAGACGCGTGAACCTATATCTTTCAAAAATGATTTATGTTTGCTCTCTCGAACCGCATAGACTACATCGTATCCCTCGCGGGCCTTTTTATACAGCTCCCCGATGTGCTCGGGTTTATCTTCGAAGTCGCTATCCATGGTGACCACCCAATCGCCACTCGCGAATTCCAGTCCCATAGCAATCGCCATCGCATTGCCGAAGTTTCTCGTTAGTTCCACAACAATAAGACGGGGGTCGGAGTTTGCGAGATTCACGATTTCCGGCACGGTTCCATCGACACTTCCATCATCTACCAAAATGATCTCGTAATCCCTGGCCAAGCGTTCTAACGAAGAACACAGCGCATGATAGAGAGGGACTATTACTTCTGTCTCGTTATATACCGGAATTACAACTGATATTTCCATCTGATTGCTTTGGGCGAACGATCAATAAGCAGCGCAAGAAGTAAAGCGCGACGGCTACCGGGGCAATCGAGCGACAAATGCCCTGCCAGCTAGACTTCCGCCGCTTCCATCAGCTCGATACCGAACTGTTGGGCGGCGTTTCCGCCGATCATAGCCGCAATGCAAGATTCCTCTACGTTTGCTTGGGTGAGCATTTTGATGGCCTCCCACGCGCTTGTGGTATCGTCGTGGGGATAGCGGGAACCCCAAATAACCTTGGCGCTGTAGCGCTCGGGCAGCTTGCGAATGCCTCGCTCATCGGCGTCAAAGCCCAACAAGACGCGGCCCTCCTGCCACATCTTTGCGGCGTCCGTTCGAACTGGATAATAGTGCTGGAGGGCGATGACCCGGGTCGAGGCCTCAAACTTCTCCAGAACCTCTTCCATCCAGCTGGCCTTGCCGTGAGCGACCACTACCTTCAGAGCCGGATACCGATTCATCACCCCATAGCCGAGTAGCGTCGAAGCGACGAACAGGTAATTGTCCAACCAATATGCAAGAATCGGTGAGAGCGAGTGGCCAAGAGGCATCGTGCTAAGCGTGAACGGGCCGCCACCGCCCCCGGCGAAAGGTCCCGCGCCGGCATTGCCGCGCAAGCTGATCTGCGCAAGCCGGTCTTTCATCTTCTCAATAAACGGACCATGGCAGGTCCACTCCGGGTTATTCAAGCCCGGCATGGCATGAACAGCGGCAACGAGGCCGTTATTGGCCAACTCCGCCCAGAGCGGTTCGTAGTAGCAATGGGTGAAGTAGCGCCCCTCGATGAACATGGGCCGGATGAACGCCCCGCGGAAGCACGGTATCTGCGCGACTCGTTGCAACTCCTCAAGAGCGAACTCCATGTTCTGGAGCGGCAGCATGGCGGCGGCGAAGAGGCGGTTGGGGGCGACTCGGCAGAAGTCTGTTATCCAATCATTGTAGGCCCGCGCGAGGGCGTAGGCCACGTCGGGGTCTTTGACCAGCGGAAAACCCTCTGCGAACCATGTGGGGTAGAGAAACGCCTGGTCTACACCCATGGCATTCATGTCACGGAGGCGTGCCTCGGGATTCCACGCTCCCTCGTTCATCGCATGACGCCTCTGCGGATCCAGGTCGCCGACTTGGTCCCATGTCATACCAGGCTTCCAGATGGCATGCCGAGGAATATTGATGTTATCGTTGTCGCGAAAAATCTCACCATTGATCTTCAGATAGGAGCCGAATTTCCCCTCTTCGCGCCACAGAGCCGACTTGCCGAGCACGCGGTATTCGGGGTCGAGGTATTTTTCCCAAAGCTCTCGCGGTTCCACAACGTGAGTGTCGCTGTCAAAAACCGCAAGGCGCTTCTTGGTTCTTTGATCCGTCACGCAGGTATCTTGCTCTATTGCACGAGAGCGTTCCCGCTATTCGCCCGCATATTGGCTAATCCGAAACGCTGTCTAGCGGGTAACTGCGGATTCAGGCTTAAGAGCCTCCTTTGTCTCCTCTTCGCTTGGCCACCAGTCAGGTCTTTGGATTTCACAGATGCGTTCCCGGATGATGCTCTTGGGCGGTTTGATTTTGTACAGACGGCGAGCGTTATCGCCTAGCATCTTGGCTTGAAGTTCTCGCGGAAGGCCACACTTCTCCATAGTCTCGATGGCCCGCCAGGCGTCGTCGCCGTCGTGATGATAGATGTCTGAGGACCAGGCGGCGATGTCTCCGTAATACTCCGGCAGGCGAGAGGCAAAGGCTTCGTCTCCCTCAAAGCCGTTAAAGCAGTGTTGGAAGAAAGACTCGCTGGGTAGCTGCTTCAATGGCGGCATACGGCGATCTTTACGGTGCAGCTTGTAGGCCTTGTCGCACTCATCCAATACCAAATTGAGCCAGGTGCAGTCGGACTCAAACACGGCCGCTGTAAGTTTGGGGTGTCGTTCAAAGAATCCCGACATTAAGACCATTACGACCCAGATCGATGCTTCCGCCATAAAAGCCTGGATATTTTGCAAGAATGTATGCGGCAGGCCGGAAGTAGATATAGTCCGATGGATGAGCTCAGCGGGGGAGTACTGTTCGCTGTAACCCGATGGTTTGTGCGCGCCACCCGCCGGAAAGGGGTGCATCCCATAGACCATGCCGGTCTCCTCCAGGGCGTCCCAGAGAGGTTCGTATTTGGGCTGCACCGGGTAGTTGCCCATGGCGTCCATGGGGCGAATCAGGCAAACGCGGCAGCCTTTTACCGCTACGCGGTAAACCTCCTGCACGGCGAAGTTCACGTCCTGAGTGGGGAGTAAAGCAGCGAAGTACAGTCGTTCGGCGTCCTCCAGAGTATATTCGTAGGCCCACTCATTGTAGGCCTTGCAGAAGGCGCGGGCTCCCAAGGCGTTCTGCAGCCAGGGGTAGGTATCGATATTAGTCGGGATGATCATCACCTGATCGATACCCTGGAAATCCATGTCGCGCAGGCGCGGCTTGGGCTCATAGGAACCGGCGTGATTGAGGTATGCGGACTGCTCCTTGGTGAGGGCGGTTTGGGGATGGAGATTACGCACGTGAAGGGCCCGCTGGATGTCATGCGTGAGGCCGGGTCCGGCAACTGTGGTGGCACGAATCATACCGGGCGTTCCGCCGCCGGGTACGCTACTATCGCCATGGCCGAGGCCAGATTTGCCGTTGATGAGCAGCTGCTTGGTCTCGGGTTCCCACCAGCAGGTAGCCTTGAGGGCCTCCAACTCGTCCCTGGTTAGGTGCTCATGAGCCCGCTCCCATATCTTCGGAGGCTCCGTAATATGCGCATCGCAGTCAAAGGTCGCGAAGTCTTTGGTCATGGGCGCAAACTTCTGAATAGCCATGCTGCGCCTCCTCTAATAAATTGCTCCAGCATTTTTCCATTCTCATTCATCCCGTGTTGAGTGAAGTATCCGCGAAGCCTGTCTGAATCAAATGCTTGAGGAAACTCAATCTTTTTCCTATGCCTCATTCAACCACCAAATTCAACCAAGTTAGAACTTGGGCAAGCTGCGGACCTTTTGAGCTATAGCCAGGCATAGCGCAGTGTGCGATCTCTATGAATTTTTCCGACCCGCTGCTATGGTTCCAGCAATTTGACAATGGCGGCTGCAGACCTCGATCTCTCGGTTATTGTGCCAGCATACAATGAAGCGGAAAGAATTCCGACGACCCTAAAAAGGCTCAAGGAATATCTGAGCGGTCAATCGTACAGCTATGAGATCCTCGTTGTTCTGGATGGCCCGTCCGACTCTACGCGCGATGTGCTGAGAAGATTGTCAGGCGAGATCCAGCATCTCAAGATCATTGATCGTCCCATCAATCGCGGCAAGGGCTTCACGGTGAGAGAGGGAATGCTCAGGGCTTCAGGTAGTGTGCGGCTTTTCACTGACGCGGACAATTCCACGGACATCGACCATTTTGAACTCATGGAGCGCTTATTCGATCAGGGTTGTGACGTGGTGATCGCGTCGAGGAGCTCGAAGGACGCTGCTGAAGCGACACAAACTATTCCTCAGATCTGGTACAAGCGCATTTTGGGAAAGGCGGGCAACCTGATGGTTCAGCTCATTGCGGTGCGAGGCATTTGGGACACCCAATGTGGATTCAAAGCTTTTCGCGCGGAGGCAGCGGAACGGATTTTTTCCCAGGCCAAAATTACCGGCTGGGGCTTCGACATCGAAGTTCTAGCCATGGCGCGCGTCCTAGGCTTCAAAGTTGGTATAATTCCAGCCCACTGGATCAATGATGACAGAAGCCACGTGGGTTGGCTGGACTACTTGCGTGTTTTGGCCGACGCGGTCAAAGTGCGCTACAATTTATTTGTGGGGAAGTACAAACTTCAAAGATAGTGAAGTTTGGCCTTTCCCTGCGCCAGGGTTTCCTCCGCATTTCTGATTCGATCGACGGTGCCGAGATCCTGCCAAAACCCATTAAAGTAGAAACCGTATAGTTTCTCTCCTTCAAGGAGCATTTTCGGATAGGTATGCTTGGTTGTACCAAACTTTTGCAGGCCCTTTTCCATATTCATATAATCAAAGATACGCGGCTGAAGGATCTGCACGCCGGTAAACATGAGCTTGGTACCTGAGGCTGGCGGTGCCTCCGGTCTCTGCGTCTCAAGAAAGCGATAAATCTTCCCGTTTGAATCGATCTCAATGGAACCATATTGGTCGGCAAGTTCGTCCGGTCTGAGCACCAGGGTAGCCTCTGCGTGGCTGTTGTCATGGAACGCTGCGAGTTCGGCCAACGGCAGATCGATTAACACGTCAGTGTTGATGACGATGAACGTTCCGTCTTGCAAAAAGGGTCTAGCCTTGAGCAATCCTCCCCCGGTGTCGAGGAGCTCGGTCTCTTTGGAATAGATAATGCGCAATCCGAGCTTGGAACCGTCGCCGAGGTAGGTTTCGATCTGTTCTCCCAGGTGATGAAGGTTGACAACAATTTCTAAGATTCCGTAATGCCTGAGTAGTCGCAGCGGATACTCGATCATTGGCCTGCCGGCCACGGGAACCAGAGCTTTGGGAGTGGTATTCGTCAAGGGACCCAGCCGCAGCCCTTGGCCAGCGGCAAAAACCATCGCCTTCATCGCAGTTCCTCGAAGTGATCTGCAAGGAGAGGAATTACTTTCTTTAACTGTGGGAGTCGCGCGAGATTGCGTTTCAACCGGTGCAGCGTCGGCCCGATGAACTTCTTATAGCCGGGTTTTCCCTTTACCAGGTCAAGGTAGTAGAAGCGGCCGACCACCTTGAGGTCGCGCTGGACGACGGACAGCAAATAAACCTCAGAAAAGTCATCGCGGTCGATGGGTTGCTTTGCGGCTTCCGAACGCTTTTCTATGTAATAGTCGATGAGGCGCTTTTCGAGAGGCGGTTGGATGACGCTATCGGTAATACGATCGTTGAGTAAACAAGCGAGATCGTATTGCGGCGGCGCGAGCAGGGCGTCCTGAAAGTCGATCACCGCCATGCGGTCGTCATGGATCATCAGATTCCAGCTATGATAATCGCGATGGTTAAAGCACGCAGGCTGTTGGTCCAAACGCTCCGCGATGTCCGCGAAAATCTTTCTCAGCTCTCCCATGGCGCCGGGAGCCACTACTACGCCCGGTCGTTTCTCCAATCCGTATTCCAAAAAATGTTCGAACTCCCACATGTACAGACGAAAATCGAAGCGCTGCTGAAAGGCGATGCAGGAATCGTCACGCTCCTGGGTTCCACGGATTTGCAGCACCATGAGTTCGTCGACGGCCTTGCGGTACCACGAGAGGATTTCACTTTCCGGCAGGGCCTGAACCCGGTCCCATAGAGCGACGTCGCCCAAATCTTCCAATAACAAAATTCCTTCTTTTTCCCAGTTACCGTAAAGATTGGGCACTCTGGCGCCGATATGAACTAAGAAGCGGTGCAAGTTCAGAAAGGGCAGCTCTTTCGGCGGTTGTTTGAAAACCGCTAGTTCCTCCGAAGAGAGGGACAAGACGTTATTGGTGGGAAAGTTCATAACAACGGCGGATGACGGTGTTTTCGGGCCCTTTAGAAGGGCGCGAAAGTAACGCCGGCTGGAGGCATCGCCGGCAAGACCCCGGAGAGACGCAAGAGCCGTGTCCTGACCGAAGGCAGCGCGAATCTTCTCAGCAATCAGATTTTCAAGTTGAGCCGCCACCAATGAGTTTCCGCCCTGAGCTAGTTTCTGACCGAACGAGTATAACACAATAGCTTATGAATACGCTTCCCGGTTTTTTGTTCTTGCTGGTTTCGCTGTTGGCGCAAATTTTTATGTGCAGCGAGTTGAAAAGGTACCTGCAAAAGCGTGCCGTCGACGCTGGCGTCGGGGAAAAACTAATCCGCTTTTCGGCCGTGCTGTTCATCCTCTCACTTCTGCCGCTCCTGTGGCGCGCGTACCTTGGCTGGCAAGGAGATCGCTCCCTCGCATGGCTTATGCGTGAGTCTTTTCTCCTTTCCCACGTCTGGTGGATGGGTTTAGTTGGGTGCGCTATGGTTCTGCTTGGCTGTGCCTTGTTTCGCTGGTTGGTGCCATTTGCGACACACCGGGCGCGGACAGGAGATGTCGACCTCGGACGGCGCGATTTCTTATACAAAGGCGTTGGCCTCGCGGCGGCTGCGCCGTTGGTCATTTCTGGGTACGGCGCACTAATTGAGCGGCGCCGCTATGAGCTCGAACATTTTCCCATTAAGGTTAGCGGGTTATCGTCTTCACTTTCCCAGTTGACCATCGCTCACCTAACCGATATTCACGTGGGTCCGTTTATGCCGCCGGAGGAACTCGCTCTGTATGTGGACGCGGTGAACGGGCTGCGGCCGGATTTGATCGCTCTGACGGGAGACTTTGTCACGGGGGGTGACGACGAAGTGTCGCCCTGCGTGGCGACATTGGCCAAGCTCAAAGCACGCTACGGTGTTTTCGCCTGCCTGGGCAATCATGACAGTTTCGCCGGGGTGGCCGACGAGCTGGCATATCTCTTGGGAAAGAACGGGATCTCTACCCTGCGCAATGATGCGACGACGATTCAAATTCACGACACGGGAATTGAGATTTTGGGTATCGAAGACCTTGGAACCGGCCGTCCCGATCTGCGGCGCGCGTTAAGGACCGCCGAGAAACATCCCGGGGAGGTGAAGGTTTTGCTTTCCCATCGTCCAGAAATTTTTCCTGTCGCCGCGCGCCAAGGAATCGATCTGGTTCTCTCGGGTCATTATCACGGAGGGCAGGTGAAGCTGCTTTCAGACCGCCTGTCCATTGCTCGCTTCCTGACCCCCTACGCTGAAGGTCTTTACCGTCTGCCGCGGGGAACTGAGACAGAGAAAAAAGGCGCAAACCTTTTCGTCAGTCGCGGCGTTGGTGTTAGCGGACTACCGATTCGCCTCAACTGTCCGCCGCAGATCGCACACCTCACACTTAGAAAAGCGTAAGTTTCGTGTTTCGAGTCTACAGTTTCGAGTGATCGAACGCGAGACCCGTGATGCGAAGCGCGAGACCAAATTCGCCGGCGCCGCCGGCTTGTTAGACTTCTCAGCTGCCGCCAAAGCCGATGGCAACGTTTTCTGCGTCGACAATCACCGGCACCTGACGCCGTCCACTGGAATATTTGAGCATGCGCCGGAGACCTTCCTCGTCTTCCAGCACGTTGATGTATTCGAAGGGTATCTTGCGGCGGGAGAAATCCTCACGGGCTCCCGAAGTATAAGGTCAAAGATCTTTGCCGAAAATCAAGACGGGATTCGCGCTCACGGTATACGCTCCTCGTTCCCAAAACTATCTTGTCCACGATAGGGACAAGAAACTGAAATTGCAAGGGAACCATTCGCTATGTTAGCTTCGTTCCGAATCTATAGTCATATTGATCTGACCTCCGATTCTAACCCCCGCTCATGCCCGGCACTCTGTACATCGTTGCCACTCCCATAGGAAATCTCGAGGACATCACGCTGCGGGCGCTGCGCGTCCTCAAAGAAGTCGATCTCATCGCAGCGGAAGATACGCGCCATACGCAAATTCTGTTGCGCCATTTCGGGATTCGCACGCCTTTAACAAGTTATCACGAGCACAACGAAAGGGCCAAAGCGCGACAATTAATCGAACGCGTCCAACAAGGACAAAGTATCGCCCTTGTGTCGGACGCCGGCACGCCGGCGATTTCTGATCCGGGCTTTCGAATAGTCGTTGAGGCCGTCGCGGCAAGAGTTGCCGTCGTTCCCGTCCCAGGAGTCACTGCCCTTACCGCGGTCCTGAGCGCCGGTGGTTTGCCTACTGATCGATTTATCTTTGAAGGTTTTCTTCCGACAAAACAAAAAGCGCGGCGCGCACGACTTCAAGCCCTGCGCGACGAGACCCGGACGCTGGTATTCTACGAAGCACCGCACCGTTTGAGAGAGGCGCTGAACGACATGCAAGGGATCCTAGGGGAACGACAGGTCGTACTGGCGCGGGAGGTGAGCAAAACTTATGAAGAGTTTTTGCGCGGCCCTCTAAGCAACATCATACAACAGATTGCCGAAAGAGCGATAAAAGGAGAGATAACCCTGTTGGTGAGAGGCTCGGAAGAGCCGCCAGCCATTTCCCAAGAACAGTTAAAAAATGAGATTGACCTGCTTAAAGGGGAAGGCATGCGGGTAAAAGAGATCGCCCAACTCTTAGGCGAGCGGCACGCCTATTCAAAGAAAGAGATCTACCGCATCGCGTTGACACCAAAGCGATCGACTAGCCCGTGACCTTATCGCGGATTGCGCGGTTAACGTTATGACCTATGCGCCGAAGCATGAGCTGGAGGGGCGAAGGAATAGGTCGTTCAAAGTTCCAGGCGGGCGCTTCGCCCGTCCTGAGCCTCGAAGGATCTTTCGACCGGGCAGGGAGATCTTTCACTTCGTTCAAGACAAGCTTTTGAACCTTGAACTCTCAACTATCATCTCTTGATAGAAAATCCGCTAAATTCGCCCCGCGAACTTTCGTAGCGAACGTCAACCAACGTAACACGGGCGCCGGGAGGACCTTGGCGGCACCATGCGATTAATTCCTCAATTTGGGCCTGCTCACCTTCAGCCACGGCTTCTACTGACCCGTCCGGGGAGTTCCTAACCCACCCCGTCAACCTTAATTTTCGTGCTTCGGAGACCGTGGACGCACGAAAATAGACGCCTTGGACTCTGCCTTCGATTCTTAAATAAACTCGGACTCTATCTGGGGATGTTTTCATGCCGAATTCGGCTTCTAATTATCCCAGGAAAAAAGGCCCTGCAATCGATTTTGGACAGATAAAGTAGGGTGTCGGAAAGATTTGACAACTGCCCTGCACCTTAGATAGGCTTACGCGCGTTTATCGGGGTCAGTCTGCCGAAGAGCACGCCGAGACCGTGGTTACTGTTTTTAGCGACCGTTTGAGGCCCTGCTTTTTGGATAAGTCGATCCGGAGACAATGAGCATTCGGTGATCCAACAAGGAGGGCCAAGATGGGAGCGAAGTTATATGTTGGAAATCTTCCCTACTCGGTAACGGAAGAAAGACTCCAGCAACATTTCGCGCAATATGGTTCTGTGGTCAGCGCCAGAATCATCACCGATAAGTTCAGCGGTCGGTCGAAGGGTTTTGGCTTCGTCGAGATGAGCTCCGACGAGGAAGCGCAGCGCGCCACAACGGCGCTAAACGGAACCGATTTCGAGGGCCGAAATGTGGTGGTGAGTGAAGCGCGCCCGCAACAACCTCGCACGCCACGGCCGGGTGGCGGCGGCGGGGGAAGACCACCGCGGCGTGATCGTTATTGACTAACGTTCGAGCAACCCCAGTAGTTCTTCTTCGTTAAGAATCCGGATTCCCAGCTCTTGAGCCTGCTTAAGCTTTGAGCCCGGGTCGGTGCCAGCAACAACATAAGTCGTATTCCGGCTCACGCCGGAAGTTACCCTTCCCCCCTCCGCTTCAATTCTTCTTTGGGCTTCAACTCGAGACATGCCTTCCAATCCGCCGGTGAGAACGAAAGTCGCCCCCGCGAGTTTCCCTTTTTTCTGGGGCTCAGGCTTGAAACGCACCCCGAATTTCAAGAGTTTCTCGATCACTGCGCGATTTTGCTTTTGGGCGAAAAACTGGGCGATGCTTTTGGCGACCTGCGGGCCGATTTCTCGCACCTCCGTTAATTGCTCTTCGGATGCTTGCATGATTGAAGATAGATCCCCGAAGTGCTCGGCGAGAAGCTTGGCGGTTCCTTCCCCAACGTGGCGGATACCGAGAGCGGTCAAGCAACGAGACAGAGTGGCCTCTTTGCTGCGCTCCAAAGCGGCGAGAAGATTTTGCGCCGATTTGTCCGCCATGCGGTCCAGGCCCGCAAGCTCCTCTTTCTTGAGGTCGTAAAGATCTGCGATGTCATTGATCATGCCGCGGCCCACTAACTGGTCGATGAGTTTTTCGCCCAGACCCTCGATGTCCATGGCGCCCCGCGAACCAAAGAACTTGAGACTCTCTTTGAGTTTCGCGGGACAGGAAATCCCGATGCAGCGGTAGGCAGCCTCGCCTTCTTCACGAAAGACCGCGGAACCGCAAACTGGGCAGTGCGTGGGCATGGTAAATTTTCTCTCGCGGCCGTCCCGCTCTTTCTCGAGCACTTGAACTACGTAGGGAATCACGTCTCCGGCGCGCTCAACGACCACGGTATCGCCGATGCGAATATCTTTGCGTTCGATCTCATCCATGTTATGGAGCGACGCGCTTTTCACTATCACTCCACCGATGGGCACGGCGTTAAGGCTCGCGACCGGAGTCAAGGTTCCCGTGCGGCCGACTTGCGGCTGGATGTCGAGGATGCGCGTCGTTGCCTGACGCGGCTTGAATTTGTAAGCGATCGCCCAGCGCGGAGAACGCGCAATCTCGCCGAGCCGCTGCTGGAGCTCTGTGGCGTTGACTTTTACCACTAGACCGTCGATTTCATAGGGGAGAATATCCCGCTGGGTTTCGATCTCGTCGCGGTATTGGAAGACTTCCGTGAGACCCCGACACAGGCGAGGGGAAGGCACAGGCTTTAGGCCCCAATCTTTAATGGCCTCGAGAAATTCCATATGGCTGGCGAAAGTTGCACCGGTCACCACGCCGCGCCCATGACAGAATATATCCAAGGGACGCCTCGCCGTGATGGTCGAGTCTAATTGCTTCAGCGAACCGGCGGTGGCATTGCGCGGATTGGCGAAAAGTGGTTGCCCTTCTTCTTCGCGCTCGCGATTCATTTTTTGAAACGCTTCCCGGGAAAGAAAAACTTCCCCCCTGACTTCGAGTCGCTGGGGCCAAGCACGCTTATCATGGCGGAGCGTGACGGGGATGGACCGTATGGTTTTCAAGTTCAGGGTAATATCTTCACCGTTGACTCCGTCGCCTCGCGTCGATCCGAGCACAAGCCGGCCTCCTTCATACACCAGTTCCACAGCGACTCCATCAATCTTCGGCTCCGCGACATATTCGATGGTGTCAGTCCGTTTAAGAAAACGTTGAATCCGCTCTTGAAACTCCTCCATTTCTTCTTGGTCGGTAGCATTGCTGAGCGATAACATGGGCAGAGTATGGGTAACCGTTTTGAAGCTCGGCAACGGAGCAGCGCCAACTTTTTGGGTCGGCGAATCGGCCGAAGCGAACTCGGGATGATCCTTTTCCAGCTCAACGAGTCGGCGAAAAAGCTCATCGTACTCCGTATCGCTGATCAATGGATTGTCCAGCACATGGTAGCGATAATTGTGCTGCTCAATCTGCTGACGCAGATCAAAGATCTCCCGCTCTATATCGATTGAATCTTGGTGGGGCTTGCTCATAAGCGTTGATGAAGGCGCCCTTTCAGGATGCCGATTTTTAGCCGATATTAAAAAGTAACATAGTTATCGCGGTGAATGAAGTTCGTTCGACGTTACATTGACCCCCTCTAGCGAGTATGTTAACCCTTTTCATAATGGATACACGATTCCTTCGGAGGACGGTTCTGCTTTTGATTCTGTCCGGTTGCTCCTCCGCGGTCTCCGATCTTAAGCCCCCTCCCGATGGGCTCGTCTGGAAGCCCGAAGCCCCCTTTGTGCGCGAGAGCAAAGTTGAAGTGCCGCCCGAAGCAAGGGGCATGTACCACTTCATGAAAGGTCAATTACTGCTGGGTGATGGGGACTTTGACGCAGCCCTCAAGGAATTCGAGGTCGCAGTCCAGGACAATCCCAATGACGCCTTCCTGCATTTCCGTTTGGGAACCCTTTACCTGAGAAAAGGGGATTTAAAAAAAGCCTTAGCAGAAGCTGAGACGGCCGTCCGCATCGCACCCAAAAGTGTTGATAGTCATCTGCTGCTTGCCGGGCTCTACTCATCGCTTGGTGAGAACGATAAAGGATTAAACGAATACAACGAGGTCCTCAAACTCGACCCCAAAAACCAGGAGGCGCTGCTCTATTTGGGGGCCTTGTACCTTCAG
>Ga0209684_1000039_pt1 | contig 22568 bp, 23 predicted proteins | sample PanSoiPlot6MoBio_FD_188322 | JGI IMG/M metagenome (GOLD analysis project Ga0209684, IMG submission 188322) | Tropical forest soil microbial communities from Panama analyzed to predict greenhouse gas emissions - Panama Soil Plot 6 MoBio (SPAdes)... | ecosystem: Environmental > Terrestrial > Soil...
AACTCGAACCGCAGCTCTTTCATGTCCCTATCAAACGGATTGAAGTGCTGGTGGTGCATCATCCCCGGCGGCACGTGCACCGCATCCCCTTGGTTCCAGTCATAGCGCTTCCCACCGATCTCCGAATAACCGTCTCCCTCCAAGGCGTATAAGTAAGCTTCCGGATGCGCATGGCTGTGGCTCTTAGTGTGCGCTAGATCCACAAAGATCGAGCTGATCGCCACCCCCGTCGCTTTGAATCCGTTCTGCTTGCCGCTGCGACCCATGAGAAAATAAGTCGCCCCATGCTTCGATTCATCCGACTTCTCATGCTGCTTCTGGTGCATTGAGATCCGCCGCCCATCCTCCGGCCAATACTGGGACTCTTCCTTGGGAAACTGCCCCAGGACCTTGGGGTCGTTCTCCCCGCAGTCCTCCAACTGCTCCATTTTGCCCATGTAAATATCGGCTTCCAGATGCCAGGCTAATCCCGAAAGATAACCTACCGGAACTTTGCCCGTGTTGAACAACTGATGGGGTGAGCGGTAGGGAATGTGAAAAACCGTGCCGGGGAAAAAGTCGTAGCGTTGGTCGTCCAAAACCATGAAGCCCTCGCCGCTCTCCACGTAGATGGCTTCTTCGCCGTGAAAGTGTTTGCCGGTGTGCCAGCCCACGGGAATCTCGGCTCTCATCAGGCAGCTTCCGCCGGTGGGGAAGCCCAGCTCAGGGGCGATCATCAAAGCGGCTTTGTAATCCTGCCGCGTGCGCACCCATTTGAGCTCTTTCCCGCGCGCTACCCGCGGCGCGTCGTTGACCTTCTTGTCGTTGGCCTGGGATCGTTCCAGCCAGGCACTGTAAAAATCACTCATAACGACTCCTCTTTCTTCTTGTACTGATTTTTGATCGTACACACAGCCCGCAGCTTATTCAAATATATAATTTTCATAGCATCGATAGACGTTCGTATATCTTTCGCTCAGCGCGGTTGCTTTGACGGTAAGTTGTTTGCGTACTATATCTCGAGGGTGACCAACGTTTGCAAAACAGTGAGCAGGACAAAACGGCGAGAGCTATACAATGGCAACAACCACCGAAGACTTTAAGAATCTAGGCGTCGGGGTTGATGGCACGACCTCAACGGCAGAGACCCTATTGTTGGCCAAGGAAGCCGATGCGCTGGGCTTTCACAGTTTTTGGCTCTCAGAAGGGTACCATTCGCGCAGCGCGGTTGTCAGGGCTGCTGTCATTGCGACGTCCACCCATAGAATACGGATAGGTTTGGGCATCCTGAGTCCGCACACGAAGCATCCCGCGTTATTGGCCATGGATGCAGCTTCGCTCGACGAGTTAGCTCCTCGCAGAGTGATATTGGGAGTCGGTACGGTCGTGAACGCGCTACGGAAGCATGCGATTGAACGTAAGGGAGCCGCGCGGGTCATCCAGGAAGCGGTTGAGATAACCAAGAGATTTTTGAGCGGAGGATCAGTCCAATATGAAGGCGCCCGGTTTAAGATTCCGGTGCCCGGGAGCCGGTTGGAAATTGATGCGTCGAGGGACTTACCTGTTTATGTCGGAGCTACGGGGCCGGCAACGCTTAGACTAGCCGGACAATATGCGGACGGAATAGTCTTCAACTATCCCTGCGCGCCGAGCTTTGTCAGATACGCCATGCCATTGATCCGCGAAGGACTCACGTTTTCAGGGAGGACAGTAAATGATTTTGTAGTCGCGGCTTATCTTCTGGTGAGCGTCGACGAAGACGAAAAAAAAGCCGTCGACGCCGCCAAGTGTTTCGTCGCGCACAAGCTGCCAACAAGACATTCGGACATGTTGCTGCACGCCGGTGTGACTTCTGAGGAAATCGGCTTTGTTAAAGACATGGTCGAAAGGCTCGGCGTGGCTAAGGCGGCGCCAGAACTTGGCGACGAACTAGTTCGCAAAGTCGCGATTGCGGGCACGCCTGATCGGGTAATAGCGGGCCTGAAACAGTTTGTCGGTTCAGGTCTTCGGCTCCCGATCGTCTGGGAAATAATCGGCCCCAATCGCCGCCATTCTCTCAATTTGATAGCGAAAGAGGTAATGCCGAAACTGGTTACCTGAGCTCGATCAATGATTATTTAGTGTCCTTTCCTCTGAGGCTTATCCCCACGGTCCCAGAAAAGGCTCGCCCAAGTAAGAATTCACATCCGCTTCCAACAACTCAGGCCATTCAGCGAGCCGTCGCGGTTGTCTAAGCTCCTTCGGTCTGGGTTTACGTTCCCATCCGATCTGCTCCATGGAGTGGTAGAGCTGAATGCAGTGGCCGTCGGGATCAAAGGCATAGGCCGCATAGTCGATCCCCGGGTGAAGCTCGAGCGGCAGCGCCTCCGTTACTTTCACTCGGTGTTCCTGGAGGAATTTCACCGCGTCCCGAAGCTGCCGGTAGTTGGCGAGCTGAATTCCAAACGCGGCGCAGCTCGTATGCGAGCTTAATCCCAAAATATCGCGCAGTGCCAAAGGAAAGAGAGCCAGGGAGTGATGCTCAGTGTTAGCGCGCAAGAAAACACAGCGGTGTCCTTTCCAAACGGATTCCTCCGTCAGAGTGAAACCCAACGTGTCGCGGTAGAACGCTTCAGACTCCGCCAAATTCTCCACAAAAAGATAGACCGGTCCGAGGCGCACGATTTTGAATGGCCTGGGGAGCAAAATCCCGTCAACATCGAAGGTCGCTGATAAACTCTCAACGTGGCGATAGCCGGATGTCAGATCCACTTTTTTGGCCAGAGCCTCCTCGACTTCCTGCTGTTCGGAAATCTGTGGCAGTGTGGGCGGCTCGTTGAAGCCTCGGTCATACATGATCCTGGGCTTGCTGTGTCCATTCCAGCCGACCTGCTCGATGCCGTAGTAAAGCTCGTTGCTGTGACCGTCTGGATCGAAAAGATACGTGTGCCAATTGGAGCCGGGCATATCGCGGCCCGAGCGTTGCTGCTTGATATTTCTCTCGGCGAACCATTTGATTGCGTTGCCGACTTCGCTCAGGCTCCCAACCTGCCAGGTTATTTGGTTGATCGTTACACCGGGTTTGTCGCCCCGACCCAATGCGTCGCGAACGCGCTTGGGGAAGAGCACCATGGCGTGGTGGTCGGTTCCGTAGCGAGTGAAATAGCCGTTGGGATTGCCGAGACCGGCTAGTTGAGCAGGATCTTTAGCACGGCGTGAGTAATCCATGACATCGGAAACGCGGAAGCCTAGCAAATCGGTGTAGAAGCGTAAGCCTTCATCCATATCGACAAGGTTGAATCCAAAGTGGCCCAGGCGGCGAATTTTGAATGGTTGATCAAGCACAACGCCGCCGACGTTGAATTTTCCGTGTGCGGTTGGCATAGGGACCTCCTAACTAAAAGCCAGTTGGAATATTACCATTCCATTATTCCACTTATTTGTTACCGAAACAGATATCTTATCTTTTTGCGCAGCCCGCGGCCCATGCGTTTTTTCGCCTCGAACCATAAGCAGAGCAACCAGTTTCTAAAAAACCATGCGAAGGACGTCGAGGTGCTGATCCAGCGGTGGTCGAATTCGAAATCAGCTTTGAATTTTCTAATTTGCAGCGTCTTACCAAACTTTCGTTTAAAGATGGCTTTGACGCTTACGGCGTTACGCGATTCGACGAACACCGTGAGAGTTTCCACCGGCAAAAGGTCTTTTACCCTCGAGAGTTTTTGTGCCAGGTTTACTTCATTGGTCGCGCTGATCTCTAAGAGATGGCTTAACAACTCCTCTTCTTGAAGTGTTTGCGTGACGATTTCTTTTCGTAGTTTGATTTCCTGCCCGGCGTCTTCGCCATAGCCGGCGAGGACGAAGAATGTCTTGTGCTTCGATGTGCGCATCGATTTCTGCCACCAATCGAGCGCCTTGTCCAAGCCGGTGCGAGAGGCTCGGGAGAGTTTCTGAGAGTCCAGGCAGCCGTATGGCATAGCCATGATCACGATAGACGGAATAGCGGTTTGCTCCTTTGCCGCAGATTCATGAAGCTGCGATGTTAGGGTTCGTAAATCATGACGTCGACGGGCTTGCCACCCACCGGGAGATCGGGACACGCGCTGAAGGCAACCAAGAGGTCCATTTCCGCGCGCAGGTCCATATAGTTGCCCGCTGCGGGACGAACCTGCGTGTGTTCCATGCGGCCCGTGGCGCCATCGATTTTCATGTGCTGGTTCAAGTTAAACGGGCTAGGAATGTCTTCCGGAATGATGCCATACGGTTCTAGCGCTCGCGATAGATTTTCGTAGCAGCCATGATCGGGGATCTCGGTGATCTGTCGCGGATAGTATTCTCCGAGCCTCCCTTCCTGCTTGGCAAGCTGGAATCGGTAGCCGCTGCACATCCCTTTCTGTAAATCATGGGTCCCGCCTTTGAAGCCGTCCGCCAAGATCGTCATCATGTGTTGGTTGTTACGCCCCATCAGTTTGTCGCCGGTGGTGACGAAGAGTTTCATGTTGTAAACCTTGGTCCGGGCTTGATCGAAGCGTTCACGTAAATTTTCCAGTCTCATGCACACAAAATCTACGGTAGTCGTTGCGGTGATACGGATCACCTGTCCTTTTTTCATCTCCCCCGCCCAACCTGTGTTGTAGGGGACGTGCTGTTGTTTAATCGTTTTCATCTTGGTCCTCCATGTGAAAGCAGTTCGAATCGATGATTGAGCAAAGCATCATCGAGCGCGATAGAGCGAGTCGACGAAGCCGCTATCGACGATCTCCTTGATGAAGCGGGAGTCTACAAAACGCTCCGGAGTGATTCCTTGAGGGAGCGGCCGGTTGCTGGCGATTTCTGCCAGGATAGTTTGGATGCCTTCACGGGTTGCCTCCGGCACCCGTTTTACATATTTGCGCGCGTACACCTCGTAGATCTGTTCGGTGGCCGGTGTGGTTTTGGTCTTGGTATACTTTTCGATGATAGCGAGGCCGGCTTCTTTATCGGTCTTGAAGCGATGAATTCCTTCCACATAGGCGTGCATGAAGCGACTGACCAACTGGGGATTGGACTTTAAAAAAGCCTGGCGCGCGGCGAATGGACCGAAGGGATAAACGAGGCCCGACATTGAAATGTCAGCGAGCCGGAAATATCCGTCGGCTTGGGCGCGAACGGTTTCGACTCCCGTGGAAAGAACGCCGCTTTGAACGGCGCCGCTTTTTAAGGCGGTAAAAATCTGTGGTCCAGCGCCCGCCTGAAATATGGCCACATCTTTGTCAGCCTGAAGTCCCCATTTCTTTAAGATGTAGCGCGCGATGAAGTCAGTAGTTGCGCCAATACGGCTCACGCCCATCTTGGTGCCGCGTAGTTGCGCCGGCTCTTTGATCGCAGGCACGGAATATAATTCAAAGGGAAGGGAGTCAATGGTGGTGCCGATCAAGACCGCGTCCGATCCCGACAAATTGGCGGCGACCACAGCGCCGGCCGCAGTGAAAGAAATAGCGACGTCGCCGGCGATGAGCGCTTGAAGCGACGGCGGGCCACCCGCGATGTACAGCATCTCAGGCTCGATATTATATTTTTTGAAGATCCCGGCTTCTTTGGTGAGCCAGAGCGGACCATAGGTCATAGAAATCGATGTATAGGCAATGCGCAGTGGTTCGGCGGAGGCAGAGATTGGAAAAAGTAACATTGTAATGAAGAACAGTAATCTCAGAGCGAGAATGGAACAGTGTCGGCGGGACGAAAAATTGTCCCTTCCCCTGCGGCGGGGGAAGGCTAGGATAGAGGCGCGCAGCATGCCTTGTAGACCGGCATTCACCCCTACTCGAGCTCTCCCCCGTCGAGGGGGAGAGAATAAGAAGGCATGAGCAATCATTGGTGTCTACTTGACTCTTGAGACATCGGCGCTTCGTTGTTCGGAATCTGTAAGTTAAATCAAAACACCTGTCAAGGAAATATCTGACGGAGTGTAGGTTTGGTCACACAGCTAGATCGCCCCTAGTGCGGAAAATAATCCCGGAATGCGGTAACCATCAAGTTTGCAAGTCTCTCATTGTAGCTTTCGACATGGCCGTAGTGAGTGAGCTTGGGAACGACGATCAAACGCAGATCCTCTGCGTATGGAGCAAAGCGCTTGAAGGCGTAGACTTCGCGGCGAAATTCGAGTCCCTTCTCGCCACCTTCGATCCAATGGCCTTTGTCGTTTTCGCCGACGATGTGGAGCATTTTCTTTCCCTTCAAGCGATTAAGGTCAGCCTTATATGTGATGAATAACTCTTCGTCGGGCAACCCGGAGAGTTTTTTGATTTCGGGTAAAAGAACATCATGGGCGCTGTGCTCGATGTCCTGCAGATAGGGCTTGAACTGCGGACGCCGATGATTTTCCAGTTCGAACCAGCGTTCCGGGCTTCCCCAGGGTTGGTTCGGTCCCACATAACCGCTTTTAAGATAGCCCTTGGGTGACCGCCGGCTCAAGTCGGTTATATTACGGAAGGGGGCAGCGCGCTCTTCCGGCGACTTTTCGGCACAAGCGAGATCCCACTGTTTGCGAATCCATGCCGGCATACCGGTGCCAAACCCTAATCCACCGATGAGTTTATTTTTAAGACCGTATTGTTCGAGCAGATAAAAATATTCGCCACCCGTAGAGTGGCCCCAACAGAAAATTTTGTGATCGGGCAAGCTCTTTTCGATCAAGACTTTTACCGCCTCTAGACACATGCGGAAGGTGTAAACTGCAAGACGGTTCTTCAACTCTTCATTGGCAGGAATCTCGCCGATGAGGAATTCAGGCCGTCTCTCAGGAATGGGCGGCCACGGGTTGCGGCTGTAGTGGCCTGGGAGAGAAATCGAGAGCACGGGGATACCGAGAGATGCCATATGCTGCGCGACACCGACGCGAGATTTGGTTGGATCGTTTTGGGTGAGGTCGACAAACTCTTCGAGACCGTCCGGGGTAAAAATGAATTCATATTCATTCACGGCGCCGCCATGAATCATGACCAAAGCCATTCCAGGGATCGATACTTTTGCTGGAGTCAACAATCTGCCGTGGACGTCCCACTGGAATAATTGTCCGGGCTTGGCCGGATTCGGGTAACGGTTGATCCGTGTTTCGGTTTCCGCGACGGTAAACCTCGTTCGCGGAAACGGATCGGGAAAACTCTTATAATCCTCGAACGTCATGTAGTAAATGAAATCATCGCGCAACCCTTCGCCTTTACTCAGTGCGGCAACGTAACGATTCATGGCTTCTTGACTCACGGTTTTCTCCCCCGATTGAATACGAGGATCACGACCGCTGAAAGGATATCTCCTTGCTTGTGGTTGTTGTCAAGTACCTCCGCCCAAACCTGTATAAGGGCACGGCATGCCGTGCCCCTACGACCGCCGATATGGTGAATGCGATCATTCACGCAACTGATCAGAGTGCGTAGGTTTCCTTGACAACCCCGCACAGTTGTAGCTAGACGTTTTTACAGGCGACAAGAATTCGATGGGAGGTAACGCGATGGCGGAGCAGGCCACGACATCTTACGAAAAAGTAGACCGCAAGGCAGAAGTGATGGACACCCCGTACGACCGCTGGATTTCTTCGCAGGGCATCGATGTCGTGCGCGGGTTTTTTGTCGAAGATCTTTATAGCATGCCGCTTAAATGGTGGGATCGCATGGGTGGTCACGGCGTCTATATCATGCTGGACGGGACGGGCTATCTCGATGACGCTTATGTGTGCGCTGTCCCGCCCGGCAAGAGCCTCAATCCTCAACGGCATATCTATGAAGCTTTATTTTACGTGCTCGACGGGCGCGGCGCTACGACGGTTTGGCAAACCAACGGGCAAAAGCAAAGTTTTGAATGGCAAACAGGAAGCTTGTTCGCGATCCCGTTGAACGCCTGGTATCAGCATTTTAACGGCCAAGGGGATCGCGAAGCCAGATTGCTGGCTGTCACCACGGCACCGCTTGTTTTCAACCTGTTTCACTGTGAGGACTTCGTCGTCAACAATTCCTACTCTTTTACCGATCGTTTCAAGGGCGAAGAGGGTTATTTCGGCGGCAAAGGCACGCTCTATAACGACCGCGTCGTTGAAACCAATTTCGTGGCGGACGCCATCAACATCGAACCGGTGGCTTGGAGCGAGAGAGGCAAGGGCAATGCCACCATCTTTTTCGAAATGTCCGAAAGCATGATGGGCTCACATGTCTCGCGGTTTCCCGTGGGAATCTACAAAAAGGCGCACCGCCACGGCCCCGGCGCCCATGTCTTTATCCTCACAGGCAAAGGTTATTCGCTGCTCTGGCCCGAGGGGAAAGAGATGACTCGAGTCGATTGGAAGCCGGGATCGATCGTCGTTCCGCCAGAGGGCTGGTTTCACCAGCACTTCAACTCCAGCGCCGAACCGGCGCGTTATCTGGCGCTAAAAATCCTCAGCCGCAAATACAAGCTTCAACCGGGTAAAATTCAGTCCGATGTGCCGCTCGCCTATGGCGGCTGGCAAATCGAATACCAAGACGAAGACCCGATCATTCGCAAGACTTTTGAGGCGGAATGCGCCAAGTCGGGAGCCGAAGTCAGGATGCCGCCGGTCACACGGGGCGACAATTGACAAGGACAGAGGGTTTCTTAATAATACAAATAGGTTGCGCAAAGGTTTCTTTTTGTGAGGAGACAAACATGCTGAAGCCGATCGCCATGACTGAAGGGCATTATGAATGCCGCTCGCTGGATGAGACGCTGCTGATCTTCACCGATTTGTTGGCCTTGGAAGTTGTCGAGCGAAAAGACAAAGAAGCGGTGGTCAAGCATCCCAACACAAAGTGGCGGCTCGTCGTGCACGAGGGAGGGCCCGATGCGCCCAACAAACCGCACACCAATCACTATGGCTTTCGAGTCGGGAACTCCAAGGAGATCGCCAAGGCCTACGAATACATCTCCGATCACAAAGCGCAGTACAAAATCAAAAGCGTGACCAAGCCCCACGAGGCGCACTATGCGTATTCGATCTATTTCAAAGAGCCGGGAGGCAACGATCTGGAAATCGAATACTACAACCCCGCAGCTATCAAACAGGGGCGGAAAATCGCTGCGCCGCACTGGACAACGCCGCTGCCTGAAGAGAAGTTTCCTGGCCGCGGTTACGTGCCGCAGGCCATGACGCATGGAACGCTGAATTGCGACGACAAACCGACCAGCGATCGTTTTCTCGAGGAAGTGCTGGGCCTCACTATCATCGGCGGCGGACGGACTTCAACTTACATAAATGTTCCCGACGACCCCTGGTATGTCGTCGTTCTGCCGACGACGCACCGGGAATACCTGTCGCCGGCGAATCGGTTTACGTTAAAGGTCGCTTCGGCGGATGAGGTCGCAGATGCGCACAAAGAGTTTTCGACCAAAGGCAAACAGATCGGCATCAACGAATTGTGGGATTTGGAAGAAAATGGGCGAGTTTATTTTCTCTTCAGCGATATCAATAAAAACTGGTGGGAAGTGACATCGTAATCCCGTAAAATCGACGAGGACAAAACGCCGTTGATGGCTAGGCTATCAACGGCGTTTGTGTTTGGGGGAGAAAGCTTTGCTTAGGTGAACTGCGGCATCACTTTTCGGGCAAAGGCCTCCACCGTTTCGCCATAGACTTTCCGGGCAGGCGTGAGCATGAGATGTTTCACGCCGGCGTCGCGTAACGCTTCGATTCTCTCGATGCATTCCTTGGGTGTGCCCGCTATGGAGAACCGGCGGACGAGGTAGTCATTCACGAGATCGGGATCAACTCGATCTTCCATCGGTTTCATCACATCGAAACCGGCCATGAATTTTCTGATGCCTTCCATTTCTTCGGGTGGCACGGTTTCCAGGGTGAAGCGAAAATTATGATGCGCGCGGTTGGCGATGCGATTGCGCACGATGCGCCGCGCTTGGTCGCCGTCGTCGCCAACACAGAGCATGCCGGCGGCAATGATCGCGGCGGCGGTTTCCTCGCGGCCAGCTTCATGGATCCCTTCAGCTATTCGTTCTTTCGCCCAACGGAAAACGTCTAGGTCGAAACCCGTTCCGAGGATAACGCCGTCGGCGCATCGACCCGCCAGCCGCAGACCTTTCGGTCCTTCGGCAGATACGAAAACGGGTGTGGGATGCAGGTTGAAACCGATACCGATGTCTCCAGGAGGGAACCGAATCCGCTTGCCGTGAAGCAGATCGCGAATCATTTTTACACCGGCCTCAAATTCGATGAGAGGCGTGGATTTCCGTCCTTGGGAGTAGACCGGACCGTCGCCGGTGCCGAGTCCGAGAATCGCCCGGCCTTTGGAGATTTCGTTCAATGAGGCAGCGGCGCCGGCGAGCACCGTGGGATGGCGAAAGACCATGTTTGTCACGGCTATGCCGAGTTGCACTCGCTGTGTGATCATCGCGCAGCTGGCGAGGGTCTGAAAGGCGTCGATGGAGCTGAGATGGCTTTCGCCGAGAAAGATGCCGTCGTAGCCCAGTTCTTCGGCGCGGACGGCGCGTTGATGAATCTCATCTATGTTTTTGACGCCGCCGTGAACGCTGTGAAGGCTAAATTTGAGAGACATCTGAATTTGTTCGAAAGAGTTGATCTATGACTGAGTGGCGGCACGGCACGCCGTGCCCTACGATGTCTACCGACTGAAGGCCACTAGGCTGCATCCCGTGGCCCAAGGCACCACCGGTTCATAGGCGAGGAGTTCAGCTTTCCAATCGGGTAAAGCGCCGGCGAGTGTGATCCAGGTCCTGATTTCATGGCCGCCGGAGCCGGCTTCAGCATTGATTTTATCGTGCGAGTATTCAGCCAATACTCTCCGGTCACCGGCGATCAATGTGTCGAGAAACTCCTTGTCGAAGGCGATATTGATTTTCCCGTGCTTCGCTTCGCCGGGCCAGTGGGATAGTCCCCCCGTGGCAATGACGGCGACGCGCTTTTTAGTTTTCTCAAGCGTCTTTCCGAGAAGTTCTCCAAGCACAAGACAGCGTTTCGCCGACGGCATAGGGTTCGTGAGGGTATTGATGATGACCGGCACCACGGCAACCGCCATATTGGGATTGACGAAATGAAGCGGCAACATGGTCGCGTGATCAAAGAGCAGCTCGTCGGAAAAAGTCGGATCGAAGCCGCCGTCAAGGCAAGCGTGGAGTAGTTCCGCAGCTAACTGCGAATCGCCGGGGACTCGGCTCTGCGGAATTCTTAGCCACTCCTCCACCGGACCGGTATAATGATCCGCGCGCCCGATACAAAAAGTCGGCATATGATTGAGAAAAAAATTCGCCCAATGCTCTACGGTAATCGCCACCAGCGCGTCGGGTTTCGTGGCCGCGAGCATCGTGCCCAGCTTGCGATAGTTTCCTAGAAACCGATCGGCTTGCTCTTTGGGCGCGGCCTCCGGCCAGGCGGTCATTCCGGGCGCATGGCTAGCGGCGCAGGCGAATACGATTGACATTTTCTACTCCAATCCGGCTAGAGCCTTGGCATAATCTTCGTTGGAAATACCGTGGAGCAACGTGAAGGGACGAAGCAGCAAGGAATGAACGCCGCGTTGGTATAGCACGCGGATATCCAAACGGCTTACCGCCTCTTTTTCTTCCGCCGTCAAATCGTAGCGCTCCGCAAACGCCGCGGCATCTTTGCGATACTCTTCGCGCCGCTCGGGATTGCGGTTCACTTCGAACATCAATTTTTGCAGCTGGTAAAGGCTGATGGCTTAGCCTCCAGGCGCTTGTGCAGCCATGGTATGACGGTTTCGAAAACGAAAGGAATATTGCCCATGTGACCGCCCGGAAACAGGCGAATCGTTTTGGGATCGCCGTGCTCCAGCAGCAGATAGAAATCTTCCACCGGCACCTGTTTGTCTTCTTTACCGTTGACCAGCAGTATCGGCGCGCAAGGTTTGTCGAGCCAGCCTTGATCGAGGAGGGAAAGGGCGGGCATCGCTTGGTTCAATTCCGCGAGAGTTTTCTTGCCGAAAAGGTTGGCGCGCGCTTCGATAAGATCGAACAAATACGAATCTGCGTTACGCGATTTCTCCTGCCACGCGGGTTGGAAGAAATGGTGAACCCCGCCGCCCCAGTTCACCGCGGCGCGCAGCCGCTTGGGTTCCACATGAGCGAGCTTGGCTGCCCAGTAGCCGCCGAAGCTGGCGCCGACCACGGCGATGCGATTGGCGTCCACTTCCCGACGCTTGCTCAAATAATCCAGCGCGGCGACATGAACTGCGTGGGCATCAGGCGACGCCAGCATTGGACATTCGCCTGTGCCGGGACTATCGAGCACGAGGCAGCCCCATCCTTCCTTTACAAAGCGCTCTGCGAAGGTGTGGCGTTCCTCTTTCCAGTTGTCGATTCCGCCCCAGTGCATGATCAGCGGCGCAGGGGTCCTCTTAGGCAATCTCAGATGGCCGACGATTTCTTTATCGTTGAAAGGTATGGCAACGCGCTCGAGGGGAATATCGAAGTAGCGCGACGCCGCAAGATGCATCTCGCGGGCTTTCAGATAGGCGTGCTGTTTTCCTGGAGTACTCGGAAACGGATGGCGCGCGATACCGTAATAACCGTAAGATTTGAGGAAGGCTTCTTTGGCAGCGGCGTTGTTGCCGGCGGCTTCGGCAGCGCGCGCCTTTTTTTCCCAGCGCTTACCCAGTTCATTCCATGCGGACGCCCAAGGTTCGCCTTCGATACTCGTCAATTTTGTGAGGGCTTCCTCGGCTTCGTGTTTATCGGCATGATTGAAAGGCGCTCGATGGCCCACCCGGCTGCGAATATCATCTTTGATCTCGTCGAGGGTTCGTGGCTTGTCCATACGGGTCCTTTTTTATTTTATACTATTATTCCCGAAATTTTGCGCGGCTTGCACAAATTTCCGGAGAACTGAGCGCGAAGGTACCGAGGACGCAGAGGGAGAGTCTGAAATAAGAAAATCTCTGCGTACTCTGCTCCTTTTCCTACCAAAAGCCAGAGAAGAAAGATAGATCAACCGCAGCTCTCTGTTTAGCGGCGAGTCCGATGACTTTCACGATCAAAATCACGCGCTGTTTTAGGGTTGACCTTTGGCTTTCTCCATGTCACCAATACCCACATCACTGCTTTACAAACTTTTCTTTTTGGGTATAGATTTTTCAATCTGAGCACGGAGTAAAGTATGGCATCCATTATTGACGGCAAAGCGGTTGCAAAAGAAGTCCAAAAGCAAATCAAAGAAGAGGTGGACGGGCTGGAGCGACGGTGGGGAATGGCGCCGGGACTGGGAGTGATTCTGGTGGGAGACGATCCCGGATCGCACATCTATGTCAAAAACAAGGAGAAGGCCTGCAAGGAAGTGGGAATCAAGTCCTTCGAGCATTTGCTTCCGGCCACCATTTCCGAGAGAGAGTTGCTGGCCCTGGTGAACCAACTCAATAAGGATAAAAGCGTTCACGGCATCCTGGTTCAGCTACCGTTGCCGGCCCATATCCGGGCGGAAAGAATTCTGGAAGCGGTTTCTCCGCATAAGGATGTTGACGGGTTTCATCCCGTCAGCCAGGGAATGTTGGTGCTTGGCGGCGATGGCTTCAGGCCGTGCACGCCGATGGGCATCATGAAACTTCTGCAATCCATCAATTGTGATCCCAAGGGCAAAAACGCAGTGGTGGTCGGGCGCAGTAATATTGTCGGTAAACCGGTATCCCTGATGCTTCTCGAACGGCATGCCACGGTGACGATCTGTCACTCGCGGACCGCAAGCTTGCGCGACGAAGTAGGCCGCGCCGATATCCTCGTCGTCGCTATCGGCAAGGCCGGTTTGGTGCGTGGCGACTGGATTAAGCCGGGAGCAGTGGTCATCGATGTCGGCATCAATCGGCTACCCAGCGGCAAGCTCGTCGGCGACGTAGAGTTTGAAACCGCCAAGGAGCGTGCCTCTTGGATCACTCCGGTGCCGGGCGGTGTCGGCCCCATGACGATCTGCATGCTGCTCTACAATACCTTCAAAGCGGCCAAAGATTCTTTGCAACGCGAACGTTAAGTTTCACAGCACAGGCAGAGAATATATATCCATGGCGCAGGGATTGAAACGAACTCCGCTCTATGCCGCGCATCGGCGCGCGCGCGCGAAGATGGTGGAGTTTGCCGGTTGGGAAATGCCGGTTCAGTACACCGGCGTTATCGAAGAGCACCGAGCCGTGCGGCAGCGCGCCGGGCTTTTCGATGTCAGCCACATGGGAGAAATTGAAATTCAAGGACCGGACGCGGTGGAATGCTGTCAACGGATTTCCGCCAACGATGTCTCGCGCATGAAGGTCTTTCAGGCCCAGTACAATTTGCTTTTGAATGATCAGGGTGGCGTCGTTGACGATGTGATCTTTTATCGCTTGGAGCCAAACCAATTTTTGATTTGCGTCAACGCCTCCAACAGCGATAAGGATTTTGCCTGGATCCAGGCACATGCGGCGGGGCAAGTTGAAGTCAAGAATGAGAGCGCACAATATGCCCAGTTAGCGCTTCAGGGCCCGTCGGCGGAAAAGATCCTGCAACCTTTGACGACGGTCGAGCTAGGTGAGATGAAATCGTTTCACTTTGCCTTTGGGGATGTGGGTTCAGTCCGTTGCATGGTGGCCAGAACCGGTTATACCGGGGAAGCAGGGTTTGAGCTCTACAGCCGCGCCGACGATGCGGAGCGTTTATGGACCACGCTGTTGGAAGCCGGCGCGGCGGAAGGTTTGTTGCCAGTGGGACTTGGGGCGCGAGATACCTTGCGGCTGGAAAAAGCCTATCCGTTGTATGGACACGAACTTGACGATACCACTACACCTCTGGAGGCCGGCTTAGAGTGGGTGACAAAATTTTCCAAACCATCTTTCATTGGTCGCGAGGTCTTGGTAAGGCAAAAAGAAGCAGGGGTAACGCGCAAACTCGTTGGGCTTGAGCTAACGGAGCCGGGCATCGCGCGCAGTGAATATCCAATATTTAAGAACGAGAAGGCTATCGGCCGGGTTACCAGCGGCACTCAATCCCCTACACTGGGACGCGCCATTGCGCTAGGGTATGTTTCTGTTGAAGAAGCTCAAGTGGACAACGGTGTCGAAGTAGAGATTCGTGGGCGAAAAACTCGCGCTAAAATTGTCTCTTTGCCGTTCTACGGCCGATAACTGTCGTGCCGGACAACACCACTGGCGCTAGACAAGCATAAGGAGGTCAACGATGAAATTTCCTGAAGGATTAAAATATTCCAAAGAACACGAGTGGGTGCTGGTGGAAGGCACCACGGCGACGATTGGGATCACAGAGTTCGCGCAAGAAGAACTCGGAGACATCGTTTACGTGGAATTGCCGGAGGTGGGAGAGAAGGTCGTCAAAGATGATCCCTTCGGCGCGGTGGAATCTGTCAAGGCGGTCTCCGATGTCTATGCGCCCGTCAGCGGCTCGGTTCTCGAAGTGAACGACGTGCTGCCGGATAATCCGGAGACGATCAATGATGATCCCTATGGCGATGGCTGGATGATCCGCGTCGAGATGACGGATGAAGACGATCTGAAAGATCTGATGACAGCGGAGGAATATGCGGAATATGTAGACCAACAGAAGGAGGACAATGAGGACGAGGAGGACGAGGAGGAAGAAGACGAAGACGAAGAGGAGAAATGAGCACCAGGCATGCGCTATACCCCACACACTTCCGCCGATAAGGAGCGGATGCTTCGGGCCATCGGGCTCGAGTCCATTGAAGAACTCTACCAGCACATTCCGAAAACATTGCGTGAGCGCGCGAGCATCGATCTTCCCGAAGGGCTGACGGAGCTTGCGGTGCGCAAAAGACTGGCTGGTCTCGCCGCCAAAAACGCCAACGCCGCCGATTGGTCGTTTTTTCTTGGCGGCGGCATTTACCATCATTTTATTCCCAGCGCCGTGGATGCGATCGTCTCTCGTTCGGAGTTTTCCACGTCGTATACGCCCTACCAACCGGAAGTTAGTCAGGGCACGCTGCAGGCCTTGTTTGAATATCAAACCTTGATTTGCCAACTCACCGGCATGGAGGTTTCGAATGCGGGGGTTTACGACGGGGCTTCCGCCACCGCGGAAGCCGTCCTTATGTCCCGCCGTATCCAGCCGGCGAGGCGACGGCGGGTTTTAGTGTCCCGGGCGCTCCATCCCCAGTATCGGGCGGTGATCTCGACCTATCTCAGAAATTTGGATGATATGCAGCTTGAGGAAATCCCGTTTGATGTCACCGGCGGTACCGATATCGAGCAACTTTCGCGCCGTCTGAACGACGAATCGATGTGTACGGTGGTGGGCTATCCTAACTTTTTTGGCGTCATCGAAGAGCTTGGTCCGATACAATCGGCTTGCGCCCGTTCAGGCGCGCAGCTGATCACGGTCACTCCGGAGCCACTGGCCTTGGGGTTGCTCAAGCCTCCCGGCGCATGGGGTGCTGATATCGCGGTGGGCGAAGGACAGAGTCTGGGGGTTCCGATGACTCTCGGCGGGCCCGGATTTGGATTTTTTGCTTGCCAGAAAAAATTCGTCCGCAACATTCCGGGCAGGTTGGTGGGAGAAACCGTGGATACGGAAGACCGGCGCGGTTTTGTTCTGACGTTAGCGACGCGGGAGCAACATATCCGGCGTGAGAAAGCGACCTCGAATATTTGCACCAGCCAAACATTGTGTACATTGGCGGCCACTGTTTTCATGTCGTTGTTGGGAAAAACCGGATTACGCCGAATAGCGGAGGTCAATGCGGCGCGCGCTCATGACGCGCGGGATCGTCTGGTATCTGAAGCCAAGCTTGAAGCGGTTTTTTCGGCTCCGTTTTTCAACGAGTTCGTGATGCGAACGAGAGGGGCGGATGAGATGATCAAGCGATGCGCGGCGAATAAAATCGCGCCTGGAGTTCATTTAACGCGGTGGTATCCGGAACTCAAGGATTGTCTGTTGCTCTGTGTTACCGAAATGAACGAGCGAGGGGAGATTGAGCGCCTTGTCAGAACCGTCGCCCAATAAGCATTCATCGCGTGCCGCTCCTCCGCGCCTGCTGTTCGAAAGCGGTTCCTCAGGGAGGAGCGGTTTGTATTGGCCGGCGGAAGGAGAAAAAATTCAGAACCAAATTCCGGCGACCTTTTTGCGCGATGATATTTCCGGCTTCCCTGAATTGGGAGAGCTGGAGGTGTTGCGCCATTTCACCCGGCTGTCCCAGCGAAACTTCGGTATCGAGAGTCAATTCTATCCGCTGGGGTCCTGCACCATGAAGTACAATCCCAAGATCAACGAAGCGGTGGCGCGATTTCCAGGATTCGCGTTGACCCATCCTTTGGCCCCCGCGGAGGTTTTGCAGGGCGCCTTGGAAGTGCTCTACGGGCTGGAGCGGATGCTGATAGAAATCAGCGGCATGGAAGACATAAGCCTTCAACCGTCCGCCGGGGCGCAGGGTGAACTCACCGGACTGATGTTGATCCGTGCCCATTTGATGGAGCAAGGAAACCCGCGCAAAAAAATCATCGTTCCCGACACCGCTCACGGAACCAACCCTGCGAGTTCGACGTTGTGCGGCTACGAGGTGGTTCAAATCTCTTCCAACTCTCAAGGCGTGATCGATACGGCTGGTGTGACCAAGGTGATGGATGAGAACGTCGCGGCCCTGATGGTGACGAACCCCAATACGCTCGGACTCTTCGAAACGAACATCGCGGCCATCGCCGATGTCGTGCACGGCAAGGGCGGGTTGGTTTATTTGGACGGCGCAAACCTTAACGCGCTGATGGGAGTCGCCAAACCGGGAGACATGGGAGTCGATGTGCTCCATATGAATTTACACAAGACGTTTTCAACGCCCCACGGCGGAGGCGGTCCCGGCGCCGGACCCGTCGCGGTTAAGGCACAATTGCGGGAGTATCTTCCGGTACCGCGCATCGTGAAACGAGGCGATGGTTTCGAGTTGCGCGAGGATTTCTCTAAATCGATCGGACGCGTACGCTCTTTCTTCGGCAACTTCGGCGTTCTGCTGCGCGCCTATACGTACATTGTTTCTCTGGGAGGCGACGGTCTCCAAGAAGCTAGCCGCATGGCGCTTCTCAATGCCAACTATATTCGCAAAAAATTGGAAAAGAGCTACCAGATCGCGTTCAATGAACCGTGCATGCACGAGTGCATTTTCACCGATCGCATCCAACATAAAAATGGCGTGAGCACGCTGGATATAGCCAAGCGCCTGTTGGACTACGGGTTCCACCCGCCGACCATCTATTTTCCCCTGGTAGTTTCGGGCGCCCTCATGATTGAGCCGACGGAAACCGAAACGCCGGAAACCCTGGACGCCTTCGTCGATGCCATGCTGTCGATTGCTCAGGAGGCAAAAGAAAACCCGGATATTGTGAAAACCGCGCCACACTCGACACCGGTGAGCCGTTTGGATGAAGCCCGAGCAGCGAGAAAGCCTTTGCTGCGCTGGGAACCTGATCGAAAAAACGATTGAGCCGAGTTGCTAACAACGTCCGCGAATGAACCTCTGAGTCGTGCGCCAGGGGGCCGCATGTTGGCGGGCTCCGTGTTCAAAAGTGCGCGCTCGGCGCATCCTGAGCCTCGAAAGACCTCTCCGGGAAGAAAGATCCGTCACTGTCGTTCAGGACGGGCCTAGAACATTGGACTTTGAACAGCCTTATTCCTTCGCTAGCTACTGCATGAAGCGGTAATTGAGGCGGTTATCGAGATATTCGAAACTGGCGACGATCTCGATACGGTTCTTGTTAATCCAGGGAGGGATGGGCCTGAAAGGAGCGGCGGCTTTTACTGCTCGCACCGCCTCCTCGTCCAGCACGTGGGATCCTGAGGAACGGACGACCGTCGCGCTTTCCAACTCTCCGTTATTGCGAATCGCGAACTGCAGCAAGAGTTTTCCCTGCAATCCATACTTGAGCGCTACTTCCGGATATTGCCATTCAATTTCGATGGAGCGCTTGATGCTGCCGAAATAGGTGATGTACTGAGGGTCCGTAGTATTCAATCCCACCGGGCCTTCGGCGTTGCCGCCTTGTCGATCTGAAGAGGACCAGGTTACCGGCGGGAGCAGCTGTTTGAGAGTGGGAAGTTGGCGATCCGCGGTGGCAATCTGTTCTTGCACTGGTTCTTGGGGCGATGGTTTTTCTCTCCGCGGTTCTTTTTCACTGCGGTTTTCCCGCGCACCGCTGGGTCTGTCTTCTATGATGGGAGAGCTTTTCTGGGCAACGATGACGGGCGCCCGGGATGGGCGCGTTGGCGCTTCTCTCGGCATTCGTGTCACCGCAGTGGGCTTCGCGGCTCGTGGAGCAGCAGGTGTCGGTGGTTTCGGCTCCGGAGCAGAAAGCACGGAAACAGGGATGACATCCTTTAATAAAGGGGTTTTATGCGGAAACTTTGGCCACGCTAGAAAGAGCAAGGCGTGGCACATCAAGGAAAGAATGAAGAAGCGCGTTAAGGAACTGTTGAAGCAGGCCACAGTGGATATAGTATCGCATTGCAACACAACGTTGCAAAGGGATCATCGTCTAGCATAGTATAGCGATAATCGAGCGCGCGCTGTGGGCTTTTGGGAACTCATTGTCATTCTCTTAATCGTGGTGCTGTTATTTAATCGGCGCTTGCCGGAGCTCGGCGACAGCCTTGGCAAGAGCATTAGAAAATTTCGCAAATCGGTTCGGGAAAATGACGAGATCGATATTACGCCCAAGCGCGATACGAACCAAAAAGACAAGAGCGAACGATAGATTTAAGCTTCCCCTTCTGCCGACAAAATCTCACATCCGAAATCCTTTGCCGCCTTGGTCGGTTTCAGAAACACAATCGTGAACGACACGGAATCGCCGGGCGGAATTTCAAATGATTTTAATGGCTTCAAACGTTGGAGGTCGGAAATGTCTTGGGCCGTCATGCCTCGGACAATCTTGGGTGAAATCGCATTGCCGATCCAAATCGTCTGCTGTTCGATTTCTCTGCCTTCCTGGTTATAAAGCCGGCCTGCGAGCCGTACCTCGCGAATGACGATGGGGTTTTGATTCAGCGCCGATCCGGTGACTACGAAAACCTCGCGGTTGCCCTGAATCATCTGATAGCTAGCCTGGAGCGATTGGAGCAGGACGCCGTTTTTCAAATGATTGTTCTTTAGCACCGAGGATCCCACAACAGGGATTTTTCCCACGATGTCCTCTGACGATAGTGGATGGACTTCGTGGTACGCGGTAGCAAAGGAATAGAACAGCACCAACAGGCCGAACAGGGTCAAAAAAGGCACGATGGAGACGCGCTGATCGCGATGAGGCGCAATCGGGTAGACATTGGCGACGGCTTCTCGACTGGGAGGAAAAGTTACATCCAGTATGGGCTGTTCTTTTCCTTGCGGATCACGAACCGCAGCGATGGGTTCTTTTCGAGCCGTTTGTTCAGGCCCCGCCATGGTAAAAGCTTCTTCGTCTTTTGCTGCATTGACATTTATTGACCAATGATCGGACAACTCGCTGTCATCAATTAGACGCTCGCCATTCCGGATGGGAGAATCAGCGAGTTTCTCTTCATCCTGCTCTGGCGATTTTTCTTTCTGCTGCGCTGGAAAGGTGAAGCTAAGCTCCCGTTCTTCATCCATGCCGGTTTTCGCGGAAGTTTCCTCTGGGTTGGATGATTCCGATACTCCCGGTATTTCCAGCTCGAAGGTATGTTTACAACGAGAGCAGCGGAACGACGGCAGGGCGTCCGTAACCACGTCATCGGAGACCTTATATTTCGTTTTGCATTGTGGACATTGAACGACCATCGGCGATCCTTTTTGGGGGAAAAAGAATAAATGTGAGTAAAAACAAGCTAATTGTAAGGAAATTCGCGAAAAATTCAAGGTTTTGGTATTAACTCATCTGGGGCTGAATAAAATTTGGTAAAAAACGTCCAAAAAGTAGGGTCACTGTGGAGTTAAGCGACTGGGAATTGGTGCAAAAGTGCCAATTGGGGGAAATGGGGGCTTTCCAGGAGCTTGTCTCTCGGTACCATCAGAAGGTTTACATCGTGGTTCTCGGTTTACTTCGTAATCGCGATGATGCCATGGAGGTTGCCCAAGAAACGTTTTTTCGCGCCTATCGTAAAATCAAAAGCTTTGAAGGCGGCTCCTCCTTCTACACGTGGCTCTACCGGATCGCGGTTAACATCGCGATTGACACCCAACGACGACAAAAGAGGAACCTACTGGATTATCGTGACAATATGGACGAAGTCTTCGAGGAGCAGCAGGAGGTCGCTAAAGACCCATTCTCGGACGTTCACGAAAAGGAGTTGCGCGAAAAGCTTCTGTCAGCCATCAATGATTTGACACCGGAACATAAAGCGGTCATCGTGTTAAGAACCTTGGAGGGACTTTCTTACAAAGATATCGGTGACATTCTCGGCTGCTCTGAGGGAACGGTGATGAGCAGGCTTCATTACGCGAGAAAGAAATTGCAGGAAAAATTGCGGGCGTATTTGTGAAGAGTTGCGACGAAATTAGAAAATGTCTGGGGGCATGGGTCGACGGCGAATTGGGCCGGGACGAAGCCGATGCCGTTCGCTCCCACGTCGAGGCATGCCCGGCATGCAGCGAGGAGCGCCGGCAGCTGGATAAACTCAATGTCTCGATCAAAAGTGTATTGGCGCCTCAACGGCCGATAGCATTTGAACCTTTCTGGCGCGGGGTGGAGCGGCGGATCAACGAAAAAAATTCGTGGCGTGATGAATGGATGGACCGGTTGCGCGGCGCTTTCGGCAGGCCAAATTTGGCCTGGAGTATCCCCGCTGTGATTGGGCTCGCGCTGGTTTTATATTCTCTGCGCTTTTGGAAAGAGCCGACGCCGCGAAATAATTTTGCTGCTGTCGAATCCATCGACGCCTATGGCCGAAACGTTGCGCTGCTGCGTGAAAACGAAACCAGAACAACGGTCATTTGGCTTTATCAGAACCAAGAAGGTGACGATGAAACTTCCGGGGAAACTTCTGAGCAAAGCCCTACTTTCTAGCTTCCTAGCGCTCCTTGTGGCGGTTTATCTGGGCGCGGCGGAAACCGCTTCGCAGGCGGTAAAAATCAAGATCGACACGATTCTAGCCAGCAATCAAAGCGGGGAGTTCGACTCCCGGCTCAAACCGTTAGAAAAGCAGCTCAAGGTTCTCAAGTATAAATCGTACCGCTTACTGAAAGAAGAAAGTCAAAACGTGGCCTCCCAAGGCAGCGGAAGTTTTCAAATTCCGGGCGGGCGGACTCTCATCGTATCGCCCCAGGATTTCCGCGACCAGCAAATCGCGTTAAAGGTGCGGCTGCAGGGGAGTGAAAAGCCGCTGCTGGATACGACGCTCAAACTGCAAAACAAGGGAAACTTTATTTTGGGCGGGCCACCCCACGAAGGGGGAGTGTTGGTTCTCGCGATTTGGGCAACCCTTCAATAGCGGCCGCAAAGTAGTTCAATTCGTTCAAGCGGTTCAAGTCGTTCAAAGCGCTCACCGCACTTCCCGAAGCCGTTCTCCGACTGCGGAATCAGGGTTTAACCGGATCGATGACAATTCAGCCCGGATTCCTCAGTTGAACGTAAGTCATGAGTGAGGAGCAAACCTTCCATAGCGAAGACAATACATTCTGCCTCTGAGCACGCCAACAATCGTGAGTG
>Ga0209684_1000040_pt1 | contig 21861 bp, 18 predicted proteins | sample PanSoiPlot6MoBio_FD_188322 | JGI IMG/M metagenome (GOLD analysis project Ga0209684, IMG submission 188322) | Tropical forest soil microbial communities from Panama analyzed to predict greenhouse gas emissions - Panama Soil Plot 6 MoBio (SPAdes)... | ecosystem: Environmental > Terrestrial > Soil...
GTACGGAACGGGAGACGGTCATGCAAACGGCGACTTTCACCCGCCACGGAATTGACCGGATTCTCAAGTACGCCTTTGACCTGGCGCGCCGGCGAGCGAAAAAACATTTGACCTCGGCCACGAAGTCAAACGGCATTACGATTACAATGCCCTATTGGGATGAGCGCGTGAAGGCGGTGGCGGCGAACTACCCCGACGTCAAATGGGATCAGTATCACATCGATATCCTGACCGCGCATTTCGTCCAGCACCCTGACTGGTTCGATGTCGTGGTTGCCTCTAATCTTTTCGGCGACATTCTCTCCGACTTAGGACCGGCCTGTGCTGGCACCATCGGCATTGCACCGTCGGCGAACATCAATCCCGAAGGTGAGTATCCGTCCTTGTTCGAGCCGGTACACGGCTCTGCTCCGGATATCGCGGGCAAGAAGATCGCGAATCCGATCGGCCAAATCTGGTCGGGGGCAATGATGCTCGAACATCTAGGCCATCAGGATGCTGCTCAAGCTATTATGAAGGCGATCGAGACGGTCCTCACGGACGGCCCGCATACGCGTGACATCGGGGGCACAGCGAGCACCGGCGAGGTTGGGATGGCGATTGCAGCGATAATTTAACACTTGCGTAGTGGTGTGCTTTCCTCTCGTGAGCGCCAATTCACAGGTCAGGAATTGGATTCTATTGTTCGTTGTTCGGGTCTCGTCCGGAAACGCCAGAGTCCCCGGTGATGTGGCGGCAATACCTCCCGGCCATGACGCCTGGGTAGTTGGAGACGAACCGGTAGTGGTCATTGATATCTCTGGAATGAAAGAATACGCGAAGCCGGCTGTCAGAAAAATCATCAAGAAGACCCGTAAAGTTAACAGGAAGAAAAGGCGCTAACGCTCGACGCGCTGTCGGGTTTCATTATTTACCCGAGCGGCCGGCCTGTTTCGGCACCATTGGCGTCGGCAAAAAAAGAAAAGTTCTGCGTACCCTGGGCTTCTGCGGTAAATCCCGCTGTCCTAGTTTTGGTTACGCCTTTGCCGCGTTAGCGTCTACGCCGTTGTACCCGGGCGACCCGCAATCAACGGCCGCTTGACGTGTACAACAGCGTAGACCAGCTCAGTGCCCAAGCACGCACTATCGAAATCAAGATTGGCCAAAAACAAACAGCCACTGATCCGCTGGAGCTTTAAAACCACCTGGCGTCGGATCTCAAGCAGTCTTTCTTGCGTTGCGTCGACTCCAACTCATTGCGCCGATCAAGCCGACTCCAAGAAGTATTATTGACGCGGGCTCGGAAGCGTCAACCAGAATGGCGCCGAAGCTAGTAGTTCCAGGACCGAGGAGGTGTATGTTTGTCACCGAGGTTAACGAATACGCACTGTCAATTGTGGGCGCGGCGGCGCAGCTACCAGCGAAGGTAAATGGAATGCTGCCTACACTTAGCGGGCCCGTTGTACAAACTGATGTGCCCGGGCCTGTTCCAAACAAATTATTTGCTAGGTCCCGATATACTGAGTACGTCGCCGTTGATCCGGGCGCGGAGTTGATGATTCCACCGATGCTCGCGAGAAAATTGGCACTCCCCGCCCCGGAAAAATCTGTGTCAGACAGGGAAATAGTCAAGTTAACCGCGCCGGTTGAAACAATCACGCTGTCCAGGTGGTGCTGCGGCAGCGCGGTGCTGCCAATCATTGGTCTCGAAATACCGGTGCCAACGTTCAAGATAACATTGCCGAAACTATTTGTGAAAAGAACCGCGCCGGCTTGGGCAGAAAGATCAGCAGAAGCGTTATCAGCAACGGTAAATGTGCTTACGCCATCGGAGACTTGATACGTTAGCGTGGCCCTCGCTGCAGATGTCATCGCGAGAAAAAATACTATTGGGAAAACGTATGAAGCTAATCTTTGTTGTCTCATCCTTACCTCCTCGTAGTTTTGGTTACACCAACCCATGCGTAGTTAGCTGCGCAGACTAACCATGCTCATTGGTTGACAAGGCGCGACAACTGAGCAAGCTTTATACCAAACCGCAACTACTTGATCTTTCAAGGCGAGTGACACATGTGACACTGTAAGTATTATTTACGTTTTTTGAATCTAACAATCGCTTACTTGTTAACTCCGCGATTTCAAATTACAATTCTAAAGTAAAACTGTAATATTGGTGAACAAATTAGTTTTATCAGGAAGATAGAGGTTTTATCTAAGCAAATAATGAGATTTAAACTACACCTTGATCTAGTTTAACTTCTTTATAAAAAACCACTCAGCTAATAAAATTAAATTATGTCTTTAATTTTCTAATGGCTCATTGATACTGTTCGTTTTGTTTACAATTTGGAGAACCGGGATGGCGCACTGCTTACAGATGAGCTTACGGACGAAAACGTTAAAACCTCAAAGTGATTCTTTAGATTTGCCTTGACCGGGGTTAAAACACCGGACTCGCCAAACCGTCCCTTGGAAGGTAACGGAACCAGCGTGATCCAATTTATGGCACGATTAGCGTTCGGGTCACGCGGCGGTGGTCTGTCACAGCCTATCCCAAGAGCTTATGCCGAGATTCAGCGGTCGCCTCTTTGAACCTGGAATTATTTTTCTGACGTAACTCTCTGTTTACCGGCTTTGAGAGATGCTGCTGCTTCGTTCATAAACGACCAATTGGCGAGTTTAGCGACGGGAAAGGTGGTCGGCACTTCGGCCAAGGTTGCTGCGGTTCGCAAGCCTTTCTCAGAGGGAATTCCAGTATCCGACCAGATATCTCTCAGTCTCTGGTAAGTTTTTTTTGCGCTTTCCAAACTCTCCAAACCGAGGAACTCTTTTAACAAGGGAAGGACTTCTTCGCCGCGAGTTTTCGTGTATTCAATTCCTCTAAGAGTCCCAATCAATATTTTCCTCACTTCGTTGGGATGATCCCGGAGCTGGTCATTGTGGGCGACGATGCCGGCAAGTGGAAAATCCAAAATATCTTTAAGATAAACAAGTCCCTTAAAACCATCTTTCTCCAGGTACAGATCATGAGGAATCAACAACATCGCTGCGTCAACCGTACCGCTTTTGAGCGCTGTAATGCCGTTCGGCGTGCTCCCTAAGCTAACCGTTTTTACGCTATTGGGCTCAATCTTGTACTTCTCTAAAATCGCCAGCAGTTCGCGGTGGACAGTGCCGCCGGGTTGGCTAATGGCGACGACACGCCCGCGCAACTGCACCGGTGAAGTAATCTCGGCCTTCGTCACCAGGACATGATGAGATCGCTCACAAAGCACCATAATGAGGCTGGCGGGGAGCCCGCGCGTAATAGCGGTCATCGGCGAACCGATTTGCGTGATGAAGCCAATTTGCCTCGCTGCCAGAGCGGCTAAAGCCGTGCGCGCTTGCATGGTTACCGGCAATAGGTCGAGGCCCCGTTCGCGAAATATTCCCCTTTTCCATGCCACATAAAGTGGAAACCACGTCGCACTGTGGGTTGGAACGCCTACATGGATGGTGGTGACCGTATCGGCATCGGCGCGATGAAGAAATAGGCACAGGAACGCAAACGCTAGGGAGAAGATGAATTTCTGTCGGCTCTGATTCATGTCTTTGTGAAATACCTTTTCACTCCGAATTGATTCATGATCTTTACGCTCGCCCGCAGAAAATAAAAATGGAGATTTTCGTCATGCCCGCATGCATTGCCGGCATCCATTAAGTTTGCAGGATGCATCCGGGGACATCCGTGTCAGCCTGGATTCAAGTACTCCGTGCTGGAATGACACAATCGAGGAGTCGTACTAAAACTACTCAGGGGCCTCCATCATATTCTCGCAGGATTATGCGCAGGACACAAAGTTGGAAATCCGAATTCCGAAATTCGAAATTTCAAATTTTACTCTGCGTACTCGGCGCCTCTGCGGTTAATCGTGCTTTCCTGCCTTGGGCTTCGCCACCTAGGCTGAATGTGACGCCTCTCGCTGCGAAAGATCCAAGACGATGCCGTCGGGATCGGAGAGCGAATACTGTCCGACGCGGCAGCCGTCCATATCTTCTTTCGTGATGTGTCCGAAAACCCCGCCGGCGATGTCTTTCGGCGCGGCCTGGGGGAATGATGCCGCAAATTCGGCAAGGCTTCTCTTCGCATCTTCCAGGCTCTCCACCGCAAAACCAAAATGATCGAGCCCTTGCCTCATGCTCATATAGGAATGGTTGGTAGTTCGCCTAATGAGAAGATCCACGGCGCCATCGGTTACGCATAGCGTATCAAAAGTTTTTGCCTTCCTTGAGACCGAAAACCTCATGATAAAATTCCGCCACCCGTTCTGGTTCCGAGGCTCTGATGGCAATATGGTTGATCTGCCTTGGTTGTTTCCAACCTTCATCTTTGTAACCTTCTTGGACCTTTGGATGTTCTTTCCATGAGATATCGAACTGCGCTCCCGCCGGCTCGTGACTCCTGAATACGGCAAACGCCACTTGCTCTAACCCTTTGGTGACCAGAGTCTTCGGATACTTTTGTTTCATTCTATCGAGAACATTCTCAACATCGTCGACCTCAAAGCCGAAATGGTCTAAACCTGCCGCAAAGCTTGGACGCCGCTTCAGGACGGCGAGCCCGATCACGCCATCGCTGATGTGTCCTTTGTTAGGATCATTAAAGCTCCGTGTGATCCGTTTCATCCCGAATACGTTTTGATAAAAATTCACCATTTCATCCTGATGCTCCGTATAAAGAGCCAGATGTCGAATTTTAGCCGACATGATACCTCCCTTTTGTCATACGATTTCGTCACAATATCCAGCCGCTTGCGTCGCTCATCACAAACCAACGGTATTGCGTCAACGGGGTTTTCGCTGGCCATCTTTGTTTTGCATGTTTGAAGAATCAATCTCGTTCCACTGCACTCACGTTCTATAACAATAAAGCTCCGGATCTTTTCTCTGTAGCTTGAACTGCCTGTGATCGCTTCGCAGGCTCGGGCTGGAACGCAAGCAAGACTACAGTGCTGCGCAGGTTGGCGATGTAGTGATCGGGTGGATCAATAAGGACCTCCCGACCGGCGGCAGCGAAGTCTTCGCCGCCTGGCAAGCTTGTATCGATAGCCCGATGCCAATGAAGCTCGGCATCGAGCGGCGGCAGGTTCACCCATTGGGGTTTGAAATCTCCGTTGAGAATAAAAAATAACCGGCCAACACCCATATCCGCTCCATCCTCGCTCGCGTCGAGCTGATAGCAAAGCGTGCGCGCTTCTGCGTTTTGCCAGTCTGGGCTGCCTGAATTGGGAGCAAACCAGGTCAGGTCTGGGACGCCATCAGCGTCGAGGTTTTCCCCAAGAAAAAATTTACGCCGCTGGAGGATTGGAAAGCGGCGCGTAAACGCAATCACCTTGCGAAAAAACTCGAAAATCTCGCTGTTCTTCGGGAGCATGGACCAATCGAACCAGCTGATTTCATTGTCTTGACAGTAGGCGTTATTGTTGCCGCGCTGCGAGCGCGCGAACTCATCCCCTCCTAGGATCATGGGCGTACCCGACGCAAACAAAAGATAACAAGCGTAGTTTTTCATCAGCTGCTTGCGCAATGACAAGACGGCAGGATCGTCAGTATCGCCCTCCACGCCACAGTTCCATGAGTTGTTGGTGTCCGATCCATCTCGATTATTTTCGCCATTCTGCTCGTTGTGTTTGGTGTTATACGAGACCAGGTCGTGCAATGTGAAACCGTCATGGCAGGTCATGAAATTCACGCTGTTGTAAGCGGAACGCCCGTCATCGCCGTAAAGATCGGCCGATCCCGTGAGACGCCAGCCCAGGTCCGCCAGTTGACCGGAGTCGCCCTTGCCGAAGCGACGCATGGTGTCGCGGAATTTTCCATTCCATTCGGACCAGTCAACGGGAAAATTGCCCACCTGATAGGTGCCGATGTCCCAAGGCTCGGCGATCAGGATCGCGCGGTTTAGCACGGGGTCCTGGGAGATTGCGTCAAAGAAGGGCGCCGACTCCTGGAAGTAGCCGTCACGCTCGCCGCGTCCGAGCACTGCAGCCAAATCAAAACGAAATCCGTCCACGTGCATTACCTCTACCCAGTAGCGCAGCGAGTCCATGACAAGCCTGATGACTGCAGGGCTGTTGAAATCGAGGTCGTTGCCACAACCTGTAAAATTCATGTAGTAGCGTTGCGGTGCATTTTCGGGCCCAGTGAGATTATAGTAAGCGAGATTGTCCAGGCCGCGGAAGCACAGCGTCGGACCCATCTCGTTACCCTCGCTCGTATGGTTGTACACCACGTCCAGGAGCACTTTGATGCCCGCCTTGTGTAGCTCTCGGACTAAGGTCTTGAATTCGGTGACCTGGCAGCCAGGTGCGCGCCGCGTTGAATAGGACGACTCCGGCGCGAAGAATCCGATCGAGTTATAGCCCCAGTAATTCGTGAGTCCTTTCTCAATCAGAAAGTCATCTACGTAATATTCATGGACCGGCAGCAACTCAACCGCATTGACGCCCAACCGCGCAAGGTGCGGGATCTTTTCGATGAAACCCAGGTAGGTGCCCGGGAAACTCACGCTCGACGATGAATGCGCGGTAAACCCCTTGACGTGCACCTCATAGATCACGAGTTGTTCCAGCGCCAGATCGGGTGAAGTGACACCCTGCCAATCGAATGCATCGTCAACTACAATCGCCTTCGGCACAATGGTCGTGTTGTCCCGCGCATCAAGCAAATCGTCTTTTCCTGACGGCTGCGTCTGATAGGCAAGCAATAAATTGTCGGTGTTGTGAAATTTTCCTGTCACCGCTTTGGCATACGGGTCGAGGAGCAACTTGGCTTCATTGAATCGCAGACCCCAGTCGGGCTTATACTCACCGCGAACTTTGTAGCCATAGAGCTGGCCCGCTCGCACTCCTCTTACCAGCGCATGCCAGATGAACTTGTCGCGATTTCCCAGTTGGATAATATCGCTGGGTTCGCGATCCGGCTGATCAAATAGAAGCAAAAAAACTTCCGCCGCGTGTTGTGAATAAACGGCAAAATTGACTCCATCAGGGGTGAGACTGGCGCCGAGCGGAAAATAGCGACCTTTCTCGATTGTCTTCGTGGTGCGATGCTTGAGTTCGTTAGGCATCGTTATATCCTCCCCGAGGCAGGAATGCCGTTGAGATTCTGTTGCGCCTACGTGTGGGAGTCGTACGAGTGGAAATTCAATTCATTCATATTATTAAAGTCGGCTTGGGGCAACACGCATCACAGCGGTTATTCTTCAGCACGCCTGTTGACAAGTTAGCTGGAAACAGAAGAGAATCGGTCAGATCAAAAGAGCTACATTATGTCTGAGCCGATAAGCCTGTTAATGGTGGAGTTTCTTACCTGGGTCTCAAGTCGTCATCGGAGCTATGACCAGGCCACAGAGGCCTGGCGCACGACGTGCCCGAGGCACACTGTGTGGGAGGACGCGTTCATAGAGGGTCTGGTCCAAGTCGAAAATGGAAATGCGCAAGATCAATGCAGGGTTATTCTGACTCCTCGTGGCAGGGCTATCCTCGACGGAAACCGCAGTCGCAACTCGTCTCAAACTGGCCCAGTATCGGACGTCTAGCCCGCCCTAACGTCGTTATTTGAAATCTGCGTGGCACGTCGGCGTCCAGAACAAACAGACATCCCCAATTGCCGTATCTTCTCGGTAAAAACTTTGGCTCACTCGGTAAATTAAGCGATAGATATCTTCATATTGTCGCAATTGCGAAAATATGAAAATTGATAGCTTTCCGAGCAGCAAGAAATTGAATCCGTTTGTAACTCGCCACAGAATTTAATCCTTCTTGTTCACGGCGATAAAGCACGGGCGGCACTGGCGCGCGCTAAATGTCTTGTGCCCTCCGCACTTGGGGCAGCGGTAACCGAGCGGGTTTTTCCGACTGCGCTCCGCCAACTTCAAAGGAGATAGTGCCCGTAAGATCTCTCGAACCTGTCCTTCCCTCGCTCGGTTCGAGCACTCGCCTCGACGCTGGAGCCAAGGCCAAAAAAGCAGAAAGCGTTCCGGTCTGGTCATTTTCAGCGTTTGCAGGTCTCGACGCGTTCCGCATCCAAGTTCCTTTTGTAGTCGCGCGCATTTCATGATCGCCATCCCGCTCATTTTCATCGGACACCACACCATGCCCGTCGGGTAGACGAACTCTTCCGGCGGAGGCGGAGCGAGCGGTTTTCTAAGCGCAGCCATTTGCCACTTAGTTCTGTGGTTCGCTTCTGCTGAAGCGGTCCTTTACTAGATAGCTCGAACTGCGTCTCACAGCAATGCTTATCCTGAAAACATGCTCTCCCAAAACGGCATGACATGGAAGTGCGGTGTGTGTTAAGGAAGCCCCAGTCAATATTAAATTTCACGGAGCCGCCGGACCGGCAGCAAATGCTCTCCTACTCCGTGTCGACGCGAGATATCGCTGCGGGTCCGTGGCCATCGGCGTAACTGAAGGATCAACGGATAGGAGGAAATCATGCAGAACCGAATTCATAAAAGCATAGTTTCGATTATGTTTGCGCTGGCCGCATTGGGCCTGGGACGGATCTCTTCTGCCAGTGCTGCGGATGCACCCGCCGCGCCTTATGTCTTGCGCGGAGATTTATCGGAGATCAAAAGCAAAGGCTTTATCCGCTTCCTGGTGCACGGCGAGGCCGATTATTTGCCGCGCAAGGGCGATCCGCGCGCGGCCGAGCGCGCCCTGGCGGAAGAATTCGCCATCCGGTTGGGTCTCAAGCCTATTTTTGTTTCTGTGGAGGAACAAGACGATCTTATCTCCGAGCTCAACGAGGGCCATGGCGACGTCATCGTGGGATCTTTCGCAATCACAGGCGACCGGAGCAAGCAAATCGGTTTCAGCAGGCCCATCCGATTTATCGATCAACTTGTTATCGTCAGAGTCACGGACACCTCGATTCAACAACTCGCAGATCTTGCCGGCCAGGAAGTTACGGTGCGCGAAGGCAGCTCCTACGCGGAAGCCTTGAGAGGGGCCAAAGTCAAAGATATCCGCATCAAACCTGCACCCGGCACAATCCAAACTTTTGATCTTATGCAGAAGGTCGGACGCGGCGAAGAAAAGGTCACGGTGGCAGACTCGGATTTATTCGCGGCTTCGACAGAGTTCACGCCCAATATTCGGGCCGCCTTTAAGCTCGTGGAAAAACAGCCCATCGCCTGGGGCGTGCGTCGCAATGCCTCCAATCTGAAAGTTGCCATGGACTCCTTTCTGATCGAATATGCGCTTACGTTGAGCCAGGGTGAAATCTACTGGGCCGATTTGGATGAGATCAAGCAGCGTAAAGTTCTGCGCGTCTTGACCCGCAATGCCAGCTCGACGTTTTTTATCTATAAGGGAGAACAGTTGGGCTTCGAATACGAAATGGCGCAGGAGTTTGCCAAGAGTATTGGCGTGCGCCTCGAAATGATTATTCCGCCGAGTCGCGAAGCGCTCTTCGAATACCTCGAGGCGGGAAAAGGAGATCTCATCGCCGCCGGCATGACGCGCACTCCGGCACGAGAAAAAAAATATCTATTCTCTGCGCCCTATCAGTTCGTAAATGAGTTGCTCATCGTTCCGGCCAAGGACAAAACCACCAAAGGGCTGCCGGACCTCAAGGGCAAAACCATCTCCGTGCGAAAATCATCAAGCTACTACGAGACGTTGACCAATTTCCGCGACAGTCTGGGCTTCAAGATCGAACTACTTCCCGAGGATCTCGAAACGGAAGATATTATGGCACAGGTGGGCTCGGGTAAAATAGCCGCCACCGTGGCTGATTCGAATATTGTCCAACTCGAAATGACTTATAACAACAATATCCGCTCCGTGGGTCCCCTTGGAGACGTGACGGAAATCGCTTGGGTGGCGCGCAAAAATCAACCGGCATTGAAGACGGAGATCGATGCTTTTATGAAGAAACTCTACAAAGGGACTTTTTACAACATCGTGGTCAACAAGTACTTCAAAGATTCGAAAGGCGTCCGGTCGGATCAGAAACTGCGCGCCGACCGAGGCGGGCGATTGTCGCCCTACGACGAGCTGGTAAAGAAACACGCAAAGACATTCGAATTCGACTGGCGCTTGATCACCTCCCAGATGTACCAAGAGTCCAGATTTGATCCTAACGCCAAAAGCTGGGTTGGAGCCAAGGGACTAATGCAGGTGATGCCGCGTACCGCTGAGGAGTTGAAAGTGCCTAACGTCGAACAGCCGGACAGCGGGATTTTAGCGGGCGTCAAACTAATGGCCCGCTATTCGAATTTTTTCAATAGCCCCGAGATCAGCGCCAAAGACCGCATTCGCTTTGCGCTGGCAGCTTACAACTGCGGTCCGGGGCACATATACGACGCCCGTGAGCTTGCGAGCCAGATGGGATTAAATCCAAACAAATGGTTTAACCATGTGGAAAAAGCATTGCTTCTCCTCAGTAAAAAGGACGTGGCCAAAACAGTCCGCTACGGCTATTGCCGGTGCGAGGAGCCGGTTAATTATGTGAGTCAGATTCAAGACCGCTACGACCATTACGTGCAGATGATTCCGATGAAGTAACCGAGTGCTGCAAAAACTTGCATCCGGGCTCGATTTGACTGCTCGAACCGATCATAGCTCAATAGCACCTTTGCCATTCTCAACTTGACTTTCGGGGTGCGCAGTTGTTAATTTAGACCTACAAGGTCTAAGAACGTAGTTGAGCGCCGAACGCTAAATTTATCTGGAGGAACCATGGCCAAGACTTTTCAAGAAATCATGGCCGATGCGCGCAAGGAGATCCCCGAGCTCACCGCGCAGCAAGTTAAGGAGCTTTTGACGAATAACGGCAAGTCCACCGTTCTTCTCGATGTTCGGGAGAAAGACGAGTGGCGCGAAGGTCACTTAGAAAACGCTGTGTCGCTGCCGCGGGGCTTTCTCGAAATAAAAGTCGAAAGTACGGTTCCCGACAAGAACGCGCCCATTATCGCTTATTGCGCCGGCGGCGTTCGTTCTCTCCTCGCCGGAAAAATACTTAAGGAAATGGGTTATAAAAATGTCTCATCCATGGCCGGCGGGTACGGAGCTTGGAAGAATGCCGGTTTCAAATGGACACAAGATTTTCAATACACACCTGAACAATTAGTCCGTTACAGCCGCCATTTTTTACTCCCGGAAGTTGGCGAGGAAGGTCAAGCCAAATTGCTGCAAGCGAAGGTTTTCATGGTCGGAGCCGGCGGCCTCGGTTCGCCTTCTGCTTACTATTTGGCGGCTGCGGGTGTCGGGACGCTGGGGGTCATCGATAACGATGTGGTCGATATCTCCAACCTCCAGAGACAGATCCTCCACACCAACGACCGCGTCGGTCAACCAAAGGTCGAATCGGCGAAAAAGACCTTGGAGGCTCTCAACCCGGACGTTAAAGTGATTCCTTACCAAGCCAAATTAACGTCTGAAAACATCATGGAGATCATCAAGGACTACGATATCATCGTTGACGGTTGCGACAACTTTCCAACCCGTTATCTGGTCAACGATGCTTGTGTTCTTGCCGGCAAACCCAACGTGCACGGGAGCATCTTCCAGTTCGAAGGCCAAGCCACGGTTTTTTATCCAGGCAAAGGGCCATGCTATCGCTGCTTGTATCCCGAACCGCCTCCGGCCGAGATGGCGCCGAGTTGCGCTGAGGCGGGTGTATTGGGCGTTTTGCCCGGTTTGATCGGAGTGGTGGAGGCATTGGAAGCGATCAAGATCATCTTGGGCAAAGGCGATAGCCTAATCGGCCGCTTGCTTTGCTTCAACACGCTCACTATGGAGATCCATACGCTCAAGTTGCGGCGCGATCCCAACTGCCCTATGTGCGGAGATCACCCAACAATCCACCAACTGATCGATTACGAGGAGTTCTGCAGCTTGCGCCACTGATCGAAGCTATTGTAGGGGCAGGATTACCCGCTTGTGCCTTTAGATATGTGGTCGCCGAAAGTGAATCTAAGTCAACCCGACGGCCTGTTTCAAGGATCTGATTTCGACTTCCGAGAGGGGCCGAAGCGCTCCAGGAAGCAGTGAACCGAGGTGGACCGGACCAACCCGCAGGCGAATCAGCTTCTCAACAAAATAATGTAATGCCTCGAACATGCGGCGAATCTCGCGGTTTCGCCCCTCGACAAGTTCGACCTCGGCCCAGGCATTTTTCCTCAGTCTTTCCATTACCCTCACCCGCGCCGGAGCCGTGATGCCGTCTTCTAGCCGGATTCCTTTGCGCAATAATGCAAGGTCCTCTTCCGTAGGACAGGCGCTGAGCTTTACTCGGTAAAGTTTTCTAACTCCGAATCGTGGATGGGTTAAGCGCCGGGCCAACTCGCCATCATTAGTCAGAAGGAGAAGCCCGGTGGAATTGTAGTCGAGCCGGCCCACGGGAAATACTCTCTTTTTGCTTCCTAATTTTTCCAAAAACGTGGTCAGGTCCGGTCGCCGCTGAGGATCGTTGAGTGTCGTGATCACGCCGGCCGGCTTGTGGAAGGCAAAGTAAAGCGGCGCAGCCGCAGGCTTGATGCGTTTCCCGTCAACCTTGATGCTGTCTTTGCTGAGATCCGCCTGGGTGCCAAGTTTCCGCACCACTGCTCCGTTGACGGATACGCGCCCTTCCAATATCCATTGCTCCGCCTCCCGGCGCGAAGCGAGGCCTGCGCGCGCCATGATTTTTTGCAGTCGTTCCATTGTGCGATCGGCTCAGCACTCTTCGGTGCTCTCCACCGGGATTTCTTCTCCGGGCGGCTCCGGCAGCGTGACTTCCTCCATCTCCTTGAGTGTCGGGAGATGGGTCAAGTCTTTGAGGTTGAAAAGCTCCAGGAACCTCTGGGTCGTGCCGTATAGAAACGGACGCCCCGGGACATCCTTGCGTGCCACCGCCCGGACCAAGTCGCGCTCGAGAAGCGTGCTGATGACTCCGTCCACGTCCACGCCGCGAATGGCCTCAATCTCTGCCTTGGTAATCGGCTGCCGGTACGCGACAATTGCCAGTGTTTCCAACGTCGCCCGGCTCATGCGCGCCGGCCGGCCGCCGAGAAACTTTTTCACCCAGTCGGCATTGCTCTTTGCGGTGCGCATCTGATATCCGCCGGCCACTTCGACCAGGCGGAGACCGCGCAGGTTGTGTTCCAGCTCTTCTTGCAACTCGGTGACCGCGGACCGAATCTCCTCCCTGCTGCTTCCCTCGATGATCTCTTGGATGCGCTGTAGGGTAAGCGGCCCATCAGCCACAAACAGCAAGCTCTCAATAATTGACTTCACCGCTTCACGTTCCATGCTGTTCCTCGCCGTCCGCCGTGACTAGCACGGCCGGTGCTTGGTCCATTCCCGCCGCCGCTTCAATTTGAATCGGACCACCCAGCTCGGCTTGAAAAATTCTAATGGCTCGGACCTTGACCAGCTCCAGCATGGCGAGAAAAGTCACGACCACTTCCATTCGTGTTTTCACTGTAGCGAACAGGGAATCGAACAACACCCCGGATTGCGCGCGCAGTGTGTCTAAAAGGAGGGTCATCTTCTCGCGCACGGTTATTTTGTCTAGGGTAACTTCGTGAACGTTATCTTTAGGCAGCCGTTCCAGGACACGCCTTAGGGCAGTCAACAATTCAAAAACCGAAACCTCCCGCAGATTTGGCACCGGCACTTCCTCAGTGGGACTCCCCGAGCGAACAAAAACGTCGCGCGCCAAAATTTCCCGTTGGCCGAGTTGCTCAGCGGCATCTTTGAAGCGCTGGTACTCCAACAACCGGCGGATTAGCTCCTCCCGGGAATCGCCCTCGTCTTCGTCTTCCTCCGAGCTATCGCCCCCGGCCGGCAGAAGCATACGGGATTTGATGTGGACCAGGGTGGCTGCCATAACCAAAAATTCTCCCGCCACATCGAGATTTAGACATTGCATGACTTCCAGGGTAGCTAGATACTGCTCGGTGATCGTGGCGATGGGGATATCGGTGATGCTGACTTCGTTCTTCTTGATGAGATGGAGAAGAAGGTCCAGCGGACCATCAAAAATTTCAAGTTGTACTCTTGTGGTCACAGTCCCAGAGTCTCGCGTACTTCAGCCATCGTTTCGGACGCTTTCTCATGGGCGGTACGACTACCGCTAACCAGTATATCTTCGACTTCCGCCGGCTTGTTTTCGTAAACGGCCCTTTTCTCGCGGATGGGTGCGAGATCGGCTATCACATGCTTGATCATCACCTTTTTGCATTCGAGGCAGCCAATACCGGCCGTCCGACAGCCCTTGGAAACGTATTCGATCTCGTCCTCTGTGCAGTAAATCTTGTGCAGTTGAAAGGCTGGACATTTTTCCGGCTCTCCAGGGTCGGTGCGCTTCACTCGTGCCGGATCGGTCGTCATGCGACTTAGCTTCTGGTCGATTTCCTCGGGAGTATCGGAGAGGAAAACCGCATTGTTGTAACTCTTGCTCATCTTGCGGCCGTCTAAACCGGGGACTTTTTGCGCTTCCGTCAAAAGAACTTCCGGTTCCGGAAAAACCGGACGGTAGAGCTGATTAAAACGCCTGACGATTTCCCGCGTCAGCTCGACGTGTGGCGCTTGGTCGACGCCCACGGGCACTTTATTTGCCTTGTAGACCGTGATATCGGCCGCTTGCAAAACCGGATAGCCCAAAAAGCCGTAGGTCGACAAATCCTTACCCGTTAGCTCTTTGATCTGCTCTTTGTAGGTTGGGTTTCGTTCCAGCCAGGGAACCGGCGTAATCATCGAAAAGAGTAGGTGCAGCTCCGCATGTTCCTTGACGTGGGATTGGCGAAACAATACGGAACGAGCCGGGTCGAGCCCGACGCTCAGCCAATCCATGACCATCTCCAGAGTGCTTTGCTGGATTCCTTGTGGCGATGCATAGTCTGTTGTCAGTGCATGCCAGTCCGCCACAAAAAAGTAACAGCGAAATTGCTCCTGAAGTCGCAGCCAATTTTTCAGCGCCCCATGGAAGTGGCCCAGATGGAGCTGGCCCGTAGGCCTCATGCCGCTAACAATTGTGTCCATGGGGTTCCAGTCGGTGATAAGAGTCCGAAATACAAGTTGATCAAGAAATCGATCGGCGGGCCGATGACTCTGTCCAACATGTGCGTCATAAGCAATATAAGCACAATCAGGAAACCAAAACGTTCCAGCCGCGCAAATTTCGCCGAGTAAGGCTCGGGCAACAACCCCACCGCCACTCTACCACCGTCCAGTGGTGGAATCGGAAAAGCATTGAAGACCGCCAACACAACATTGATGAGCACGCCATTGCGCGCCATCAATGCAATGGGCGCCAAAAATTGATCGAACATCGACGCCGAGCCGCGCGCGGCCGCTGCCAGCGCCGGTAAAGTCATCTTCAACAACAGAACGGACGCCAATGCCAACAAAAGATTCGTTGCCGGGCCGGCGAGAGCGACCCAAATCATATCTCGCTTTGGATTACGGAGGTTGGAAAAATTTACCGGCACGGGCTTCGCATAGCCAAAGAGAAACGGTGCATGAGCGATAATCAGAAACAAGGGAATGAGAATCGTTCCGTAAAGGTCGATGTGGGCCAGAGGATTGAGTGTCAATCTGCCCATCCGCGCCGCGGTGGCGTCTCCCAAGCGATTGGCCACCCAACCGTGAGCTACCTCATGGAAGACTATAGCGATCAGAACCGGCAGCGCCCAAATCGCGATTTGTCGAATGGTTTCTTCCAAAACTCTCTCATTCGCGGGTTATGTAGTATGTGTACGGCAAGGGCTCAAAAAAGACAAGACGAACAGATAAAGGAATGTTGGAATAATGGAATGATGGATATCCGCACATCTCTCGATTCCAATATTCCACTGTTCCATTATTCCATATTCCATGCCGTTTATTTCCCCGCCCCTCTTTCTCTCGGATGGAACTTCTGGTGGACTTCTTTCAGCCGGGCGCCATTCACATGGGTGTAAATTTGAGTGGTCGAGATATCGGCGTGACCTAGCATAATTTGGACCGAACGAAGATCTGCCCCGCCCTCAAGCAGGTGAGTCGCAAACGAATGGCGGAAGCTGTGTGGCGTGACCTTTTTTTCGATTCCGGCAGCTCGGGCGTAACCGTGAACCAACTTCCAAAAAGCTTGGCGGCTCAGCGGCTTGCCGGATCGTGTGACAAATAGGTACGAGCTGGATCTACCCTTCAGAAGGCGGGGACGCGCCTCCTTTAGATAATCAAGCAGCTTTTCTCGCGCCCACTTCCCGAACGGGACCGCCCTGACCTTCGAGCCCTTGCCTTTGACGGTGAGATAATCACCTTGCAAATCGATTTGTTGGTGCTGGAGAGAAACGAGCTCGGAAACCCGCAAGCCGGTCGCGTACAGAAGCTCGAGCATGGCGCGGTCGCGTCTGCCTAAGAGACTAGAAGCATCCGGCCGGTTGAGCAGGTTCCGAATATCTTCGGGAGCCAGTGGCTGCGGCAATTTCCGCGGCGCCGTTCTCTGGTACAAAGAGGGCACGGTTCCGTCAGAAAGCACACCTTCAGCTTGCAGGAATCGACAAAGCCGCCGTAAGGTTACGACATGGCGGCTGATACTACTGCCGCTCAAGCCCCGCTTCCGTAGCCACGGCAAATAAGCACGCAGGTGGAATGGTTGGACGGCGCTCCATGAATTCACTCTCTGCGCAATAAGAAACTCACACAATCCCGCCAAATCGCGGCTGTAAGCCTCGATGGTGTTCTTGGCCAGCCCTTTCTCGACAGTGATCATCGCGAGAAAGGAGTCAATGTAGGAGCTGAGTGTTTCCCTCATGTTGAGGCGCGAGGCTCTGGTAGAGCGAACGGCGAATCTCTTCAAGCCGGGCGCCATCCTCGATCTTTTCGCCATTCTCGGCTGTTACATAAAAGACATCCGCCACCTGGTCCACGTTGGTGGATATTTTCGCCACGTGAATGGAGAGACCAAGTTGATGCAAAGCATGGGTAATGGTGAAAAGAACGCCGATGCGGTCCGCGGTGAACACTTCGACAATTGTGAAACCATTCGAAGCCTCGTTGTCGATCTGAATCTGAGTCGAGACATGAGGCACGCGTTTTAGCAGTAAGAGGGAGCTGCGCGACGACTCGACCAGTCTGGCGACATCGATTTTTTCTTCGAGCACGCCATCCAAAGTCGAGCGGAACTTTGCCCACTTCTGCTCGCCCATAACGACATCGGACCGGCCGTGATGGGAGACACGAAAAATGTCGAGGATGCGCCCGTCGCTGGAAGTAAAAATCCGGGCGTTCAGAATATCCAGGTGCAGCGCTGTGAGGACCCCCGTGATGGCGGCGAATAACCCCGGCCGGTCGTAGGCGCAAACCACCACCGAGCTGCAATCCCGCTCGGGGAAGTGCTCGACGGAGCTCACCGCCCGCTCGCTCTTAAATTCCTCCATCAACTTAAAATGGCCCGGCACATCGCTCTCCGGAGTGGCAAGGAAATAACGTTCAGGCATGGTTTCGATGAAATGGTCCACCTTCTCCTCATCGTAGTCCTTCGTAAGTTGCTTTCGGACGCGCCCCTGAACCCGCCGGATAACGGCCCTGATATCCTCGCGCTGAAATTCACCCTTTTCGACTTCTTCGAGCAAATTCAATGTCTTGATGTAGAGCTCACCCAGGAGCGACGCCTTCCACGGATTCCAGACATCCGGTCCGACCGCTTTGACATCCGCAAAAGTCAGTAGGTAGAGCATCTTGAGATTATTAATGCTTCCCATGGTCTTGGCGAAGTCAAAAATGGTTTTGTCATCTTCCAGATCACGGCGAAACGCGGTTTGGGTCATCAATAGATGATGGCGTACCAGAAATTCGACCAGCGCGCCGTCATCGACATTGAGTTTCATCCGGCGAGCGATTTGCCGCACCATCCCCGCGCCGATTTCCGAGTGTCCTCCGCCGAATCCTTTGCCGATATCGTGAAACATCATGCCCAAATAAAGCAATTCGATCTTTTCCGTTTCGCGCGCCAATTGCGTCAATAGAGGGAGCGCCTCTTTGTAGGTTCCTGCTTTTAGCCGTTCGATCTCGCGAATCAACATCAAGGAATGCTGATCGACGGTATAGATGTGATAGGCATCGTGCAGCACCATGCACAAAAGCCGGCCAAACTCGGGAATAAACGCGCCCAGTACGCCGGCGCGATGCATCTCGAAGAGAGTTTCGTAGACATCGTCTTTCCATTTCAAAATTTCAAAGAAAGGAATGTTCGCCGCCGCCGAGCGTCGAAAATGGTCATCTATAAGGTCGAGATGGCCACGCAGCAGTTCCCGCGCTTCGTGGCTCAGACTGCATCCATACTTTTGCATGTCGTCGAAGATCTGGATCAGGTTGCCCGGCACTTTTTTGAGGATCGCGGGGTTCGTGATCGTGAGCTGGTCGTTGGCGATCCGCACTCCCTCCCGCACAGTTCTGGCAAAGCGATATTTTCCATTCCATATCCTGCGCCAGGATTCGTTAAGTCGGTGAATAATCAACGACGTCAGGCGGTTAGTTTCGGACGCATGTAGATAATAGTCGCGCATGAACACTTCCACGGCCTTCAATGTCCCCTCGCCCTGATAGTGCAAGGCTTGACTCACTTTTTCTTGGTTATCAAAGGTCAATTGATCCTGGTGTTTGCCGGCCGAGAAATGCAGCTCGTTGCGAACCCGCAGCAAAAAATCTTGAGACTCTTTTAGTTTGACGACGTCATCCGCGCTGATCACGTTGTTGAGCGCCAGCGCGTCCAGGTCTTTCGCATTGAGCTTGACGCGGCCAATCCAGCGAGCGGTATGGATATCTCTTAATCCCCCTTCTCCCTCTTTGACCTCGGGCTCGAGTAAATAAACCGATCCTCCATAGTTCTCATGGCGCGCACGATTCTCCGCCAGCTTCTGTGCGATAAAACGGTTTATCCGTCGCTTTACCAGACGTCGCTCCACAGCCTTTTCAAAATCACCGTAGAGCGAATAATCCCCGCATAAGAAACGACAATCCAAAAGCGCTGTTTTCACTTTAAAGTCGGTATCCGCCAGGCGAATGGAGTCCGTAACGCTGCGCGTGGCATGACCCACCTCCAGGCCCGCGTCCCAAAGCGCGTACAGCAGTTTTTGGGTAAGGAGTTCGACGAAGGGAGAAACTTTCCAGGAATATAAAAACAACAGATCGATGTCTGAATAAGGATTCAATTCACCACGCCCATAGCCGCCCTGGGCGATCACAGCGCAACGTTGATTTTGACCGTTGGCGGTGTGCATTACATCGCCGGTCACCGCGCCGTAGAGATAGCGAATGAGATGGTCCATCATGGTCGAATAAGTCAGAACGATCTCCATCCCACCGGCTCCGGCGCGGTGTTTCTCGAATAACAGCTCCCGCCCCTTTTGTAGATAAGAACGAGCTGAACGTTTGAGATCGGCCTCGGCTATGGTCTCATCCAGCAAGGAGCGCGATAGTGCGATGGCGTCCAAGTGTGCTTTCCCTTACAGCGTCTTTGCGGCCAGGGTGCTCTCCTGGAATTTTTGAATGCCGTCAAACAAGGCTTCGGCAACGGAATCCTGATAATCTTCCTGGCGCATAGCGCGTCCTTCGTTCTTGTTCGTGATGAATAACATCTCTAGAAGCACGCTCGGCATTCGCGCGCCCACCAGCACGTAAAAAAGCGCCTTTTTGACTCCCAGGTCCTTGACCTCTCCCAGCTTTTGCGACATGGAGCCGACGAGAGCATCATGCAGTCGATGCGCCAACGTCACCGAATCTTCGAGTTTCATATTTTGAGTCATGTCGCTCAAGATGAACTGCAGGTCCGAGATGTTTCTTCGGGAAGTGCTGTTCTCTCTCGCCGCCAAGCGCATAGAGGCTTCATCGGTGGTGTTGTCGAGATAATAGGTTTCCAAGCCGCGGGCTTCACCGCTGGAGCTGGCATTCATATGGAGGGAGATGAAAAGATCGGCATCCTCGGCGTTGGCGATGGCGGTTCTGTCCTCGAGGCTCACAAAACTGTCATCTTTTCGGGTCAGGACGACTTGTACGCCCAGATCTTTCTTGAGCTTTGCAGCGAGCTTTTTGGCGATTATCAAAACGATATCCTTTTCCGCCACCCCGTCGACGCCGATCGCCCCGGGATCTTTTCCTCCGTGACCGGGATCGAGGACGATTTTCCTTATGCCGACCGTCGGAGGCTTGGTCTCTTTGACGGCCGTTGTGACAGTTTTGCTTCGCTCCACGGGTAGAGACGGCGTGGTAGTTTTGTTTTGTTCCACCGGCGGCGCAGGCGCCATCGGTTTGCTCGGCTCAACAGATGCGACGATTTCATTTATCTTTTGTGCTTGATTATTGGCAACCGGCGGAGTTTTGCTTCGCTCCACGGATACCAGCGCTTCACTGTTTTTTTGTCCTTGAACATCAATGACCAGCCGATACGGCTCCCCTAACTCAACGAGCTTGTGGTCTCTCGCATTCGTTACCTCGATGACCGCCCGCACAACGTCCGGGCTGAATTGGCCAACGCGAACTTGGCGTACAACTCCATCGTCTACTTTGACGGCTTCTTTGCCGTCCATCCCTAGCTGGGCGCCGAAAATATCGATATAGATGCGCGGCGGTAATCCTTTTGCTGGATCGCCTGGCAAGCGGTGGACTTCATAGCGGACTTGCTGGGACACATCCAATGCAACCCGGGTATAGCTGGTGGTAGACACAAAGGTCACGCCGGTGAGACGAGCCTTTTCGGAGCCGGAGACGGGCACATTCTCCGACGTCTTGCCACTAGAAGACAGGGACGATTTGCTTTGGCCAGTGACATCACTCTTGAGCGCTTGCGGGAGCGTGCCAGTTTGTCTTTTTTCCTGCGCCCTCAAAGCTGAATGTTCCCAGAATACATTGACCACGAACATACTGGCAAAAATCCAAACCCATTTGTTAACCATGCGAATCCCTTCTTTTCTTAGTTCACTTTTTCGCCTCGTCGGACAATTTTGCCAGCAGGTTCAACGCTTCCACTGGCGTGATTTGCGTGACATCTATGCGCTTCAATTGCTCGCGTAGTTGATGGTCCACTGAAGCAAAAAGCGCCATTTGCACCGGTTCCGTATTGTCTTCATCGAGAATGGTCTTGCGCACCTGCTCGCGGTCGCCAGCATTTTCCTCCAGTCGCGCCAGGATCTCTTTGGCTCTTTGGATTACTGGCGCGGGCAAGCCCGCAAGCCGCCCAACGTGAATACCGTAGCTATGGCTCGCCGCTCCCTCCACCAAATTGCGTAAAAAAATAATATCTCCCCGCCATTCCTTGACCACAAAGTTATAGTTCTTGATGCGCTCTTTCGTTTGGGTCAGATCTGTTAGTTCATGATAATGTGTAGCGAACAGCGTGCGCGGCCGATGAGCGGTGTCGTGCAGAGATTCGGCCACGGACCAGGCGATCGATATGCCGTCAAACGTGCTCGTGCCCCGGCCTACCTCGTCCAACAAGATCAGGCTCCGCTCTGTGGCATGATGGAGAATGGCGGCGGTTTCCTTCATCTCCACCATGAAAGTCGATTCTCCGCGGGCGAGCGAGTCTGCGGCCCCGATGCGGGTGAAGACCCTATCGACGATACCAATGCGGGCTTCAGTGGCCGGCACAAAGCTTCCCATTTGGGCGAGAATCACGATCAACGCGACCTGGCGCATGTAGGTCGACTTCCCCGCCATATTGGGACCGGTGAGCATCAATATTTGATTCGACGCGGGATCGAGGATTGCGTCGTTAGGCACAAAGCCACCGCGCCCTAAAGTCGATTCCACTACCGGATGGCGCCCCTCGCGAATCGCGATGGCGAATCCTTTGTCCACCCGCGGGCGGGTGAAGTGATTCGACTCCGCCACTTCCGCCAGCGACAGCAAGACATCCAGTGTGGCCAAGCCT
>Ga0209684_1000041_pt1 | contig 21579 bp, 27 predicted proteins | sample PanSoiPlot6MoBio_FD_188322 | JGI IMG/M metagenome (GOLD analysis project Ga0209684, IMG submission 188322) | Tropical forest soil microbial communities from Panama analyzed to predict greenhouse gas emissions - Panama Soil Plot 6 MoBio (SPAdes)... | ecosystem: Environmental > Terrestrial > Soil...
TTCACGACTCGGCTCGTGCTCGGGCCTTCTTCTCTTCCGGTGCTTTGATGTTATCGAGATTGTTTTTCGGGTAGTCGCTGATGGTCACGACTTCGTCCTTTCCAGTGAATCGCGGATTCCCAGCAGGCTCCGCGCGAGCGCCTAAGAGAATCATGTACTCATCGCCGGTATTATCGAGCTGATACAATTGACCGGCGGGAATCGTCACCAGCACGCCGGGAGTCAGTTTGCGCGACGGGGCGTCGGGAAAATGAAAAGTACACTCGCCCCTCACGCAGTAAAACTGCTGGTCGGCAGCGTGCTTATGCATGGGGCCTTTAGTCCCCGGATAATCTCCATGAACCCATGTGTGAAAATGGTCCGAAGTAAAAAGCACCTTCTTACTGCAACCGATCTCCAGTTCAGGCAAATCCAGAAGGTCGATGAATTCCACAGACATAAATTATTCCTCTCTCTTAAACTCATAGTGTTGGCAGTGAACACTAAACCCGTGACTTTCCCCGTTCGTCCTGAGCTTGTCGAAGGATGAACGTCGTTTTAGAATGCTTTGTGATGGTTTCTAGCACCACTGCGGGCTAATCGTGATACCTCAGCCCAATCGCCTCTCATCAGTGCTTCCTTCTTCCTCCGGCTCCAACCTTTGATCCGTCGCTCACAAGCCAAAGCCTCTTCCCGTGTCGGGAATTCTTCTGAAAACACGAGGGTTACTGGAAGTCGTGTCGAAGTGTATCCATCGATTTCACCAGCCTGATGTTTTGCTATGCGCTCCTCAAGGTTATCCGTATGCCCGGCATAGTAGGAGTCGTCAGCGCACTGCAGAATGTAAACCCAGAAACTCATGCTGCTGTAGCGCCTTGCAAGTTACTACCTCAAGAAAAATTAAGTGAGCGCTCGCGTCAGAACCCTTCGACAAGCTCAGGGCGAACGGAGCTTACGAGCGATATTATATAGTTACTCCCACCTGAAATATTTAGCAGGCTTACCGCCCTCCGCCTTGTACCGCGGCACGCGCGGCCTGCATGGGCGCGGTATCGCCGTGGATGCCGGCGACCGTTGTGACATCGAGCTGCAGCTTGTCGATTCCCTCGACGAATTCTTTCACCGCCGGAGCCGACCTCACCTGTCCCTTGCGCGGGCTTACATGATCCGCCTCGATGACGATCTTTTCCCGTGGCAGATAAATGACCTGGAAATCCACCGCGTGCGAAGTAGGCATAGGATAAATTTGAATCTGGCGGCTGCCGTCGGTCAGGGCGCGATAGCCACCCCCGTAAGATTCAATCACCACCGCGCGCCTATTTTTCTCCAGGCTGTCTGGTCTCAACGTATGCGGCGCTTTCGCCACGCGCGCATAAAAGCTCTGAGCTATGAACGGCACAACGACGATCGCGCCTTCCGCCATAAAGCCGCGGATGCCGCCGGCGTGGTCAAGGTGATGATGAGTCGGGATCACATAGCGAATCGGTTTGTTCGGAAACCGCTCCTTCACTGCCTTCACGACCTGATACGAGCGCTCCTCGTAAAGCGGTCCCTCGACGGCCACAAGGTAATCGCGCATTTCTATGATTATCGTATTGTGAGAGCTCCCTTGAATCTGATAAACGCCGTCGGCTATCTGAACGAATTCCACCGGCGGATTTCGACCAAGATCTTGATAGCTAACATTCCCTGCTACTCTTCTGAGGAGCCACTGAGAAGCGATGGCCTTGGCATCAGGCTTTTGATTCCGAATGGACTCTGGTACTGAGAACGTATCGGGAGCGAGGGATACATTGTTGCGAACGGACTTGATCTGGTCTTCCTGGAGCGGCTTGCCGTTGAGTTCGAGACGCAAACCAAAAGGAATCATGACACTGTCCACCTTCCGCCAATCGCTGTAACGCAACGTATAGCGGCTGTCGCCTTCGAGAGGATCGTCTTCTAAGATTTCTACCTGAGTGGGAAGGTGTGTGGTGGGATCTAGATAAATTCGGAATTCATCGCCGCTGTCTTGAAATGCCAAGACCTGGCAGCGCTTGCCGTCAAGCTCGGCATCGGGGAGCCTCTTCAAACTCTTTTCTCCTAAGGCAACCAAAATGATTTTAGCAGCGGCCCGTTTTTCTTCGCGCAAGCGAGTGGCAAGCCGGGCGGGATGCAAGCGGCTTTGCTTACCGGATGAGCTCCCTTCTTGAAGCAAGCCGACGGAGCCGTCGATAATCTCCACAAAACGGACATCGTCTCGCGCTCCGAGACTCTTGCCATCCCATTCAAGTTTCATACGTGGCTGGGTAAGATCCCGCGTCAACGTGTAGCGAAAAGTGCTTATCTGGCGGGTAGCGCCGCCGGGACGTGGCGTCGATGAAGAGTCGAATTGCTTTCCTTCGCCTTCCACGACCTGATTTTTCAGCGAGCGCAGTGCCTGCAATCCACCCATCGCCTTGGCCGATTGTTCTAGCAATGCCTTAGCATCGCCAGATTGCGCTTGTAGTAGACTGCTTTTACCGAGTGAAAAACCCAAAAGGATTGAGACAATAATAACGACTCTTTTTCTCATGACGCTGCTCACAAAATCGGATCGAAGGAGCTGTGAGAAGATCCCTTTTTTGCGACCCCTTTGCCAAAAGGGAAACAAAGGAGATTTGATCTATCAGGACTTTTCTTCTCCCGCTCTAACGGGACGAACGCCGAATGGTTCAGATCGATTGCCGAACAGGATCAGAGGGCCGGTCCCAACGTTGGTAAGCTGGTAGTAGTCCTTAGCAGCGAAGAAAACGATTTCATTTTTCTCTATGATGCGCTCTTCTCCATTGATCGCCTTAACGGAGCACTTACCGTCGATAACGAGAAATGTTTCCGGCGATTGGTGATAGTGCATGGGGGTGCCGTCGCCTGGTTCGAAGTATAGGAACCACGAGCGAAAGTTATCCGTTCCGAAAAGAGGGGTGTTTCTGATGGTTTTCTTGTCCGTCTCGGCGATTTTTTGGTCTAAGTTTACAAATTCCATAATGCTCCTCCTGGTTGAATCTTCGTAATCGCGAAACTATCGCCGTTTTAGCTTTCATGTCAATGTCATACCCTGGCTATAGTTCTCACCTTTCCACGAGACGTTGACAACCCCTGCCGAGCCATCTAAAAGTCTAACCGTCACCAGCAAGGAGGGCCTATGCCAAAAGTAACGTCGTTAGGTCACTTGGGTTTCTATGTGAAAGATGTAGAACGGTCGGTGTCTTTTTATCGCGATGTGCTCGGAATGACGGTTAGCGACAGAAGCCCGCGGGGTTCTGTGTTTATGACCGCCCAAGATCGCTTGGCCGAACATCACGAGCTCTTAATAGCGCCGGGCCGTCAAGATGGTATGGCCAATACCATCCAGCAAATTTCTTTTCGCTGCGCCAGCTTGGCCGACGTCAAAGATTTTTACCGACTTTTTCTGGAGCGCAAGGTGCCAATCCAGAGAATCGTCACCCACGGGAACACGGTGAGCATCTATTTTGAAGATCCCGACGGCAACTCTGTGGAAGTCTATTGGCCGACGAGAATTGACGTGCCGCAGCCATTCGGCAAGCCCGTCGATCTAACGAAGAGCGATGAAGAAATACTCGCGCAGGTGAAACAACTCATCGCGGAGAGTCGGCAACCAGTATAGTTCCTTGGTTTCAGGTGTCGGTGTCAGGTTTCGGTTTATTCTTAGCCTGAAACCCGAAACCTGCTTACCTGAAACTTTTATCTGATCGCCGTACGCTGTTTTTGATACCCAGTCGGCTTTGTGCAATAAGATTCCTTCCCCGACTTTATATTGCATTTAACAACGTCCGGCGCATCAGTTGGGAACCCACGCGAGAGCACCGCGAACTTCGGTGAATTCGCGCGGGAGTTTGACCCACCATTCCCCACCGTCTGAGCTGGCGAACAACTGGCCGTAGTGGCTGCACGCCAGAATCAAGTTGGGATCGGCGGGATGGCTCGCAAAGCACTCCATGTGAGTATTAGGGGCGATGGGAAGAAGCGGCGTTTCCCATGTATCGCCGCCGTCCGGCGAGCGCTGTATGGCGCCGAGGCCGCCCAGCGCATCGTCGCCGATAGCCGCAAGGATCACTCGCGCATCGTCTTGTTTAAAGGCTATGCTGCGGCAATAGGGAAGAGGAAAGCGTCCACGCACACCGAGCGCTTGCCAGCTCGCTCCGGCATTGTTGCTGACGCAAATCTCGTTTGGAAGAGTGACCGCCGCTGCGCCCGCCCTGGCGGGCAGCGGTTTGATATCATGGATGTCGGGTTCATCCATGAGACCGCCAGATGGGCGAGTCCACGTATCGCCGTTATCGTGGCTCACGCGCACTCCGTCTACTTCGACACCGGCCCAGACGAACCTGTGATCTAGAGGATCTACTACCAGGGCCGTGACACGCGGCGTTGTAACGTTCGCGCACTCCTCGGCAAACTCCGCTGCCAGCCTTTCCCAATGGCGGCCGCCATCCCGCGAGCGGAAAAGCGCCGGCGGAGCCGTGCCAGCAAACATGGTGTTCGGATCCATCGGATCAATGGCGATGCGCCATACTTTGTATGCATCCAGCGCCGACTCGATGTGCTCAAAGTTCGCGCCACGATCCTCACTGCGATAAAGACCGTCGTCGGCCCCCGTATAAATGACGCGCGGATCGTTAGGATGGACTGCTAAGCCGAAGACCGATCTTCCTCCCTGATAGCCCTTCCACAGCTTTCCACGAGCCCAAGTTTTGCCAGCGTCCGAGCTGCGCCATAGTCCCATGCCCAACGTTCCAACGCAGATGGTGAAATTTTTTGCCATAGCTCGCTCCTAATTGGGGGGATAAAGAAACGGAATGCTGAAGCGATAGTTTAACTAATATTCCAGTATTCCATTATTCCACTCTTTCCCTCGCACTGGACTCTCGAAAACTTCCAGCCGTCGCAGCGCGCTCAACTGATTCCATACAACCGCGCGCAGTTGTCCCAGAGAATCTTTTTTCGCGACTCAGCGCTCAAATCTCCGATGGCCATAAAGGAGTCCACGGCGTGGGGCCAGTGCGAATCGGCGTGGGGATAGTCCGTGGAGATCACGATATTGTCGTCGCCAATTCTTCGAATCACGTCCGCGACGATATCCTCGTCCACATCCACCGAGATAAAACACTGGCGGAGGAAGTACTCGCTGGGCTTGAGGCTCAGCGGCTCGCTGGCGAACTCCTTTCTGAGCTCTGAACGTTCGTCGAGGCGGTAGAGCAGCCATGGTAGCCAGCTACAGTTTCCTTCGAGAAACGCCACCCGAAGTTTAGGGAATCTTTCCAGCACCCCGCCGGCGCAAAATTTTCCTACGGCGAGCATTAACTCCACCGGATTGCGAAAAACGTTCACCAGCACACCGTCGTTGGGATGGCCGGCGAGGCCCCGCGCGACCTGTTCCTGATTCGGGCTCGCTGCCGGATGAAAACAGATCGGCACGCCGAGCTTTTCGGCCTCCGCCCACAACGGATCGAAGCAGTGGTCATGAATGTGGCGCCCGTTTGCCGGTTCGGGAACCAGGCATAATCCCACAGCCCCAAGTTCGTTTACCACGCGCCGGGTTTCATCCACGGCCATGCCAATGTCGTGGAGCGTTATGAGCGCCGACGGTTTGAGCCGGGCATTATTTAGCTTGCAAAAATCGGCGATCCAATTGTTCCAGGCGCGGCACAATTCGTTGGCGTATTCGGCCTCCAAGCTATCGTCGCAATGAAGCGGAAAGGTGCGAAACAGGACCGCTACGTCCAATCCTTCTTCGTCCATCGCTTCAACCTGCGATATCGGATCGTAATTACGCTGGAAAGGTTTTTCGTAGCGGTGAGCGACCTTGGCCTCGCCCGGAGAACTCTCGATGCGGGCGGTGGTTTTCGGCGCGGCGGGGATCGCGTCAATCCCCGACACTCGCAGTTGCCTGCCGTCGCCCGTTGTAAATTTTATCTGGCCGTGGCGTTTCCGCGGTTCTCCTCTGGGAATACGGTCACCCCACTTGGGATTCATGTACTTGAGGTACACGTCGTGCGGTTCAAAAACGTGCATGTCGCTGTCGAGGATCTTTAAGCCGTTTCTCGCCATAAGCACCTCCACGATCAGGATTTCGCGCTAATTGCAATCAGATTCTTTCCATAACATCTCTAGCGAAACGTTCAATTGTTCTCCCGTAGAGAAACCCCTTCACATGGAAAAGAACGTCGCCAACGGTGCTGTGCGAGGCAGGTGGCCGACTTCGACCAGCATGTTCATTTCGGCTTCGGCGATTTTTTGTTCCTGTGGTGTGAAAGTGAACTCAATCTTGGGATAGCGCGCCGACGCAATTAATGCGTCTTTATTTCCGCCGTAACGCTGAATGAAAAAATTGCCGATCTCATCCAAGTGGCTTTCGCTGTAGGCGAACGACTTTCGGAACCCCTGGAGCAACTTGTCTTTGAGCTCCGGATGAGCGGCGAGCAAATCCTCACGCGCTGCTACCATGTGTTTGATCATTTGATCGAATCCGTGCAATTTTTTCCAGGCGTCGCCGTCTGTGTAGAGGCAACGCACGCCCTCCGCCACTTCACCGCCGAAAAAGAAATGATCAAGCAATACCACTGCATCGACCTTGCCGCTTTTGAGCACGTCGAGAAGCTCCTCCTGCGGATGAGACTCCCAGCGAAGCGTCTGGTAATCGACGCCATAGACATGCCGCAGCAAATATTGATGGACCGCGTGCGCTCCCTGGTGCGTGGCGATGAGTTTGCCGGCTAGGTCCTGCGGCTTTTGTACTGGACCATTAGTGCGCACGAAAATACCGTTCCCTTTGCTGGTGGATTTCCATTCCGTGCATAGGCCGACGATGGGCGCGCCCTCGAGTTTTCTGCGTAAGAAGTTAGGGAGGTAGAGATTCGCCACCTGGACGTCGCCTCGGATCAACGCGTCTTCCTGTTCATGGCTCGGCGGATCGGGTAGCTCGATGACTTTGAGATTGACGTCGTCGATTTTCACCTTACCCGCGGCGAGAGCATAGTAGGTGCGAAACATGCAGAAGCGGTTTCGATAGTGCGCAAATGTGAGATCCATAGATTAACCTCGAGACTTGGCGACTTCCGATTTTTTCTTGTTGCAAATATCGAGAGCAGCCAGTGCGTAAACTTTGGTGCAATTGACCATGTTATCGATGCCAACGCCGCGGCGGATTCCCGATGGCGTGTCCCATTCCGCCGGTGCGCGGGTTTCCGTCGGATCGACCAGATGAGTGCCGAATCCCGGCCCATAGGTAATCGCTGGCACGCCGTAAGCAGCGATGCGCGAACCATCGCTGGTAATGCCGTAGCGGATCGGCTTGGCATAAGGCACTGGTTTGCCGAACACCGTCTTGTGCGCCTTTTCCATCGCTTTCACCACGTATTCGCTCTTCGAGATTTCGTAGCCGGGCGTGGTGAGATAGAGATCGACTCGAATATCAAGAATATCCGGCTCCCGTTTACGCACTCGCTCGCACACCGCTTCGAGATCGCGCTTGATTGCCAAAGGCGGCGTGTTGGGCAGCATCTTTACGATCACAAAGATGTCCGTTGTTGGGCGGGTGCCTGGTTTGAACGCGTTACCGCCGTCGATGGCGCCGATCTGCACCGTGGGCAACATGAATTTGTGCGGGTATTTGCGCTGATATTCTTTTTCCCAATCTTGAATCGCTTGCGCCACCTTACAGGCCGCCAGCACGAATTTGGTCGCCTTGCCATCGACGCTGACACGCGCCCAGAAAAGACCGGAATTGCCAATCTGAAGTTGCAGACCGGTAGGCTCACCGATGATGCACATCTCCGCCATCACGCCATGGTCCATCAGATAACGCGCGCCTACTCCCGCTCCACGGTAGGTCTTGCCCTGGAATCTCCCAATCTGGGCCTTTTCAATTTCGCCGACGACCCCTGAAATGATGAGGTCGCCCTTCAGCTTGGCACCAGCTTTTTGGATCGCCGCCACGGCTTCGATATAACAAGGAAACGCTGCCTTCATATTCACAAGGCCGCGACCGTAAATGCGATCATCTTCGACCACCGTCTCTTGCGGATTATCGAAGTGATCCATATGCGCGTTGAACATCAACGTGGCGCCACCGCCGGTACCCTTCAAGGTTCCAATGACGTTGGGCCTTCCCTCCTCGACCTCTTGATACTCCACCTGCATGCCTAATTTTTCGAATTCGCCTCCCAGATATTCGGCGACGTCCTTTTCCTCACCCGTGATGCTCACGATGTCTGCCAGATTGCGCGCAAGTTCGACAATTCTCGCGCGATCCACCTGTTCCAAGACCTGTTCGCTCATGCTACCTCCTCCGTTGCTGTTCCGTTTTTTCAAGCTCCCAAAATAATAAAAGGGAAGATCGGTTCACCTTCCCATCCCAAACCGAATCTACCTTCTATTTATACTATCGAGTAAACCCGCGACAGAATTAAAATGATTGCCTCAAAGACGCGTAAGTTTCTCCCCAAAATTCCCATCCGTGCGACTTGCAACGTATGATTGCTTCAGCAGGACAAGGCGCGGTGGGTCCCAACGCGCTTATCACCTCGTTCCCAGAACATCTTTAGTCAACAACACCGCGACGGGCCGGCAAGAATCCTCCGCCAATATCCAGGCATTCTTGAAAGTCCAATCCACTTGTTCCAGGTCGCGGAGCAGGTAATGACGCAGTCCCAGGGCGTCCAACACCGGTATCGTGGCCGTTCCCACCCGCGCGAAACCACGGTCGCCGATGTCTCCCGCGTAGTAAACGATGAGGAGAATCGGCAATTCGAGTTGAATCCCGGTGGTTACAATCCCGTTGCAGCTATTCAACAAGCCCGCGTTTTGCATTAACAGCGCCGGCTTCTTTCCCACTAGCCGAGCTCCGGCACAAATCCCGACCCCTTCTTCCTCGCGGCACAAAGGCACATGGATGATCTCCGTATCCCGTTCGAGGGCACCGATGAGATCGAGACAGTTGATATCCGGTAGACTGGCAATCAGATTGACCCCGGCTTTCTTTATGCCGGCCAGAATGGCGGTCGCTCTGGTTTTGGTATCTATTTCTGTCATTGGTAAAGCCGGCCGATCCACCCGCTCTTGTCAAGCTCTTGTACGAAGCTCAAGTCCACGAAGTTTTCCGGAGTCGCTGCTTTCGCGGCAGGAATAGTATCGACCAGCGAATCGAGAGTAGTTTGAACGCCATTGAGCGTCGGGTAAGGCGCTCGCGGGAGATACTTGAGCGCATAGACCCGATAGGTTTCTTCCAGCACCGCGGTATCTCGCGTCTTGGTATATTGCTGGATGATTTTAATCGAGCCGGCCTTATCGGTCTTAAATCGATGGATCGCCTCCGCCAGAGCTCGAGTAAATTGCGCGACGGTTTCCCGGCGCTCGCGAATAAATCTTCGCGTCGTCCCGTAACAAGTCGCGGCAAACTCGATACCCATGGAACCCGCGTCGATCAATTCCCGAAACCCAAGCTCCTGCGCTCTGAGATTCATCGGCGGCGAGATCATGCCGCCGTCCAGCGCTCCTGACTGCATACTCGCAAGGATCTCCGGATAGCCGCCCATGGGGCGAATCACCGCATCGCGCGCCGGATCAAATCCCGATTTTCTTAAGAGCGTCCTCAAAGTAAAATCCGATAAACTTCCAAATCCCGTCACTCCCAGTGATTTTCCTTTAAGCTCCTTTGGTTCCTTGAGCGAGGCCCGCGTCATTAAAGAAAAAACCAGAGTGTTGTAAGTGGTGGCAATGAGTACGGCGTCTTTGGCGCCGTTGAGATTTGCCGCCACCAGCGAATTTCCCCCGGTCCCGATAACCTGGAGTTGGCCCGAAAGCAACGCAGCCATAGAGCGCGGGCCGCCCGCGATATAAACCAATTCCACATCGAGACCGTTTTTGGCGAAGATGCCGTTTTCTTTAGCGACCCACAAAACGGCCTGCGCGCCGCTGATCGACGGATAGCTGATGGTTAGGTGATTTGATTTTTTTTCCTGAGCAAAAGCAGAACTATATAGCGACAAAAAACCAAATAAGATGAATCCGGCAAAACCAAGCTTCCGAAAGTGCTCCATGCTCCCTGCTCCGAGCTCCCTTTTAGTTTTTCTTCCAACTGCCAGGGACTCGAGCCTGAAAAATTGAAATTCCTTCGGTCTCTTCCACGTGGCGGGTAAAGCGGTATTTGTTTTCCACATCGGGCCACGGCCAGGGCGGCACTTCACCTCTGCCGGGCTCAACGGTTGCGCAGATAAACGTGTGTTCCCAACGGGAGATTGCATCGGTGAACAGGTTCTTAAAATCTGCCACGGACTTGGCGCCAAAAGCATTCTTGATTCCGACGCCCTTGGCCACGGCCACAAAATCAACCCCCGCGGCAGTTGCGGTCTTTGTACCGCCTGACGATTCATACACGCCGTTATCAAACACGATATGAATAAGATTTTTTGGACTTTTGCGCATGATCGTGGGCAAGCCGCAGAGATTCATCAACAGCGATCCATCGCCATCAAGCGCGATCACTCTTCGCTGCGGCAACCCGAGCGCCATCCCCAATGCGACCGACGAAGTAAGTCCAAGCGTCCAGCAGCGTAAATTTCCGTCGCTAGGATGGTAAGCGTTCCACTCCGATGAAGTTCCACCCACACACACGACACACAAAGCGTCGCCGACCAATTCTGCTATCTCTTTAAGACACTCATGCCGTTTCACAGCAATTTCAATAACAACCTTTCCAAAACCGGTCAAGGCGTTGGGTAAGCGTTGCGCGTCCTGTTGTAGTCCATATCGTCTCAGAGGTCTAGGAAGTTAGTGAAATCTGATTCATCGCAAAAGCCAGACCGGCGCGGTAGGCGCGATCAATCACAAGAGTTTTCCTTAGCGCGTCGATAACAATGTCCTGCATGACCTGATCTTTCACATGCCGGCGCAAAACCTTTTCAAGTAACAAAGCATGTTCCTGATCCGCCTCCACGTGAACGTTTCTATTGACCAAGGATTCACGCGGAATCCCCAGATCTGAAACCAATCTTTCCCTGGCGTGATACGAAAATCCTCCTGTGGGAACGATGATGTTGGAATTAATCGCCTCCACCATCGATACCGCGACGAAAGATTGCAGCCAATCCTTTTTTCCCAAATGAAGCCAGGCCTCCAGTGCCGCCGCGACAAAAGGATGTATTTCAGCTTGAGCAATATCCGCCTCGCTCACGCCCAAAAGTTTGGCTTCTTTGGTTGTGAGCGTGTAGTGGTCTTCGCCCCCAGCCCGGGGATCGCTGATGAGCTCATCTTGCTCGTGGCGCCAGATATCACGCTTCACGTCCAACGGCGCCTGCCCCATCGCCAGCGCCCAACAATCCCGGCGGTTACGGACAAAATAAGCCTGATGAATGGTCCAACAACGCGCGCGTGCAGGCGTAAAGCGGGTGTCGAAAAGATAGCGGACCTCAGGGGTTTTGTGGTGATCGTTCGCCATGACCTTGATCTGGTCGATGAACGCGTCCAGATTTGTATTCGTCATTATCTTTCCTCTCGCCCGCCCATACTTTTTGCGACGCCAGAGCCTCTCTTCTATCCCCGCGACTGGAGAGATGTTAAAGAGGGTATTTTGGTTGCGGCTGCCGCGTCACAACACCTAACATGTCGAGGTTTAAGTCATCCGCGATTGGAGTCCGCGCCTCGCAAGTTCCGCGTCAAAAAGTCGCCTGATTTTTGGATCTTCATCCTCATACTCGATCTGCGTCCCACCCTCTTTCACGCTGCGGTCAACAATATCCTTAAAAACTTTGTATTTTTTGCTGTTCCAGCGAATCGCCAGATAACGGGTTTCATCTCGCGAGGTATTGAAATGTTGGTGAAACCATTGATCCGGCGGTGCGATCACGCTATTGGGTTGCCAATCGCAGCGTTTGGGCTCAGAACCTTCCGGCCATAACAGCGAATAACCTTCACCCTCCAGGATAATGATCTGCGCGCCGGCCGCGTGTCGATGCGCTTTCTTGTATCTTCCGACAGAAAACTGGGAGATGTGAGCGATGAGAGCGCTGCAACCAATCTCGATAATAGTGGTCCGGTTGCCGCGGCCACGCTCTTCGCTTTCTTTAAGCTTCAGTTCATGAATATTGGCGATGAAATTGACGTCCCAGATCCGGCTTCCATAGTAAGAGCCTTCTCCTTTGAAGTAATCCGCCTCGCCGTCAAACCGGTTGCGAAACACATAGGGACAATGGAAGATAAATTCCAGATCATTCAAAAGGTTCATCATGAGCGGCGCTGAAGTAAACGCAATGTAGCGCGCTGGTTGATGGCCGCTTCCATTGAAATGCTGGAACCATGCATTCAGCGGGATCACGAACAAACTTCCGCCCTGCCACTCGAAGCTTTGCTTGGCGCCACCCTCCTGCCATATCGTGGTGGCGCCGCGCCCTTCGAGAACGTACACGAGTTCCTCGTAGAGATGGCGCTCAGGAGACGATTTCCCGCCAGCAGAGATTTCACAGATGTAGGCATCGTCCGTATCGCTGGTTCCTTCCAAATTGATAATGGCCCCTCTGCCGCCTTTGCGCTCCCAGGGCCCGAGAGTCACTTCATTGAGATTTGGAATGAAAAACGTTTTGACGATTGGTACGCCTTGTTCTGCCGCCCATCGCTCATAGCTGGATTTTCCGTCCGCCAGCGCGCCGAGTTTATTCACGTTAGAAGCGTTGGAGTTCATTTTTGATCTCGTGTGATCGATTGTTTCATCACTATACAACTCCCGTTCACTCTACCCCGCAACCCGGGCCGGTTGGGCCACTTGCGCATGCACGCCGCCGCAGACCGAAAGCACCAGCACAACCGAGACGGCACAAGCGCATCGTGTAAACAATTCGATGACCATGGCTCCCGATGAAACCTTGAACCCGGAACCTGGAACTTTGAACCTTATTTCGCCGGATATTTTGCGCAAAGCTTTTTCCAGTTTTCTGCCATCTGTTTGCTGTGCTCGATAATTTCCGCTGGCACATGACGAAACGGCGGTCGCAAGGGCCCCGCATAACAATATCCGGCGTCGTTGATGACCAGCTTGTGAGAATTTTCGCGCCACAATAGGTCACCAGGCCTGCCCGGCGATTTATAAGCGTCGCTCATGTCGATACAGATCTGTTTGGCGGTTTCCCAATCGCCGGCAAAACAGGCGTCGCGCAAACGAAACAACGGCGCAGGGCCCATCCAAGCGCAGATCGACCAGCAACCCGCCGCGCCATACTGCATGTACGGATACATCTGCGCCTGCATGACAAAGACGCTGATCTTGTCCTTGACGATTTTGATGAGCTTGGTGAATTCCAGGGGAGTCCGATGACTGTCTTTGAGAAAAACGATGTTGGGCCGTGTAACGAGTTTTTCAAAAGCCACCACTGGCAAGGTAATCTTGTGTAGCGGCGGGTTGTGGTAAATACCGATGCCCAGTCTCGGAAAAGCATCGGCGAGATCGTGGTAGAACTGCACCGCGTTTTCGACAGTCGAAGGATAGTAAAACGGCACGCCGCAGAGCACTCCGTCGGCCCCCGCCTCCTGGGCGAAGTTTGCTTCCCGCTTGGTCTCTCGAGTATGAAAAGTCGTGCAACCGATAAAGACCGGCACTCGCTGGTGAACTGCGGCGATGGTGGCTTCTATTAATTTCTTCTTCTCAGACCAGAGAAGTGTATGAAACTCGCCGAAGCTGCCCATCGTGGCAATGGCATTGGCTCCGTCGCGAATCATCTTGTCCACCGATGTCGTGAGCGTCTCGGTGTCCACGGTGTCCATGGCGTCGGGGGAATCGCCATCCTTGGTTGTGAACGCCGGCATCATGGCAACAACACCCTTTAAATCCTGCGCTCTTATCATGACTTTTCTCCTTCCTTGATCACCTGACATGTTTAGCTAGCGAGAAATCGAACACCTTGTCCCGTGAGATTTTTTTATCCGTGCCAATCGTTTTGAGCTCAAAATCGAGGACCCTGTCCTGAAACTCTTCTGAGATAGTACCGTCTGTTACGAAGCTCGGCACGCTCTCATCGTACACTCGTGCTGCGGTGTCAGCGCTAAGGTTCATGTACTTCGTCATCACTTTCACGGTGCCGCTCCGATCGGACTTGAAATATTTGAGTCCCCTCACAGTCGCTCGGATGAAGCGTTGCGCAATTTCACGCCGGCCATTGAGAAACGCGCTGTTGGTTGCGACGCCGCCCTGCAATGCGCCGATCTCGTTGACAAAGCTGAACAAAGGATAAAAGCCGAAATCTTCTGCGATAAAACTGGAAGGGGGAGTGAGCGCCGTACCGTCAATGGCGCCGGATTGCAAACTTTTGAGCATAACATCGGAAAGTCCAATGTAGATAAGAGATAGATCCTTGCGCCAATCAAGGCCGTGCTTCTCGAGAACGATCTTCAACAGCCGGTCGTTGGTACTTCCGGGCGTTGAACTTCCTAGCCGCGTTCCCTTCAAATCCGAAAAGCGCTTGAACTGCTTTTTGACGTAGAGTTTGAAGGTCGGTTTGTCGTTAAAAACCGTGACTACTCTTAGAGGCGCTCCACCAAGAATAGCTGCGAGCGTGGTGGGGCCGACGATTTGACTTACGTCAACTCCGTTCGCCACCAGCGCCTGGATTCCCGATCCGGTCTGGATTCGCACTATTTCAATGCGGATCCCCTCTTCTCGATAAAACCCCAACTCATCAGCGATTAAAAAAGGTAGCGAACTCGTGGAATAACCCGGGAGATGAATCTTTACCATAGACGGCGCGTCGCCTGCCTCTCCGCGAGTTTCGCCGAAAAATAAAGAAAAAAGGAGCAACGCTCCAAGCGTCCAACCGAAATATCTATTGGCAAAGCAATGGGGAATCATTTTTCTAAAAATTTTAAGCTCCGCTTTTTAACCCAGAGCTATTTCTTTTGCTTGGCCTCCGCAAGGATGGATCTCAAGGGCGAGAAATCAGTGACATCCTTTGGGGTGAAGTTCCCCCTTATTTTTCCTGCGTCCTTGGCTTCTTCAATGGAGGCGATAATAGCCTTGTCGCTGGCGCTGCCGTTAGCGCTCAAAACTCTGACAGCAACATCGTAGGTGTCGGCTGCGATCTCGGGATCGAGCTTCAACCAGCGTGCAAAAATGGCGATGGTCTCTTTCCGATTGGAGCGAATAAACTGTAAGGATTCGTTTAGCGCTCGCAAAACTCTTTTTACCTGTTCCGGATTCTCCTTCAGTTTTTTAGTCGTGGCCCCCAAACCTGTGAGAGGAAGGTCGACGTAGTCAGCCGCGTGAAGCAATAACCTGAACCCTTCTTTTTTCATCATGACACTGATGGGTGGGTTGATCATCGCAGCCTGTATTTGTTTTGATCGAAGGTGCTCCACCCTAACAGCTTCGTTGCCAACATTGATCATTTTTACATCACGATCCGGATCAATATTTACGGCTTTCAAAGTCGCCGCTGTTACCAAATGCTGAGTTCCTCCAAACGAACTGATGGCTACAACTTTCCCTTTTAAATCTTCTGCCGTTTTTATTTCAGGCTGAACGACGAGAGAGAACATCTGTTTCTCCGCCGTCGACAAGATAACGCGCAGCGGTAGACCGCTCACCGCGCCGCGAACCAAGGAACCAAAATGGGTATCGTAGTCTACGTCTCCGGCGACCAACGCGGGGATCGCCGCCTGCGCTCTCATCAGTACTGGCTTCACGCTCAAATCATATTTTTCATAGAAACGCTTCTCGGTAGCAATCTGGAAGGGCAGAAAACTGAAATTCATTCCAGCCATACCAATAATGATGTTGTCGGCGGTCCACGCAAGTGAAGAACTTCTCAGCAGGAGCGAGAACGCAATCAATACAACAACCCGCAGCCTTCTCGGTCGGCTTATTATCCCGGACCCATTCATTGAGAACGTACTCCTCTCTCTTCTCCAGTTTCTGATTACCATCGCCGGATAGTTTGGCGGCCGTCGCGAGCGGATTACAGTTTTTCCTGTTCTTCTCCGCCCTCTCTCCAGCCTGATCACAAATCGTTTGCTCTATGGCTTATATTTAAATGGTTTGTCTCTCGCCAACTCATGCATATTCCCGGTAAATGCCGTCGAATTTGGCTATCTTGAACCTGACCGCATGCTTTGCGATGGAACGCACTCGGCTTTGTTCTTGCGGCGATTTCGCAAACGATTTCACTACTTGAGCTGCTCGCTGCGTGTGATCTTGGTCCGTGACCCAATGAACCCTGAAGAACTCCAGAGCGTTCTCCGGCACGCTGTAGTGTTTTGGAAGATAAGTTGCGAACTCCTCGGCGTATCGGCACACCATGCTTTCATTGACTAACGCCCACGTCCGGTTTTCGGCAGGGGATCCGGCGAGCATGCCTCGCAGGGCAGCTCCGGTATGGGACAAACACTCAAAAATAAATGATGCATTTTCGAAATCATCGTCTTTGAGGCCCAATGCCAAGCCGAATCGTTTGACTAGATCCGGATGGTACTGCTCTTCGTTGTATTGATAAGCGAAATGTTTATATAGGTCGGCATCGTGAGCGTATTTCACCATGCATAGGGCGAAGCCTTTGTTTAGAGCGACATTGGTAATGTAATGCTGGAGCGAAAAACCCTGAAGCCTTCGAATGGAAAGTGTCCCTTGGCGCAATTCCGAGAAATATTGCGTTTGCATCAGGCTATGCAGTCCCGGTTTTACAATTTCAGTGATCAGCGCATCGACGAAACTATCTTGATCCACGGTCTTCTCCATCTACACAGTCAATCCATGCCTATCGTGCGATCCCCTTTAAGTCGCTCCCAGCGAGCTCACGACTAAGCTCACTTGCGACCGTCTTCACTTGTCGCCCGATGCGTTGAATCCCGTTCCTTTTCATTCTATTCACCGGCCCGATGACGGCGAGGCTGCCAATTACGCTCTGACCGTTGAACACCGGCGTGGATTCACTGGTCCCGTTAGCAGGCGTGTTATTGAAGACAAGGATCGACAGAACGCCGATGAGAAGAATTGAAATTCCGAAAGCGCCTCGACGCTGCATGGACATAGCGTCACAACCCTAACAAAAAATGTTCAACAATCGTTACATTTGAAACCGAGCTTCATTTCATGACTCTCATATCAGACAAATATGAGAGTATGCGAGACCTCCCGTTATTTTATCTCCCGAAGGGGAATGCTGCTCCAGGCGAGCTGATTCGTGAGACACGACCCACGAAACGGATCGGCGGACGGTCCGGCAAAACGCATTCTAAGCACCATGCGGAGCGCGTCATTGATTCCGTAAGCAGCACCCTCCAGCGCTTTAATATCCGGCGGCAAATTGCAGAGCTAGTTAACGAGCCAAGATCGAGGACGCGATTATACGTGATGCTGGCCAAGGCTCGTCGAGGGACGGTTTAAGAAGCACGGGGCAGGGACATTTAGAGATCATTTTTATCAACTTTCCTCTTGTCATTAGATAACGCAAAAGGGATGTTTTTCGAATCGCAAGCACCACTAGATCGATCTTCTCTTCTTTGACAACCCCCAAGATTCTTTCCACTCTGTTTCCCAGCACCACCTTTCTTCTGATTCTTACCTGCCCCGGGTTTTTAAGAACCTCATTGATGAAATGGTAAAGGTCCAATGCTTTCTCGTGTAGCAAGCGATCGACAGGAATACTGGAAGGTGGATTTAGCGCGGGCGTTCCTTCCATCACGGCTAGTAAATCCAAAAAGAAATCGGCGTCCTCTTTTTGTGTCACATGCAGGGCTACGATTTCGGCTTGGGTTTTCTGCGCCAATGAAACGGCATATTTAAGCCCGTCAACAGAATCCTCCGAAAAATCGATTGGAACAAGAATCTTGCGCACTGTATTCATCAAAATACCCTCCTTGAGAAACAATAATCCGACACGACTACAGCTGATGATTTCTTATCGCGGGAGTAGGGAGACGGTGCGAACGAGAGAGAAGAAAATCAGATATTCAAAACAGATTTGGAAATGTAGCGAGAAACTTTGGGAGCTAAAATGATCCTGAAACGAAACGGAACGACCGTGTAGCGTCTGAGGGAGAACTGCGCGGTTTCTTTGGCGGTTAGAAAGTTTCCCGAGCGCGGCGTCAGTTCATCATACTCCTTAAGAACAAAACAGCCGGCAGTTTTAGCCAGAGAAGCCAATTTAATGGCACTCAGATTGGCGTGTGAAGTATTTAGCGGAGACAGAGCGGCCCGGGAGAAAGCCCCGTTAGCGAAAAAGCTCAGCGATAGAAATCCGACGCTGAATACAACCGCCAAGGCGACTAATTTTTTCTTCAGCCGTGACATAAAGAATGAAATATACGCTTCAGGTTAACATTGATGAGTCGAATATCAAGCGCCGCGCGGCTCTAAAATAGATTCTTCATCGGAACGTAACATTCCGCCCCTGGCTTTAAAAAGGCGAGCAAGACCGGCCATCTTGCTCGCCTCATTAAGACCAGGCAAGCAAGAGCTATTAGGGCTGGTCATGGAATTTCGTTCGGACAAAAAACACATTTTCTTTTTTTGACTCGCTCGGCGCGCAGGCGAAATCTGAGTCGGTTGTCAAGCTGAAACAGTTATTATAGCTTCAGATGTAATCCTCAAAAGTATTGGGTTTTTATGTCCGTTGGTGCTGTTCAATAAGTCTGCCAAGGCTAGGACAATCGCTGCCATGGAACCAGTATCGAACAATAATACGCGCGCACCCATTCGGGCGGTAAAAATCGGTGCACAGGCGGTGGGGGCGTTGGCCGTGGGTGCCTTGGCCATGGGTGCACTCGCGGTCGGTGCCGTGACCATTGGTCGGCTGGTGATTGGTCGCTCGCGAATCCGGCGGCTTGAGATCGATGAACTTGTAGTAGGCAGGCTCCACGTATTCGATTCGTTAACGGCGCCCGGTACAGCAGTAGTTAAAAACGATGGGGCCAAGAAACAGGAAAGTAAATACTTCAATCATCCCACGACCTTTGATCAGGCGGTCAACAAGCTCTTCGGGCTTCTCATTGGGGTCGGGCTAGGCCTGCCACACAATTATCTGCTCCAGGTACGCGGACGAAAGAGCGGGCGAGTTTACTCAACCCCAGTGGATGTCCTTATTCGAGATGGGAAGCGATATGTGGTCGCGCCCCGTGGGAATACCCAATGGGTGCGCAACGCCAGCGCAAGCGGTTTGGTATCACTCAAGAAAGGCCGGCGGTCCGAGCAGTTCGGCGTACGGTCACTTTCGGACGACGAGAAACCGGACATCCTGAAGTCATATCTCGACCGTTACAAGCTGACGGTGCAGAGATATTTTCCGGTACCCGCCGGTTCTCCGACTGCTGCCTTTCGACCAATCAGCGGACGCTACCCAGTTTTCGAGCTGTTACCTCAAAATGAACCGAGCGGCGTTGGGAGCGCGTAGAATCCCACCATTGACCGTTTTCAATCTCCTGCTCACGATGGCAGCGGCGAAACCCCGAAAAGGTTTTGTGGAAGTGAAGAAACAAACCGTAGAAAATCACAGCGAGAATTGCACGCCACCACCCAATCTCACCGATTCTTAACGACTTGCGACCTTCAACGATTGCCATAAACGGCACGTTGGAAGTTAGCGCGGCGAATCGATTCCACACGTCGCCAAAGGCTTTCTTGCGTTTTCGATCGATCGAAAAAGGTCCTCCTATGGCTACCAAAGAAAATTACCGAAGCGAGATCGCCGTTGAATATCAGGTCAGTAAAGGACCAAAGAGCGAGGCCCCTGTACCAAAGTGAACGCCGAGGAAAAATAGTCCAGCGGCACGAAGTGGAACCACCTTCTTATCCTGTCGCTCTTAATTCCCTCGAGCTGTGCCTGTATCTATACCATGATTAATCCGTGTCGAATGCCGAGAGTGACAGCCTCAGTTCGAGAGGACGCTCCGAGTTTGGCAAAGATCGAACTAATGTGAAATTTGACCGTGTGGTCCGAGATACTCAGCCTGGATGCGATCTCTTTGTTACTCAAGCCTTCGGCTATCATACGTAATACTTCAATCTCTCGCGGAGTAAGGATTTGATCAGAAGGATCGAGCTCGGATCGCACTGGGATAGGAGATAAGAGCGGATCAAGCGCGTCAGAGTGCAGCACGACTAGTCCTAAGACGCTTGCATGAATCGCCGCCAGGATCTCTTCGGAGGTCGCGTCGCGCGGCAGTATTGCTCGGGCGCCGGAACGAAACGCCTCCGTGGTCCACGAATTCTCAGTATTGTCGGTTAAAACAACGATGATTGCGGCTGACGACCCGTGCCTAAATTCAACCTGCAGGGACTCTTCCGAGACCGATTCAAGATCCACAAGTACAACATCCGGTTGTAGATCCTCGATTTGGGCTGACAGCTCCTTGAGCGAAAAACTCCCTACAATTTGAAACTCAGGAGCCGTGGCGACTACCGACCCCAGTCCTGCACGCACGATCTCGGAGCTTGCCGCTATGAGAACACGAGCCACAAAACGCTTACCTACTTTTGTTGAGTCGTCTCATCGTGTCCGTTCACCAATATGCATTTTAACGTCGACGGATTTGCCACCTCTGATGATGGACACGGATATCTCTTTCCCGACGAACTCCGGCTGCAGAAAGTTTTGTAGATCACGAAGGCTGCTCACAGGCTTGCCTTGAAGAGCTATTATCACGTCGCCGAAGAGGATACCCGCTTTGCTGCCGGGCCCTTCCGCTGCGACGCTCACAACAATTAAGCCCGAGTCAGCAGAAAGATTTAACGCGCTTTTAAGATCTTGCGGAAGCGGTATGGGGTGCATCCCCAGGCCAAGGTAGCCGCGCACAATCTGTCCCTTCTGCCGCAGCTGCGCAACCACACGATTTACCGTGGATACCGGAACAGTTAAGCCCACACTGCGTGAAAGCCCTGCGGTGTTAATGCCCAAGACCCGTCCACGGCTATCTATCAGCGGACCGCCCGCAGCCGCCGGATGGAGCACGAGGTCCAAACCAATGTATTGATCGATGAGCGCGCCGCGCCATGTATGCCACGGGCCGCTCAAGACGCCAATAATACCTAACGTGGCGTTAACACCCTTCTGCGCTCCACGTCCGAGGGCGAGAACGATATGTCCCACCTTGAGCTGTAAAGTATCGCCGAGAGGAGGAGGAGACAAATCTGCTGTGTCAATTTTTAGTACCGCCAAATCCGTCGCCGGATCGGCACCTACAAGAGTGGCTGGAACTGTTTGACCCCTCGGCAGAATTACAGAAATAGCCTCAGTGCGTCTTATGGTATGACCGGCTGTGACAACAACACCATCAGCCCACCAGACTCCGCTCGAAGACAAATGACGCCGGGCATTAATCGCCACTACGGAGGAGCTGGCTCCCTCGACGGCATCAGCCAGATCACGCGACAAAGCTTGCAATGTTTTGTTGGTTTCGGAGATGGTTTCCATTCGAAATCCTCCCGGTATTTTAAATTAGACCGGAACCATGGGTTCCGCTGATATAACAATAAACATTTTTTATCTCGACCGGTATCGGCCAAATGGGCAGGTCTTTTACCCGGACAGACGGCTAGTGGCGGTGAAGAAATGATGCCAGCTTACCCACTGCTCTTGAGACGCGCAG
>Ga0209684_1000042_pt1 | contig 21441 bp, 26 predicted proteins | sample PanSoiPlot6MoBio_FD_188322 | JGI IMG/M metagenome (GOLD analysis project Ga0209684, IMG submission 188322) | Tropical forest soil microbial communities from Panama analyzed to predict greenhouse gas emissions - Panama Soil Plot 6 MoBio (SPAdes)... | ecosystem: Environmental > Terrestrial > Soil...
TGGGTCACCCCTGGGGGGCGTCGAGTATAACTACACGGGCAAACAACCAATTCCCGTGGCCGGACTTTCACCGGCTAGACAAGCAGCCGTATAGGCTGCAAACGAAGGCCACGAAGAATTGATATGATTTTATATTTTCAAACTTCGTGCTCTTCGTGTCCTTTGTGGTGCATACTTCTTCACAGCAAACTAAGGATAACCAATAGGAGAAACCAATCATGGCAAAGCGAGAATTTCTGCCGGGCGATGCGCGTCAGCGCGAGCGGGCTTATTCACCCGCCGTCAAGATCAGCGGTGGCACGACGATCTACTTAGCCGGTTACGGCGCGTTCCAGGACGAAGCCGGGAAGAGTTACGCCGGCGATTTCGACGGGCAAGTGCGGCTGAGCTTCGGACGGATACGACAAACGCTGGAAAAAGCCGGCGGCAAGCTCGATGACATCGTCACGATGACCGTTTTCATCACCGACATGGCCAACGGCACCCGTTTCACGCAACTCCGTAAGGAGTTTTTCCAAGAAGGGCGTTATCCAGCCAGCGCGTTGATCGGCATCAAGGAATTGGCACGACCCGAGATGATGGTAGAGATTCAGGCCATTGCCGTGGTGGATTAGGGAAAGACAAAAAATCAAATATCGAAATCCGAAACAAATTAAAATGATCAAAAAGGACAAATGCTAAAACAGGCTTTGGATTTCGATATTCGGATTTCGGATTTAAAAAGTTTGCACAGGAGGTGTGAAATATGAAAGCCCCTCTCCAAGTTACCGGCATCGACCACGTGGTTTTCCATGTCAAGGATCTCACGCGGTCAAAGAAGTTTTACATCGATTTCCTCGGCATGGACATCGATCATGAGAGTTCCTGGCAATGCTTCCTCAAGTGCGGCAACCAGGGGCTGGCACTGTTCGAAGCCGAAGACGGCGCGGAAATCCACGGTGGCAGCGAGGTCAATCACATGGCTTTGCAGCTCACGTCCGGCAATTATCAAAGCGTCAAATCGACGCTGGAAAACGCCGGCATCGCAACCCACGGCCGCCCCGGCGATCCGCATTGCATCTACTTCCGCGACCCCGACGGTCACCAGTTGCAGCTTTTGATGCCGAGAAACTGAGCGACCCCTGGCAGTGTTTGTTAGCTGTCGCTCAGTAAACGTGTGCGGCTCGGGCCTTACAGCCGGGATGCGACCGCAGTGGTTCATCCCCGGTGATACGTTTCACATCTCGCGTTTGCGCAAGGGGGCAGTTTCGCGTTGCTAGGAACTACTGAGTGACCGGGCGTTGAACCTGCAGACGCCGAAATATGTGATAGCGATAAGCTGTTGGTGGATTACTCGGACTTCCGCGACGAGATCAATGACTTCATCAGATAACCGCCGCGGCGCACAGAGATGAGAATGAACATCACTGCAGGCTTATTTTCAGCGCATGCAGGGCTTGAACACATGCTCCTGCCAGACGCGGAGCTGTATTACTTGCACCACCTCCCGCTTGCGGAACCGCCTCACATCGTGATGGGTCGCTTGATCAATGAAGTACCTTGGCGAGCCGAGAACATTTTTGTTTGGGGCAGAACCTATCCGCAGCCTCGTCTGATTGCATGGTACGGCGATGCAGGAAAAAACTACACATATTCCGGCATCAACTTGAGTCCGTTGCCCTGGACGCAAGCGCTACTAGATATCAAAAGCCGGGTCGAAGCCGCCACCCGTACGGACTTTAACAGCGTGCTGCTTAATTACTACCGAGATCACCGGGACAGTATGGGGCTGCACAGCGACGACGAGCCAGAGCTTGGCGCGCAACCAATTCTTGCTTCGTTAAGTTTGGGAGAAGAGCGAACTTTCATCTTGAGGCATAAGCGCGAGAAAACGTTAAAGCCTGTTCGCCTGAAACTTGCGTCCGGCAGTCTTCTCTTGATGAAGGGCGAAACCCAGCGCCATTGGAAGCATGGGATTGACAAAGAAACCCGTCCATGCGGCCCGCGGATCAACTTGACGTTCCGCCGCATCCTTACCTGAAGCCCTCAGATCAAAGCCAGGCCATTGTCGGTCCGTTTTTGTTACGAACTTCGGTTACAGGACACTAGGCTGGATTATTCACAGAACAACGGCCGAGGAGCAAACCTCTCTGGTCGCGGGCAATGGGCCTGTGCCCTAAACAAGTATGCAAGCGCAAGTGCGGTGCAAGCTGAGCGGTGAAGGTCTGTTCGGGCCCAAGCTATCAGAGTTGCCACCTTTGGGGAGGACGGGGTGGTGGACTAGGAGTCTCAGACCCATTGACCGCGCTCGGAGAGGCTCGACCCTCGGTCAAATGATCATCAGTGTTCACATACTTATGAACTCCCTAATAAGTCAGCGTGCTGCACGCTTCTGTGCCCGCTTCCTCCGAGGCTCACTCCTCGGCCTACAGTGTGCCGCCACTCTTCCTCGGTGCATGAATTATTCCGGGCTAGATTTTAATTTCGGCAGATTCCCGTTTGATCTCTCCACACATCCATGAGTAGATTGACAATATGGTGATTCGTTTGAAAACCGAGTCGCGCGCCTGCTTGCTTGACAGCACCAAGCCCGGATCTCTCGTACACGATGTTCTCGAAGGCGCGCCCATTATCAGCAGATCCGGTGATGCGCCGGGTGGTCTTTATGAGGTAGATTGCAGCGACACGGACTGTGAGGAACTCCTGAGAGTGGCCTCGGAGTTTTGCCCTGATGCCCTGCCGGAAATCGAAGCGCAGCTTGGACGCTCGCGTCGCCGATAGCCCACCGGATTTCAAAATCTCGGTGTCTGAAGTTGCGCGTAAAGTAAGAGACAAAAGTCGGCGTTACATTCGTTGGATCGCTACCGCCGTAGCGCCGCCGGTGCCGTGACAGAGGGAAGCTAGACCGCGCTTTGCGTTTTGTTCTTGAAGCGCGGTGATCAAGGTTACAATGATGCGCGCCCCAGTGCAGCCGAGGGGATGGCCCAACGCGATGGAGCCGCCGCAGACGTTAAGCCGGTCGAGCCCGACTCCAAGCAATTTACTGAAGAGCACGCTATTCACCGCAAACGCCTCGTTGTTTTCGATCAGGTCAAAATCATCCATGCGCTTGTCTATTTTGTCCAACAGCTTTTTGACCGCGGCAATCGGCGCCTCAACGTAGCGCCAGCTCTCTCCGGCAGACCAGGCTCCTCCCACAACACGCGCCAGCGGTTTGAAGCCGTGTTTCTTTACCGCTTGCTCGCTCGCGATCAACAAGGCGGCGGCACCGTCGCTGATCTGGCTCGAGTTGCCTACCGTCAATACCCCCTGTTTGTTAAAGGCCGGTGGTAATTTCGCCAACCCTTCCAAGGTCGCATCCCCGCGAATGCCCTCGTCATAATCGAGCATAAGTGTCTCTCGACGCGTCTTGATTTCGACCGGCACAATTTCTTTCTTGAAAAAACCTCTTTGGGTCGCCGCCGTGGCGCGCATGTGGGAGTGGTAAGCGATCTCGTCCAACTTGTCCCGCGGGATCTCGTATTCGCTGATCAATCGCTCCGTAAGCTCACCCATAATGCCGCCAGCGATAGGGTCTGTAAGGCCATCCAAGAGCAGGGTATCTTGCAGTTGTTCCGGAGAGCCCATCAGCAACCGGTATCCCCAGCGCGCTTTGCTGGAGAGAAAAAAACCGGCTTGGGACATGGACTCTATACCCCCCGCGAGTATTAAATCCGCCTCCCCTGCTTTGATTGCCGTCGCCGCGTTAAGCACCGACATCATCCCCGAGGAACAGACCATGTCGATGGCGTAACCGTCGATCTCTTGAGGTATGCCCGCTTTAATGGCGGCCTGGCGCGGCAGGAGTTGCCCGTGACCGGCGCGGAGAATATTCCCCATGATGTAGAGATCCAGATCTTTGCCTTCCACCCCGGCCCGCTCCAGCGCGGCTCTCATGGCGTGAGCACCCAAGTCCGCCGGTGAAAACTCTTTGAATGCCCCGCCAAACTTCCCGATAGGGGTTCGCGCTGCCGATACTATGTAAACTGCTTCCATTTCGCTCCTTCAGCAGACCTTATAGGTATATAATCACAGATAGCCACACGAGACGCAATCATGGTCTATTCTCGCTCTTGCCTTCGAGCCATGCTTCCAACGTCTGGGCCTGCTGATGCAAGGCAGGACCTGCTAATCCCGGCATGAAGGTCAGCATCCAGCGGCCTAAATCCGCTGGATTGGACACTTTAAAGACTGAAATGCCTCCTGCGCCCCTTGGGCTCCCTTTGCCGCCTCGGTCATCAAGGTGAACCACGCCTCCATAATCTTTGGGTCCGCTGCCATAGTAATTAACTACATATGCCGGCCGCCGTTGACACTGAGCGTCGTCCCGGTGATGTATCCTGCGGCTACCGGTGACAGCAAGTACGCCACCGCCCAGGCGATCTCCTCGGGTTTGCCGAAACGACCGAGCGGTATAGTCTGAAGGATTTTCTCCTTGACGTGATCAGAAACTTCTCTAAGCATATTGGTCTCGGTAAAGCCCGGAGCAACTACATTGACGCGAACTCCATAGCGCGCGCCTTCAAGCGCTAGCGTTTTGGCGAGGCCGATGAGACCCGCCTTCGAGGCGGCGTAATTAGCCTGGCCGATGTTCCCCTGTTCTCCCACCACCGAGCTGATAAACACCATCGCGCCCGATTGCCGTTTGTATAACAGCGGCACGACGGGTTTTACGGTATTGAAAACGCCCGTTAAGTTTACATCAACGACAGCTTTCCACTGTTCATGCGACAACTTAGGGAAAAAATTATCCTGGGTGATTCCCGCATTGGCCACGACGCCATAAATGGGACCGAGTTCCCGCTCCGTTCGTTGGACGACCTCTTCCATTCCCTTGGCATCCGTTACATCAAACTGCAGAGCCAAACTACCGCGTTGTTCCAGTCCGGAGCGGTCATTATAGGCGACTTTGGCACCGAGCTGTGCCAGTAGAGACACCGTCGCAGCTCCGATACCGCGGCTGCCGCCGGTGACCAGTATGACTTTGTCTTCAAGATCCAACATCCTCTGCCCTTTACATCATCGGTTTATCGTTTAAGCCAACTCGCAATTGCCGGAGGCAGATCCCGTTGAACTTTGCCGCTCACGTACATCCCGATATGGCCGGTCGGGAAGGAGAGCGCTTTGTAATCTTCGCTGCCGCAGTATTTCTCCAGCGCAAGGGAAGACGCGGGCGGGACGAGGTGATCCTGCTCCGCATAAATGTTCAGCACTGGCATTCGAATATTCTTGAGGTCAACCCCTCTGTCACCGATCTTGACCTCGCCTTTGATCAGTTTGTTGCTCTGATAGAAATCCTTCATGAATTGCCGGAAAGCCTCGCCGGCCTGATCGGGGCTATCGAAGATCCACTTCTCCATGCGCAAAAAGTTCATCAGCTCCTGCTCGTTGTCCATGATATCGATCACGTCAAGATACTTCTGCACGCCGAGCAAAAAAGGCTTCAACATCAGATAACCGGCATTCATGAAGCTTCCGGGAATATTCCCTAGGGCATCCACCATCAGATCGAAGTTGACGCTCTGAGCGCCCACGGTGCATCCCGCCCAGCGATTCAACAGGCCGTCCGCGACGTGAAAATCGACCGGCGTAACCATGGTGATCAAATTTTTGATCTTTTCCGGGTACAGCGCGGCATAGCAAAGGCTAAAAGTTCCCCCTTGGCAGATTCCTAGAACGTTGATCTTTTCCAAATCGTGTCGCTCGCGCACCACATCGACGCAATTGGCGAGATAGTCGTCGATGTAGTCCTCCAAGGTCAACCAGCGGTCTCCACGGCTGGGATAACCCCAATCGATGATATAGACATCGATTCCCAGTTTGAGTAAGTTATGCACCAACGAACGATCTGCTTGCAGGTCAACCATGAAAGGGCGGTTCACCAGCGCGTAGACGAAAAGGAGTGGAATGGGGAATGGCTGCTCTACCAGCGGGCTGTAACGATAGAGAACGACTTTGTCCTCGCGATAGATTTCTTCCTTAGCGCTTGCGCCAATCCGGATGTCATCTTCGCGGATGAGGCTAAGTGTTTCAATCCCTTTCAGTACTTTCCGATTTATTTCGACGAGTTCTTGAATGGCTTCTTCGGCGTTGAATTTTCGCGGCAATGGCGGCACGTTCTTCCTTCAAATCGCACAGTGATTTCGGTTTGAGCACGCGGAGCTGTTTTAACGCGACCTCTTCTTCGTCCGGCTTAGACTTTGCTGCGTCTGTTTTTGGTCATCCGATTTATCTTCGCGGTGCATTCTGCGAGCGCTTTCTTGAGTGCTTTGATCTCTTTGCGTTGCGCATAGAGAGTGTGGTGGATTTCGTCCACCTCGCTCCGGGTCGGAATGTCGCTGATTTTCAAAAACTGCTCAACGATTTCTCGCTGGCGAATCGAGTAAGCCATGGAGGCGTTCAACAATCTTCCTTGCACACGCACGAATTCATCGGAGCTGAAGATCTCCGCAAAGACCGGGTCCGCAACTCTCTCCAAAGGTAAAACCCATTGGCGAACGCTTTGGATCTTCTCGCCCCGCTCGGCCATCGAGCTCATTTCCTTGAAGGCTTGCTCCAGTACTCGCGTTGCCGCCTCGACCAGCATCACTTGATAGGCAACACTGGCTTCCCGCAGATCCTGCCACGCCGCAAAACCTTTGGCGAATTTATCGCTCAACTCGCGAGTCGAGCCCAGACCTGGGCTTTGGAGCAACCGACCGACGCTTTGGTCGATTGAATCCCAGTAAAGCCGGCTTAGCTCCAACAAGGCAGACCCGTCTCCGGTTGCGGCTCTGCCAACCTGCGCTTCCGCTTGCTGCAAACCTTTTACCCACGGCTGCACCAACTTTTGGAACTCTTGCAAATAAAGTTGCCAAAGCTCGCCCACATCTTGAGCAGACTTAAATAACTTTTCAGGCGACTGCAGCGATTGCCGGCGAACGTCGTCCATATAGTGGTTCAATGCGCTTTGCCACTGTTCCCCCGACTCCATCTTGGAGACGATCGCTTTCCAGGCTTGCGTCGCAAGCTCTACGGTCTTCATCCACGCTTCTTGACCCGCCAAAAGTCTTTGCGCGGTTCCCTTCGCCGTGGCTTCGCTGCTCGCGGTCCAGGCCGCGATGCCTTCTTGAGCCAACTTGCTCCATTTCTCGCTCATCTCTCGCTGCGGCTCCGAAGCAAGCGGCGCCGCGCGCAGGAATTCAAACCACTTCTCCCCAATGGCTTTTTGCGCATCACTCCAGGCCTTCGCTATAGCCTCGACTTGATCAGTCCAATCTTTGAAGTTTTCTTCCATTTCCCCGTGGTGGCCTTTGAGCGTCGGTTATGAGTGTCATACCGACGAAAGCCGAGATCTAGAGATTTTCGCGTTTCGGAAACACGACACGAACACCCGGTAACTACTTTAGCTGGAAGCCCCCATTTTGTTTTCGCCGGTCCACCGGCGCGCCCAATCCATTTGCGCCGCCATAATTTTCTCTACGGACTCCTGCCACGCGGCCGCCATTTTCTGGCCTTCTTTATCCCAGGAGCCGACCATCTTGTTCGGCTCGCCCTTCTTTAGAAGCTCGAACCAGCCGGCCCAAAGCTGGCGTTGCACGTCGATCCAGCGATTATTCATGTCGCGCGCCTGCTGCACCCATTCGGTGATTTCTTTAGGCAACCCAGCCGTCGCGGGAGCACTCTCCGCCCACATGCGCACCCACTCGGATTGCGCCTCCAGCGATTTCTTCACCGTCTCCTCCCACGCCTGCACGGTCTTCTGCCAAAGGTCGGTGGGCTGAAACTGCGGCGCGCCTTTCTGGATCGTCTCAAGCCAACTATCCCACATCTGTTTCTGGGTCCCCATCCAGGCCTTGAGTGTTTCTTCGGTTTGTTTCGTCCAGTCCATAATTACTCTCCTTTCTAACAGTTACTTTGTCCGCACTCCCGGATGCTAACACAGAGTGCTTACTTTTGCAAGCACCATCATGTTGGCGTTCCCCTTTCATTGACCTTGCGAAATGAGTGGTACATGTCGATCAAAATTTCACGTTGGCGCGGCGATAGGTGCGGATCCCGCATAACTGATTTAATAACGCCTTCTTCCTCGTCGCCTTTGGGGTCTATAATCCCCGCCTGGGCATATAACGTCTCCGCTGAAAGCCGAAGCCCTTTGGCCAGTGATTGCAGGATTACACTGCTCGGGCTGCGCAGACCCCGTTCAATCTGGCTCAGATAAGCGTTGGAAACCCCACACATATCAGCCAACTGGCGCACTGACATCTGGGCCAACTCCCGCTGCCGCCGAATAAATTCTCCCACACCCATATCCGGGTTAACTTTCTTTTCTGTCATGAAAGAATGCTAACCAGCTTCGTTAACACCTGCAAGCGCTTCCTGAGCTACCTGTGGCCTGATTTGGGCCGGCTCGATCCCAGATTGTGACACCACTTGACAAGTGGTCTAAGAATTTACTATATCTGGTCTGACCACCAGACAGCTAGACCTATATGCTCCGGGCGATAAAAAAGACTCGAATTCACGAGGAAGTCGTGAGTCAGATCCATGAGCTCATTAGAGAAGGAAGATTCAAGGCTGGGGATCAACTCCCTTCCGAGCGAGAGCTGGCAGAAACTTTCCGGGTGAGCCGTACCTCGGTGCGCGAGGCCTTGCGAGCGCTGGAAACCCAAGGACTTATTATTAGCCGGACTGGGATGGGAAATTTCGTTGCTGACTTGCCCGTTGAGACGTTGGTTGCACCCCTGGCTAAGCTACTCATCGAAGAAAAAAGCGCCCTGGCGGACATTTTCGAGCTGCGCAAGCTCATTGAACCGCACATCGCGGCATTGGCAGCCGAGCGCGCCACCAAGAGCGACATCGAGCGGCTGAAAAAATTTTTGGATGACCAGAGGGATCAAGTGCAGCAGGGCGAGACCGGAGTCGACGCCGATACGCAGTTTCATTTCGCTATCGGCAAAGCGACCCAGAACCACGCCCTGGAGAAACTTGTCTCGGGCTTGATGGAGGTACTGAGCCACAGCCGGGAAGAGTCGCTCCAGACAGCAGGCCGACGGCAAGCATCCCTCGATTCCCACCGAGCGATCGTCACGGCCATTGAGTCCCATGACGAAGAAGAGGCGCGCGAAGCTATGCTCCGCCACATTCAACAAGTAGAGACCAATATTTTCGCGGATAAAAAAAACTCATCACTGGCGCAGGTTACGAGGAAGCCTTTAGAACAAGATCTAAACGTGTTGGGAGAGCAAACTAAGAGCATGAACAGAATGGAGGAAACATGATAAAAAGGGTAGAGGTCAACTATCGAGGTATCTTTCAGAAGAACCTCGGCAAAAAGATCGGCAGCGACATTGTCATGATCGCCAGCCGAATGGGACAGACGGCATTTTCCAATGGCCGTTACAGCGACTCGCCGGAGCGAAACGGGATTCCTTGTAAGTACTTCGCTTTCGTTTCCCCGGATCTTTCGGAGGAGGAGCTGGAAGCGGAATGCGGCGCCAAGCTGGAGATCGACGACGCCAACATCTCCGTCGTGCTCGACGATACGATGTGCAAGGGCGTCGAACCCTGGGGATGGCACGGCGTGCGGCCGATCAATGAGAGGGTGGTCAAGGACGGCTGTCTGCTCGTGGTCTCCAAGAAAAAGCCAGAAGAGCTGCTCAAGTTTATTGGCAAAAAACCTTACAATTATCGGCTGGCGATCCTTGACGGGGACGCCAGTCTTGCGGGTCTTTGGGTCAACAAGGATGACTTGACCCACGAGCGGATCTTGGGCGGAATTGCCGCCATCGATCCGGCAGTGATCAGGATCGAGGCGGTGGAAGCTTATCTGCTGGAAAAGACCAAAGACAAGCGCCGGGCGGATGCGGCGCGGGCAGCCTACGAATCTCTGCGACAGGAGGCCAAACCTCCACGGGTGAAGACAGTCACGCCGAACGACGGAATCGTGTGGACGCATGAGATACCCGTGCTGCCCAAGTGGTTCGAGATGCAAGAGGGCGCCGCGGTTCCAGCAGTCAAGCGCGGATTCGAAATCGGTCCGCGGGGACAATCGAGAAACGCCATGTTCAAGCGTGGCACCACCAAAACCCAAAGGCCTGCGGTCCGGTTCGATCTCTGCACCAAGTGCACGCTTTGCTGGGTTGAGTGTCCGGATGAATGCTTCGATCCGACCAGCGACGGCTACTACGACATCGAGTACCAGTACTGTGTTGGTTGCGGCAAATGCGCCGAGATATGTCCGGTGAAAGAGTGCATCGTGATGGTGGATGAGCTGCAATTCGAGGACGACCACAGTCCGTGGGAGCATTGGAAGAGAGATCCCAAAGAATACATTCAGTGGGTCGAAGACAAGAAAGGCAAAGACCGTGTTTCCTATCCCGTCGTAACCGGCAAGGGCATCACCGTTACTCAAGGACAAGTGATGCCCGAGGGAAAGATCGTACCCGTCAGAAAGACGGAGGAGGTTGAAGTATGAGTGTCGCAGTCGCACAAGCGAAATCAGATCAATCAGGTGTCTACGAGCGTGAAGACCTTTTAAACGGCTGCCAGGCCGTTGCGCATGGCGTGCGCCTGGCGGACGTGGACGTGATTGCCGCTTATCCCATCCGTCCTTATACCGAGGTGATGGACGCGCTCTCTAAACTGATCGCCGACGGTCAATTCGACTCCGAGTACATCATCGCTGACAGCGAGCATTCCCAGTTCGAGATCGTCAAGCACGCCAGCTCAGTGAACGCGCGCGCTTTCGGCGGATCGAGCGGAACAGGTTGGATGTACGGTATGGAAGCGCTGGTCGTTACCGCCACCGACCGTCTGCCGCCGCTTTTCGTGGTGGGCAACCGCGCTCTTGACGATCCGGGCGCCTTCGGCGTCGAGCACAACGACGCAATGGCGGTCCGGGACATGGGCTGGCTTCTCTGCTGGGTGACCACCCCGCAGGAAGCGCTGGAACACGTGCTGATCGGCTATCGCATCGCGGAGGACAAGAAAGTTAGGATGCCGATGGGATTGGCGATGGACGGCGCCTTTCTCACCCACTCGCAGCACATGGTCAAGATCCCATCGCCGGAAGCGGCGAAGAGATTTCTCCCGCAGTACGACCTCGCCGAGCGGCGGCTCCATCCCGACAACCCGATCTCTATCGCGCCGCAGATCAACGAGGACTGGGTTATGGAGCTGAGACGGCAGAACTGGGAGGCCGCCAAACGGGCGCGCGGCGTGATTAAGGAAGCCTATAAAGAATTCAACGAGGTCTTCGGCGATCGCTACTCCGCGCCTTACTACTTCGATGAATTTATGACCGACGACGCGGAAGTGGTCCTGATCGGCATCGGCACGGTGGCGGCTCCGGCACGCACAGCGGTGCGCCGCATGCGCGAGAAAGGACAAAAAGTAGGTTATGTGAACCTGCGCTGGTTCCGACCTTTCCCGACAGTTGAGCTACGGGAGTGCTTGAGCCGCTTCAAAGCGGTCGGCGTGGTCGATAGGGATTTCGCGCATGGCTCGCCGGACAACGGCGGCATCCTGATGCACGAGGTCCGCTCTTGCCTCTACCCGGCCAAAAATCGGCCTGCGATCGTCAATTTCATGGGTGGCCTGGGCGGGCGCGATCTCTCCATCGCAGACGCGCAGAGGATGTACGAAACGACTCAACAGGCGGCCAAGAAGGATTCGATGGACGAATTCGTAACCTGGATCGGTCTAAGAGAGTAAAATAGGGGGGAACGATTATGTCAACTGCACCACAAATCGATTACGAGAAGATCAAAGGCGTTCACAAAATTCCGCTGGAAGAGCTTTACACGTCCGGCCACCGCACTTGTCAGGGATGCGAGTCGGCGACGACGATGCGCGGCTTTATCAAGGTGGCGGGTTCGCGCACGGTCGTCACGGGAGCGACCGGCTGTATGTATGTAGCCAACACCTCGTACTTGACCACGCCCTGGATCGTGCCCTGGATGCACACCCAGCTCGGCGCCGGCGGCTCGTCCGCCGTCGGCATGGCCGCGGGACTGCGGGCGCTCAAGCGCAAGGGGAAGATCAAAGACGAGAAGATCAATGTCATCAACTTCTCCGGCGATCTCGGCGCCGGCGATATGGGAATTGGAGGCATCTCCGGTGCCCTACAGAGCGATTATGACCTGCTGATCATCATGTACGACAACGAATCGGCCGCCAATACCGATATTCAAGCGACGGGTTTGACCACCTACGGCGCGCAGACCACCTTCACGCCTCCTGGGACGAAGCACTCCATTATGCAACGGCGTTGGAAAAAGAACGTCGCCGGCATGCTGGCCGTCGGCCATCCGACCTGCCGCTACGTTGCCACCGCCTGCGCCACCTTTCCACCCACGGACTATCTGAACAAGGTCCAAAAGGCGCTCGCCATCGGTGGCCCGACCTTCATCCACACCTATGATCCCTGTCCCAAAGGTTGGGACTATCACCCTCGCTTCTCAAACGAGCTTGGCGAGTTGGGAATCAAATGCGGCATATACCCGCTCTATGAAATCGTCGACGGGAACATCATTTACACCTGGGACGCGCGCAAGAAGGGCAAGGGACGAATTCCGGTGAAAGAATTCCTCACCAAACAGGGCCGCTTCGATCACCTTCAAGAAGAGCACTTCACCCACATCCAAAAGATGGTGGACGAGATGTGGGACGAGTGGGAGATGCCCGGCGTCGCGCCCATCAAGGGGATACTGAAGGCTAGAATTTAACTCTGTCTCACCTCCAAACTCGGGTAATAATTCAAAAGGGCCCCATCTTTGGGGCCTTTTTTTTGGATAAAAAAAAGTTCGTTCATAACCAACTGTACTTTGGCCTTACTTCCAAGTAAAAGATAGCTACAGCTGTGCGTGTCGATAGAGCATTTCACGCGAAGATCGTGGAACGTAACGGTTGTATAGGAAAGGAGGCTTTATGAAGTCGCACTGGTCACGTCGTGAATTTCTGAAAAGCACCACAACTGCCGTGGTGTGGGGTGCCGCAGAAAGAGCATTTGGTGCGACCTCGTCGCTTTCGCCAGCGCCAAAACGCCGCTTGGGTAAAACCGGAGAAATGGTCTCCTGCATCGGCTTCGGCTCGGGCACCCGCTTCTGTTCAATCCAGGACGAAGACGCGGCGCAGGCACTGCTCGAGCGCGCTTTCGATCTGGGCGTGAACTATTTTGATACCGCCGGTTCTTACACCCGTCGGCCACTGGAGCGATTGAGTGAGAAGCGTCTCGGAGAATTCTCCAAGCACCGCCGCAAACAGATCTTTCTCGCAACCAAGATCGATCCCAGAGACCGCGACGGCGCCCTGCGCTCCATTGAAACGAGTCTCAAGTTTCTCCAGACGGACTATCTCGACCTGATTCAAATTCACAGCTTGAGCGACCTCAAGGACCTCGATCGCCTCGGGGGGTCCAACGGCGTTCTCGCCGCCATCCAACAACTGAAAGGTCAAAAAGTTTCGCGCTTTATCGGCATCACCGGTCATAACGACGGTGCTGCCATGACCGAAGCGTTGCGCCGTCACGACTTCGATACGGTGTTGATGGCCCTCAATGCGGCGCAATCGGCTAACCCGGTCGCCGCGCGCAAGATGGAACCGCTCCCTGCTTTCGAACAGTCGGCACTCCCGGTAGCGCTACAGAAAAATATGGGCATTTTATCTATGAAAGTCATGGGCCAGGGAATGCTTGTCGGCAATGGCACGGGTCGCGCCTCAGCCGCCGAACTTTTGCAATTCAATCTTAGTCAGCCAGTGGCCTGCGTCGTTATCGGCTGCGAGCAGGTCGTACCGCTCGAACAAAACGTTCAAACTGCCCTCGCCTTCACTCCGATGAACGAAAGCGGTAGACAGAGACTGCAAGAAAAAGTAGCGCCCTCCCGCTCGGCCTGGCAGCAGCTCCTACAGTCGCACGACGATTCGTTGCCTGTGTGAGTGGAGGATCTGGCGATTTGTCGTCAGCAAACAACAATTCTTCGTAGCGCCGCGCATCGGAGTTATTGTCTTTTCCGCTTCAATCCAATAGCCTGAAATTCGTGAATGCCGTGATTCTCAGTAGAATAAGTCGCTTGCCGAGAAGCAGGACTGTTCTTCTCACCGTTTTAGCTCTGGTAGTTGCATTGCTGGTTTTCGCGTCATCCGCTCATGCTTCGTGCCGCGACCCGGACGTGGCGCGGGGCTTTGGATCCGTTGCTCACGCGGCGGATGTTGATGCCACGATTCAATACTTTGGTCACAGCTTTTTTCTTATCACCACCAGCAAGGGAACCCGCATTGTTACTGACCCACTAGGACCGGGCTGGTATCCCAACCCCAATGTTGTCGCCGACGTGGTCACCGTCGGGAAAGAAATGTACAACCACAATGCTGTCGAAATAGTCTTGGGAAAGCCGCTCATCCTGCGCGGTTTGATCAACTATGGGGCGGCCTGGAACAAAGTCAGCACGACCGTCAAAGATACGCTCATCTACAACGTGCCCATCCATCAAAACGCCGAAGTCATCGAAGGAATCAAAGGGTCTGCGTTCGTCTTCGACTTGGGGACGCTGTGCATAGCCCATCTGGGAGATTTGAGCCAGAAGCTGAACGAACAACAGATCAAAGCATTTGGCAAGCTTGACGTTGCTCTCACACCGATTGGTGGAGGCCGAACCATGGGGCCGGAGTTAGCGAGAGAGGTTTTGGCTCAGCTCAAACCCAAAATTGCGATTCCCATGCATCATCGAGACAACCCCTATTTGATTCAACAATTTACGGCCGGTCTCAAGGCACAGAGTATGAACGGCGATTTGCTAACGCTGAGCAAGAGCACCCTGCCCACTTCCTTAGAAATCCGGGTGCTTCAACCTCGTGGCGCGATGAGTTACATGAATTACAGGTCATGGTAACTCGTCATCAGTTTGTGAAACCAATTAGAATCAGAGCAGGCAGCCAGCCTTGAAGCACTTCTTCAGAGGTTTTCGCCCCACCGGTAACTCCTTTGCGCGACGGTCATGAAAAAACTTCTTGTTCTCCAGCACGTGCCGCACGAAATCCTCGGCACTCTGAATCCGCTGCTCAAAAGCGCGGGGTTTCGAATTCGCTACGTGAATTTTGGTCGCCATCCTGATGCCGAGCCAAGCCTGGACGGCTATCACGGCCTGGTAATTCTAGGCGGCCCGATGAGCGTTAACGACTCCGCTCGTCTACCTCACCTCATCACCGAAATGAAACTGATCGAAGAAGCAATGAAAAGGGATCTTCCGATGCTAGGCATCTGCCTTGGCGCTCAATTGATTGCCACGACTCTTGGAGCCAGAGTCTATCCCAATAGAGAAAAAGAAATCGGCTGGTATGACGTCAGCCCCACAAAAGATGCTGAAAGCGATTCGCTACTGGGCGTCTTTCGCAGCGCAGAAAAGATCTTCCAGTGGCATGGAGACATGTTCGATATTCCACATAGCGCGAAACACCTGGCGTCGTCTCTGCTTTGCAGTAACCAGGCCTTTCGCTACGGCACGAAAGTCTATGGACTGCAATTCCACCTAGAAGTAGATGAACCGATGATCCACCGTTGGCTCAAAGTTCCGGAAAACCAACAAGAGATCGCTAGCCTTACCGGTAACATAACTCCAGAACGAATTCACTCGGAGACTCCGCAACATATTCACCGCTTGCACGAGCTGAGCCATCACGTGTTCGGTGGATTTATCAAATTATTCGCTATGGAAAAGGTGCGGCGCCGCCTTTTCTCAAGATAATCCATAAATCATGAGCGGGGCGATTCACTGAGAATGCTACTCGCTTACCACAGGTGCGCGTTCCATTCAGGGTTCGCGCGAAGGATTTTCACCGATCTGGAATTCGCGGACATGCGGAAACCACAATGCTAAGACCGCAACGATCGACAAAATAATCAATCCACCAGTCATGACCGACAGCTCAGCTCCGACAATGGCTGCAAGGGCGCCGGCTTGGAACTGCCCTAGCTGAGGCCCGCTGTTGGTAAAAATGCTGTTGATAGATGCCATGCGGCCTCGCAGTTCGTCTGGTGTAGCGAGCTGATTGATAGTGGCGCGGAGAATCGCACTAATCATGTCACCAAAACCTACACCAATAAGAAAGAGGACAGACAAAATGAAAACGTGTGATCTTGAGAATAGCACGATGCAAATACCGTAAAGAGCAACTCCGGTGAGTATCCCGTGTCCGGCATGACGTACCTGGCCCATACGACCGAAACTCGCAGCTCCGAGCAAAGAGCCGACAGCGCTTGCGGCGTAGAGCACTCCCATTCCCTTTGGCCCAACGGCGAGAACATCTCGCGCGTAGATAGGCAGCAGCGCGCGAACCGTTCCGAAAATGTTGGCGCCGAAATCCATGATCAGCAACGGAAAGATGACTGCATGTCCCCACACGAATGCAAATCCGGCCCGCAGCGACTTGAAGGTTACGGTCCTCCATCCTCCTCTTTCCGGCAATTCGGTCCGGATGAGCGTAAGCGAAAAAAGCATGATGAGCCATGAGACCGCGTCCACGGCGTAGCAGATCCCAGGACCCAAAAATCCTAAGACCAAGCCCGCGATAGACGGGCCGGCAATGACTGCGATGTAGCGCTGGGTGTTGGAGAGTGCGGTCGCGCGCGCTAGATCCTGCCGCGGCACTAGATTGGCAACCAGCGCTTGACGCGACGGCGACTCTAAGGAGTTGAAAAGAGCCAACAACATGGTTGCCCCGTAGAGAGTGAGCGACGTTGTTCGGCCTGCGAGAGTTATCAAGGCCAACGTTCCTGAAACACAGAATAAACTCGCCTGCGTACGTATCATCAGTCGTCGGCGATTCATGGCGTCTGCCAAGAGCCCGCCGAATAGAAGTATCCCCATTTGCGGCACGGCGCGCGCAAGCCCGACCAATCCGAGCTGGAGCGGAGAATTCGTCAATTCATAAATTTGCCAGGCGATGGCCACGGTGGTGAACTGGCTACCGACGCTGGACAAAAGCAGCGCGGTCCAGAAAATGCGAAAATCGCGGTGCCGCAGTGGAGAAGGCCGGCGGGGTTTCAATTCCGAAGCTCTACCGTTAAAGAACTGACTGCCATTGGGGGAAGTTCGCGCTATGAAGTCTTACATTGGTCGTGAGCGCGGTCAAAAATTTTAGCTACGCCCAACAGGCGACTTGGATTATCGGAGTGCTGGAATACTGGGTCCTGAATCTATATTGCATCATTTCAGTGTTCCAATTCTTGACGTATTAGAATGAAACCATCGGGCGCTATGAAACAGTGAGCCTTTCTCGACTGCCATTCTATTTCTGGCACGATGGGCAATAGAAGGCGCTGCGGTTTCCCAGCGCCACTCTTTTGATTGTGCTAGGGCAAACCCGGCACGCTTCGCCATCGCGATCGTAGACAAGCAAATGATTCTGAAATTCTCCGAACTTGTCATCGGCGTCGCGATAGTCTGAAAACGACGTGCCGCACCAGCGGATCGCTTCACTCAAGACGCTCGGAATCATGGAGGCAATCCACTCAACTTTCTTTCGTGTCAGCCGTGACGACCGGGTCGTGGGTCTGACCCCGACGCGGCCCAGAATTTCATTGGCGTAGATATTCCCGATGCCGGCCACCACCTGCTGGTCCAACAACAGATCGCGAATCCTCCGGTTTGACCGGCGCGTAAAGGAATATAGATAGCGACCGTCGAACTGCGCGTCGAAGGGGTCCAAACCCAAGGAGCGCAACTGCGGAAGATCCCGCAACTCGGCTTCCGGCACCACCAACGATAATCCAAAGCGGCGAGGATCATGATAGCGTAGTTCCTGGCCGCTATCGAGGACAACGACAATGTGATCGTGCTTTTGCTTGGGTGTGTTGGCAGGCACGTGAATGAGCTTCCCCGACATGCCGAGATGAAAAAGCCAGACATTTTGCTTTTCGAGATAAATTAAAATGTATTTCGCCCTCCGCGCGACATTAAGGATAGCTCGCCCCCGGAGCTGCGCTGGCAAATCGAGATCGATGGGATGACGTAAACGCGACTCAAATACCTTGACGCGCAGGATGCGCCGGCCCTTGAGATGCGGTCGCAACCCGCGGCAAATGGTTTCCACTTCCGGCAGCTCAGGCATATTTTGATTATCGGTCTTGGCTCGCAGGCGGTGTTGCCAGTGACTTCAATGAACGGCCAAGATTGATGAATTCATCCACGGTCAGTGTCTCACCCCGGCGGCCGGGATCGATTCCCTGGGCACGAAGAAAACCATCAATCGCCCCTCGATCCTGATTCAACCACGAAGACAACGCATTGCGCAGAGTCTTGCGCCGCTGTCCAAAGGCCGAGCGCACCAATCCTCGCATCAGCGAGATCTCATCGGCGGCGACGAGAGGCTTCTCATGGAGTTCGATCTTGAGCACCGTAGAACGAACGTCGGGCTTGGGAAAAAACGCTTCCGACGCCACCGATACTTTGTCCGTGACCCGACCGTGGGCTTGGCACCATACCGACAACGTTCCATAGGCCTTGGTCCCCGGCTTAGCCGCGATTCTGTCAGCGACCTCTTTTTGAACCATCAACACCAATGACGAGAAACGATCGCGCCAATCAAACAGACGAAAGAGCACGGGAGTGGAAATACTATAAGGCAAATTGGCGGCAAGCTTGAACTTGCGCGCCGGCAGCCATCGATCCAGAGAAACTTTCAGCACATCGTCATGAATCAGGTGAAACTTTGAATCTGTACCCAAGGGACTTCGCGTAAGCCAATCAGCCAGAAATGGGTCGACTTCAACCGCCCACACTTCCGCCGCAAATTTTACCAACCTACGCGTTAGGAATCCAAGCCCCGGACCGATTTCGAGCACCGCATCGCGCGACGAAAGATCCAGCAGGCGCAGGATCGATTCGATGACATTCTCATGAATCAGAAAGTTCTGCCCTAGCTTCTTTCGCGGTTTGAAATTGGTTCCCCCGAGTGCCGCGCGGACTTCCTCGTAAAGGGTCATCGTAACCCTTTCCACTCTATAACCCTACGACTGTAAGAGGGACTTATAACGTCAGATCGGCATCTGCGTTAAGACAAAAATCATCCCGACGACCGCGCTTGAGCCACTGATAACCGGCGAGGGCGATCATCGCGCCATTGTCCGTACAAAATTTAGGGGAAGGGAAAAAAGTCTCGATACCTTCCGCGGCTGTTGCCTCCCTCATCCTTTCACGCAGGCGACTGTTAGCCGCGACGCCACCCGATAACACGATCCGTTTCACACCACAGTCGAGAGCTGCCTTGATCGTTGGCTGCACGAGCATATCCACTACGGCCTCCTGAAAAGAGGCCGCGATATCCGTTTTTTTGGATTCCCACTCTTCCGGAGCTTGCGATTTTAGATAGTGCCACACCGATGTTTTGATACCGCTGAAACTGAATTCGTAGGTGCCCTTCTTAAGCCGAGCGCGCGGAAACCGGATCGCTCGGCGGTTGCCGTCTTTGGCGAGATTGTCGATGACGCGTCCGCCCGGATATCCCAACCCCATCATCTTCGCTACCTTGTCGAACGCCTCTCCTGCCGCATCGTCCCGTGTTCCACCCAGATAGCTGTAATCTCCGACATCCTTGACGCAGTAGAGCAAGGTGTGTCCGCCGGAAGCAAGCAGAGCGATGTAGGGAAAGGGAACCTCGTGCTCCAAATGAATGGCCAAGAGATGCGCTTCGAGATGATTGACGCCAACGTAAGGAATACCCCAGCGAAACGAGATTCCCTTAGCCAACGAAAGTCCGACCAGCAAAGAGCCCACGAGACCTGGACCATAGGTAACGGCGATACCGTTCAGATCCTGCAGGGTTATCCCGGCCGTGTGCAAAGCTGAATCGACGATGGGCAAGATATTCTCAATATGCTGGCGCGACGCCAGCTCGGGCACGATTCCACCGTAGGGACCATGAATCTGATCCTGCGACGATATTAAGTTGGCGAGAATATGGCGTCCGTCGCGCAACACTGCCGCCGCCGTATCATCACAGGATGTCTCGATACCGAGAACTAACATCTTCAACGTGGCGCAGCTTGAGCTTCCCCGGGAGCGCGGGACAAAGCGTCCGCCGCCGTGCGGTTGCCCGAATTCAAACCCAACGCCTGGGAATAGGCGGCTTCTGCCTTCTCGGTCATACCCAAGGCGCGAAAATTTTCCCCGCGCAAGGCGTACACTTCAGCGAGCCAAAACGGCTCTCCGCTAAGGCGAGATTCTGCGACGTCCAGAAAGGCAAGGGATTCTTTGTAACGCCCGAGACGATAGTGCGTCTTCGCCAAGTAAAAGTAGCCGTAGGGATTGGTGGAATCAATGACGATGGTTTTTTCGAAGCGAGCCAGCGCTCGGTTCGGATCGCCGGCGTCGAGCAGTTTTCGACCTTCCTCCGTGAGTCGAAGCGAAGCAGCACGTTGCGGCGACGTCCCCGGCGTAATCTTGGCCAACAGCGAGCTATCATCACGCAATGCAGGCGCCGAGAGGTCAGGAGCAATACGATTTTCACCGGGACTCGTGTCCTTGACCGATGGCTTCGTCACAGGTGGAACTATCGACCCTGTTTTCAAGTCTTGCTCTCTGATTTTCGCTTCCTGCGGCAGCGACCGTTTCGCGGCTTCCGGCTCCGGTGCCGGCGCGGGCACAGCCTGCGGGATTTTTGCCGTCGAAGGCGCGCCTGTCGAAGAAGGAACCGGCGTGCGATAAGTCTGGGGCGGCATGCAGCTCGCCGTCGCTGTAACCACACACGCTATAATGAGTGGGGACGAAAATGTCCGCGGCCACTTTCCTATAATGGGATTCATATCGAATAATAGCGCGGTTTCAATCGAATTTCGAAACCTGCAACGAGCTTCCCGGATGCAGCGGGCAGTAACCCGTCGGTTCATCGCCTTCCATAAATGCCTCACGCAAGACGTAGGGACAATTGGGAGTTGCAAGCTGACCACTTAATGGATCGATCTCCGCGATCTTGATACCTGGAGGTGGGACGAAATCGGTAATAGGCGTGCCCGCTGTCGCACGCTTCATAAACTCCGTCCAGATCGGCAGCGCGGCTTGGGCACCGGAGAGATTGAGCTTGCTTTGATTATCGAAGCCGACCCAAACCACGGCCAATAGATCAGGCGTATAACCGACAAACCAGGCGTCCTTGTAATCGTTGGTCGTCCCGGTCTTGCCCGCGGCCGGTCGCGTAAATCCCCACCGTCTTGCGACATCTGCGGTGCCCCGATCCAGCACACCTTTGAGGAGATAATTCATCATGAAGGCAATTTGCGGGGAAATCACCTTCTCGACCCGCACATCCCGTTTTTCCACTACCCGGGAATCAGCGTCCATGCGCGCATCGCCCCGGCGATGTTGCAATGGACGATCCACCCTGCGCAAGCGTCGTCACCGCATCGATACCGCGACGGCCACCAGCTGGTCTTCGAATTGCCCGCCGTCG
>Ga0209684_1000043_pt1 | contig 21240 bp, 17 predicted proteins | sample PanSoiPlot6MoBio_FD_188322 | JGI IMG/M metagenome (GOLD analysis project Ga0209684, IMG submission 188322) | Tropical forest soil microbial communities from Panama analyzed to predict greenhouse gas emissions - Panama Soil Plot 6 MoBio (SPAdes)... | ecosystem: Environmental > Terrestrial > Soil...
CGTCCTGCGCTTGAAGTCTTTGCGCGGCTCCTCAAAGGAGGACTGGCAGAGGACTTAAGACGCGCGCTGATGGTCCTGTTCGTGGGGCTCCCAGCCGACCGCGCTCAAAACAGCGTGGCGCCCGGAAAATACGTTGTGCGCAATATCATCGGTCTGGATCCGCAGAAGGGCGTTTTAGGAGTCGCTGAAGAGGTGACTGACGGTGAGGCCATGATTTTTACGCTTCGCGACGGAGAGAGAGCGCGGGAGGACCTAAACCAAATGCTCCGGCGGCAAGCCGAAAAGCTGGGTGGAAAGAAACCTGCGTTTGGCGTTTACTTCAATTGTTGTGCGCGGGGAAGCTCGCTTTACGGGATTCCCGGCATCGATTCGGCCTATATCAGTCAGGCGTTGGGCGAATTTCCGCTCATCGGCATGTTCGGTGGCTATGAGCTTGCGCCGCTGGGGCCGGCGAATCACCTATTTGCCTACACAGGTGTGCTGGCGCTGATTACCGAAAGGTTGAACTAGGTTTTACTTTAGATTAGCGAAAGAATTGCGCCTCGCGCATTTCGAATTCTCTTCTGACGATCCAAAATAGGGTAGGATAGTTACGCTCTGCCGATCCGCTTGCGTTTGTTGGCGATGTAGTCCACCACAATGTAGTTTCCCATCTGGTCCGGCGAGGTGTAGAAGACTCGGCCGGTGTTGAGTCGGGAAAGCTGGTCGATAAAACCCTGCCGATAGAAGTCGGCGCCCAACATGAAAGTGTTGATCTTGATACCGCTCTGGGTACAACGTTTCACTTCTTTCAAGGTTTCGTGAACGATGCGGCTGTGCAACAATGCGGATCCCCAGCCACTATGCAAGCGGCCGCCGCGGTCCAACGTTGCCGCCGTGGGCTCGCCGTCGGTAATAAGAATGATTTGGCGGTTCGTCGTTCTGTGGGAGCCGAGGAGTTGTCTCGCAAAGCGCAGCGCCTCTTTGATGTCGGTGCCGTGTTCCATGAAATAGGTGAGCGAGACGATGGAGGGCAAATCTTCCGCCTTGATGAGCTTGGCATTGGATCGAAACGCTACCAAGTGGAGCGTATCCTGGGGATATTTGGTTTCGATTAGCCGGTGCAGCGCCAGCGCCACTTTCTTGCCCGCGTGCAGCGCATCGTTCATCAGCATCGAATAGCTCACATCGATGAGCAACGCGGTTTCGCTGGCGGTGGAAAATTCCACCCGATGAACGACGAAGTCCTCCGGTGCGATGCGCAGCGGCGCGTCTTTCTTTTTTTTCTCCAAAGCATTCAACAACGTTTCCCCGATGTTAACACTCATCGGGTCGCCGAACTCGTATTTCTTGGTTTCTTCCAAGCGTTCCCCTTGGGACCCGCGGGACGAGGTCGTGTGGTTGCCCCAACGGCTCTTGTTGAGCATTTGAAATATCTCGCGCAGCGCTTTGTCGCCGATTTTTCTCATCCCCTTGGGAGTGAGCTTCAAACCGTGGCTGGTGCGGACAATGTAGCCTTCTTCTTCGAGCATCTGCTCGACGCCTTTCAAATATTTCAGCTGCTCATAGGCCTCTTCGCCCAGGATGTTGCGTATTTCCTCGAGGTCGAGATCAGCGGGGTCGCCCATGCCGCGCTGGCCCCAGCGGAGGAAACGCTCGAGACCGCGCAATTGCCCAAGGATCTGGCCGGCCTCTCCCATCCCCATGCGCTGCGAGCCCTGGAATGGGTACTGATTCATGAGCTGTTCCAGTTGCTGCATCTGGTTCATCATGTCGCTGAGCTGCTGGAGCTGTTCCTGAGTGAGCGAGTCGAGATTTTCCAGTAGATTATCGAGATCATCGACGGCGGCATCCAACATGTTGGGAAGATTCTTGAGAAAGTTCTCGTCTTCCAAGAGTTTGTTCATCCGGTCCAGCATGTCCATCAGCCCCTGATAATTCTGGCCGGCCATGTTTTGTGATCGCTGCATGCCGCGCTCGGAGATCTGGTGCTGTAGCCGGTTGCGCAACTCTTGATAGCGCTGATAGGCCTCTTGCATCCGCCTCTGCATCTCGTCCATGTTGTCGGCGTACTTGCCCGAGAGCCGTTCCATGAAGTTGCGCATCTTGTCGTGGTAGGCCTCGAGCTTTTCCGCGAGGCTGCTGAGTTTGTCGCTGAGCGCTTTTTGTTCTTGAGGGGTCAGTTTGAAAGAATCTGGGGAATACTTGTTGAGCAGCTCTTTGCGCCTTTCCTCCGCCTCGCGAAGAAAATCTCGCATCCCTTTGACCGAACGTTGTCCGTCTTCCGACGTCAACCCGCGGCGCATGAGATCGCGGAGGGCTCTTCTTACTCCTTCTTCCTCCAGGAGGTTATCAGCGAGGTGTTTGAGCAGATCATCGGTGGTGGGAAAAAGAATCTGCTGTGTACCATCCCATTGGGTGTAGCGGTGAATTCTCATTATGCCCCGACTATAGCGCAGTTTGACGACGAGTCAAAGCCTTGATGGTTCCATGGGAGAGGGTTCAAGGTGCGCCTCTGGCGCATCCTGAGCTTTGAAGGATCTATCCGGGGAAGAAAGATCCTTCACTCCGTTCACGACAGGCTTGGAACATTTGAGCGTTTGAACAAGTGTCGCTCGCTTCTGTGATCGTTTCTCTGAGACTCGCTCCTCGCCATGAATAATGAGTAGCCCAGGTGGCTGCCCAGGGGCAGGTGTGGCCGAACGTTTCAGAATGAGTTATGAGTCTAGAATGGAGTCGCAAAATTCGCGTTAAGGTATGACTTCTTGCGAATATCTTATTATTGGAGCAGGTTTTGCGGGTGCAGCCACGGCTTACCACCTGACGCGCCGGGGGATTACCGACGTCTTACTTTTGGAGCAGGAGGCAATTCCTGGATTTCACTCTTCGGGGCGCAACGCAGCGATGATTCGCCAATGCGTTTCTGATCCGGCTCTCGCTCAATTGGCGCGCGATGGCGCCGCGTTCTTGCACCGTTTCCCGCCAGACTGGCCGGTCCCGGTTCAGTTCAAACGGAACGGTTCCTTACTTCTGGGAATGGGAGAAGGGTGGGAGAAGCTCAAGCGCGATGCCGAGGATGGACGCGCATCGGGAATCGATGTCGCCTTGTGGAGTCCGGCGCAAGCGAAAAACCACGTTCCTGTGCTCAAAGATGCGGAGTTCGACGGTGCCGTGTGGTGTGCGAGCGACGGAATCATCGACATACACGCGCTTCTCTCCGGCTATCTGAAAGCATCGACGGCGAAGGGAGCGCGCATTCGCTACGGCGCCAAAGTGGGGGCGATTGGAGCCGGAGGGAGTGATCGTCTTCACGTCGTGATAGAAGGGGAAACCATCAAACCCAGGATGCTGATCAATGCTGCCGGCGCTTGGGCCAATAGTATCGCCAGGATGGCCGGTGCAGCCGACCTGCCACTGCGTCCTTGTCGACGGCATCTCTTTGTATCGCCGCCGTTGGACTGGGTTGACCCGAGCTGGCCCTTTGTCTGGGATGTGAGCCATGACATTTACTTCCGACCTGAAGGCGAGGGGTTGCTGCTTTGCGCCTGCGATCAAGTTGAATTACCGCCGGGCGATCCGCCCGTGGATGCGGCGGTGGGTGAGCTGCTCGCGGAAAAGATCGAGCGCTATATGCCGGCTCTTTCTAAAGTGAGCATAAACAAGAGTTGGGCAGGATTCCGGACTCTTAGTAGTGACGGCCGTTTCGTTATCGGTCAGGATCCGAAAATCGCCGGCTTCTTTTGGATAGCGGGATTGGGTGGCCACGGTGTCACTACCAGCTCGGCGGTTGGCGCTCTGGCTGCAGATCTGATTGCAGGCAACGGCGATAAAACATCCAAAGCTTTCTCGCCAGAAAGGTTCTTTTCGTATAGGAATTGATGGGTATCCCTTCGCTCCACCCATCCTACGGAAGTTCGTTGCCGTTAATAACCTCAGCCCTGCGTATCGATCGGATGTAGGGGCACGGCATGCCGTGCCCCTACAGGTTTTTCGGCAGCAGGATGACGCTGCCGTTGACGGGTATCCCTGGCTCGGCTAAATCTCCATAGTGTTACGGTGGATTGGGGTAGGTTCAAACGCAGAAGTATCATTCGGCAACGGGGGACGCAATGCAATGAAGATAGAATTGGGAAAGAAAAGCTCGGCCACGGAGGCGAAAACGATTGTCGATGAACTGTACGACAAGGTGCGCGACAGATGGGAGGTCAAAGTTAACCAGACGCCATTCATGCGCCAGCTCGCAACGGGCAGGCTCCCGTTAAAGGTACTCCAGACGTTTTTTCGCAACTGGGGCGCCTACACCATCGAGATCAACACGCTCACGGCCTGCACTTACCACAAGAATCTCACTTTTTTTAAGGTCCATCGCGATTTGATGGCGCCCATTGGAGAAAAAATCGCCGATGAGTTTATACATCCGGAACCGCCGGGTCATTTTCTAGTAATGCTGCGAACGGCCAAGGCCTTCGGCCTCACCGAAGAAGAGGTTTTTTCAACGCCGATGTTGTCTGAGTTCCGTGCCAAAATCGATTTCATGCGCAGCATCGTCTACGAGGGAACCGCGGCAGAGTGGTATGCCGCGGTTACGACGGAGGAACAAATTGGCCACTGGTCCGCGGTCTGCTACAAAGCACTGACAACGCATTATGGCTTTGACCGGGAAAAAGCGACTTACTTTGCGACCCACGTCGAGGCAGATCTTGGAGAACACGAAGAGGGTGTCATGGGCCACGCAAGTTTCAATCGCATGGCGTTGCAGCGCTTGCTTGAGAGCGGCATGGCCGACGAGCGGCCAACCTACGGACTGGAGTATTGCGCCATGACGTCGGTGGATTTGCACGGCGTGATGTTGCGTGCCGCGATGGAAGAAGCGGAGCGATCGTAAATCACTGAGTAACGGCACGGCATATCAACGTGATCTTGGTTTCCATAAATTCTCTCTTTAGAAAAGGGGGATCTCTCGACTGTGAGGATGGTCAAAGTGCCCAGTTTCCTAAGAGGGCGAGGCCGTGGAATTCATAACGTCGCCGCTTTTGTGGTGGTGCTCGCGGCCAGCTTGTTCGTTGCCTCTTCGGGCTGGGCTCTGGAGCGCATACGCATCGCGCTTTCCGTCCGTAATGTAGTTTTCTTGCCGTTTTACTATGCCAAGGATACAAAAATCTTCGACCGGCACGGGCTCGATGCCGAGTTGATTCAAATGCGCAGCGATCTTCAACTAGCCGGTTTGATTTCAGGGGAAATCGATTTCACACCCGCGGTGGGTCCGGCGACGTTTGGTATCGCTAACGGCATGCCGCTTAAGGCGTTGGCGATCCTTTACCGGGCGCCGCTTTTTTCCCTGGTTAGTCCGACGAACATCGCCAACGTGAAAGAGCTCGAGGGGAAGCGCGTGGCGGTATCGCGCATCGGTTCGGACAGTCACCGCTTTGGTTCGTTAATGATCGAGAGCGGTGGCGCCGACCCCAAAAAAGTCACCTTTATTCAGACCGGAAACACGACGGTTAGTTTGACTGCCGTGCAGCAAGGGTCAGTGAATGCCGCGGTGCTCAGCCCGCCATTCACGGGCATGATGGCGGAAAGGGGTTTCAAAATCCTCGCGCGCAGCCGATCGCTCATTGAGTCTCCATGGCTCGGCCTAGTGGCCAGCCGCCAGAAACTCGACAAACAGGCCGAGCAAACGCGCAATGTCCTGCGCTCCATGCGCGATGTGATCGTGGCGATCCGGCGCGATAAGCCGGCCATCGTGGCTTACATTGAAAAAAATTTCCAAGTCAGCGCTGCCAACGCGACCGAATCCTGTGAAGATATCAACGGGGTAATCCTGGAATCGATGATGATGCGGGACGATCAGATCCAGAAATATCTCGACAACGCCTATGCGCGGAGTGAAATTCCTAAGCCCCTTTCAGCAAGCGACATGTTTGACTTCTCATTGGTGCGGAATTTGAAATAACAATGCGAACATAAAGGAGGCGACCATGAGCGGAAATAAGGCAACGCCGCTGGCTCTGGCGGTGGGCTATCATCTCCGGGCGCAGCCCCTATGGGACGGGCGGGTCGGGGTGGAAGGATTTGATCTCACAGCGACTTATTTCAAGAACGATGGCGAGCGTCATGGACAATTCCTTGGCGGCAAATTCGACGCGGCGGAATTCTCTTTGGCGCTGTATCTCCTATTGAAAAGCCGTGGCGAGCCGCTTGAAGCGATTCCGGTCTTTCCCAATCGCAAATTCCGGCACGCCTATATCTTTGTGCCGGAGAATTCACCGCTGACCGATCCGAGGGAGCTGAAGGGTAAGAAAGTCGGGATTCCATCGTGGTTGAATACCTGTGGGTTGTGGGTTCGGGGGATTCTCCATGACGAATACGGCGTGCAAAATGAAGACATTCAGTGGAAAGCGATGCGCAGCGAAGTTCCACTTGATCCTCCCAGCGGCACGCAGATTGAGCTTCTTTCCGGCAATGCGAAACTTCCTGCCCGGCTCCTCTCCGGTGAACTTGACGCGATAATCGTTCCAGATTTTCCCGAAGAAAGTGGGATTCGCAGGCTCTTTCCCGACTCAAAGAAGGTCGAACAGGAGTCTTACCGGCGCACGCAAATTTTCCCCACCAGTCACGCAGTCGTCATCCGGCGCTCGTACTTTGACAAGAATCCCGGCGTGGCTCCGGCACTTTTCCGCGCCTGGTGCGAAGCGAGAAATCTTGCGCTGGAGGACGACGAGGACGCCACCTTTTCTAATTTCGCCTGGGTGCGACAGGCCTGGGAAGAGCAAAGAGCGGTGATGGGCTCCAATCCCTGGCGTTTCGGAATTATGGGCAATGAGAAAACCCTCGAAGCGCAAATCCGTTATGCCGGAGAACAGGGATTATTGGCGCGGAAGATTGGTATTGAAGATCTCTACATTAGAATGGACGAAGTTTAACATCGGATTCAGGAATAGTTATGGCAATCATCACACATCAGCATCACGGTCACGACCACGGCGACGGCGCGGGGCCGCACACCCATCTCACCAGCGTCGGCATCGATATCGGCTCATCGACGTCGCATTTGATGTTTTCCGAGCTGCGCATCGGCTATCCGTCGCTGCACCAGCGCAAGCCCGTGGTGCTGGAACGAAACGTTATCGCACGCTCGCGCATATTGCTGACTCCGTTCACCGGTGATTGGAACATCGAAGCGGGCCCTCTGAAAGCCTTGGTAGACACTACCTTCAAAGAAGCGGGATTGACGCGCGAGGAAATCGACACCGGCGCTGTAATCATCACCGGCGAGGCGGCGCGGCGCGATAACGCCGCCAAGATCGCGGAGCTTTTCGCGGACCAGACCGGCCGGTTCGTCTGTGCCACAGCGGGGCCGACTTTGGAAACGATCATGGCCGCCTACGGATCGGGAGCGGTGGTTAAAAGCCACGAGGAAGGATTCACCCTCATGAACATCGACCTCGGGGGTGGGACGACCAAAGTCAGCGTCATCGAAGGCGGCAGGATCAAGGGAACTACCGCGATCAACATCGGCGCGCGATTGGTTGCTTATGAGGGAACGGGAATCATAACTCGGCTGGAAAAAAGCGGCCGGAGATTCCTCGACGATCTGGGCTACAATTTGCAAATCGGAGACAAGATAGACGAAGAATTGCGCGCGCGAATGGCTACCCGTATGGCGCGCGCATTATTCGACGCGCTGGCAGATGGAACGGCGCCGTGGAACGATTTCTTCGTCATTGCGCCTTTGCCGGACAACCCCAAAGTAGACGGTATCTTATTTTCAGGCGGAGTGTCGGAATATGTATATGGTCGCGAAGCGAGCGTATTTGGCGACCTGGGACCTTACCTCGGCCGGGAAATTCGAAACGAAGCCGAGCGTCGTGGCTTTACGGTGTTCGATGCAGGCGAAGGGATTCGGGCGACGGTTATCGGCGCCTCGCAATATACGGTGCAGTTAAGCGGGGAGACGATTCACGTTCCACCGGCGGCGAAATTGCCGGTGCATAACCTGAGAGTTTTTGTGGTCCACGTTGATTGGGAAGCGCCGGTTGCGGAGCGAACGTTGAGCGCGATCATTAGTACTTTGCAAAACCGGGATCCTGAAGTTTGCGGCTCGCCGTTTGTCCTAGCGTTTTCCTCGCCGCCTTTTCTCGGCTATGGAGCCGCGCAGGATTTGGGCAAGGGAATCGAACACGCCCTCGGCAGACTCAGGGCGGAGGACCGGCCCGAGGTGCTGATCTTCGAACAGAACGTCGGGCGCGTGGTCGGCGGTGTCCTTTCTTCTAAGTGGAGCCTTCCGTGCATCGATGAGGTTAGTGTTTCGGAGCTCGACTTCGTCGATGTAGGCGAGGTGGTGCCCGAGGAAGGCTTTGTGCCGGTAGTGGTGAAGAGTCTGGCGTTTGGGGTGTAACCGATGCAGAAAAAAATTCCAATTTCGAAATGGAGAAGATGCAAGGAACTAGAATTCTAGCGGAGGTAGCCATGAGTATCGTTAAGGAACTGACCGCGACGCTAAACCAGATGGTCAATGATCAGTTCGATACCCCGGAGGTGAAACATTTTTTATCCGTCCCGCTGACGATGGAGCGGGCACGGTTTTTCGTAGTTTTCAACGCTCACTATACGGCCAACCGGCGCGATTGCTGGGGTTACGTCCAAGGCGCTGCGCCACTCGAGGTGAAAAAGCTGATTTGGGAACACGAGAGCGATGAGCTGGTAAACGATCCCCGCTGCAACATGGACCATTTTTCGCTAGCTGTGAAACAGGGAGAAGTCATTGGTTTGACGCGGGAGGATTTTGACAACGCCGTAATCCCTCCGTTGATCAAGGCATGTTTCTATGCCTGGACCAACATCGCTATTCGCAATCCCTGGCTTGCGGCCTTCACTTCTTCACAGATGCTCGAACGGCGCAACAATGGAAATATCGTCAAGGGCGGCGGAATGTCCTTTCGCCTGGGACAAAAATTTGAGAAGGAACTGGGGATCAATTTGAAGAAGATGGTCTCCCTGGACGTTCACGTCGCGGCGGACATGGATCACTCCGATTCCATGTCCGAAGTGTATGAGCGCTACGTGAAAACTCCCGAAGATCGCGACATGGTTCTCTATGGAGCCGAGGAGTCAATGACCATCGATCGCGCGTTTCGTGGCGCCATGGCCTATTACATGGAGCGCATCGAATGAGCGTGGGGCGTTTTCCCGGACCGCCTACTTCGGTGTACGCAGAAAGAACGTTTGGCCGGTCACGTACTTCGTGGCGTCCGATAGCAAGTAGCGGGTCAATCCAACGATTTCTTCTTTCTTGGTCAGTCCATCCAATAGCGGCGGGATCGCTTCTCTTTTTTTAAACTCCTCGGGCGTCGAACCGGACCTGGACATGGGCGTGTCGGTGGCGCCGGGGCAAAGGGCGTTTACGGTAATGTTATAGGGCGCCAGCTCCACCGCCAGAGATTTGGTAAAAGCGATAATGCCCGCCTTGGAGGCGGCATAATGCGACGCACGAGGTTGCCCGGCAACACCGCGGCCCGACGCGATGCTCAGGATGCGTCCCTGTTTTTTTGTGATCATGTGTTTGGCAACGGCTTGGGAGCAGAGAAAGGTTCCTTTGAGGTTGATCCGGAGCACTCGATCCCAGTCCTCCTCCGGCATGTCGACGACTGGCACGCGGGTCAATACGCCAGCGCCGTTGAATAGGTAATCCACCTGACCATATTTTTGCAGAGTTTGTTGCAGCATCGCGGCGACGCTTTCCTTGTCGCCTACGTCTACGTGAATAGCGGTGGCCTCTCCTTTTGCCGCGCGGATATCCGCAACCGTTTTTTCTGCCGCCTCTTTGGCGTAATCCGCCACCACAACTTTCAACCCGTCCGCGGCCAATCCATGACAGATTTCCGAGCCGATACCACCGGCTCCGCCGGTAATGATGATGACTTTGTCCATGACGTTCTCTCCCGTTTCGATTTGGCTTTTGGCGACGCTATCACCAGCGAAAGCGTGTGGTCAATACGATAAGTGCCTTCAATGCACGAAAGGCGCGCGGTGAGCTATTGCTCCACTTCCCTGGAGACTGTTCGCAAAATCAAACTATTAATACAGCATCTTATTTGTTTCTTTCCCTTTGACAACGGTGAGAGTGATGAGAGCTATTGCCGCTTCGCTGCGACAGCCCATCTTCGCGATACAAATCGATAGACATTCGTAATCAGGCGCCAAGCCATCAGAACGCTGATCCCACTCCAAATGCCGGTTAAGCCCCATCCCAACTGAAGGGAGAGCCAAGACAAGGGGACGAAGATTATCAAAGTGCCAAAGAGCATTGCCTTCATGAGGAAACGAGTGTCGTGGGCGCCAATGAGGAATCCATCGAGTACAAAGACGATCCCATTCGCTGGTTGAAACAATGCGAGCATAACGAAGATGCCGCCTCCAAGCGCGACCATGACCTCTAGACTAGGGGTGAAAAATCGAATGATCGATTCCTGTGCGCCGAGAAACGCTGCTCCGAAAAGACATCCGGCAGCGCCGCCGCAGACAATGAGGGTTTTCCCCATGCGGTACGCGGCATCCCTTTGATGCGCTCCTACATATTTTGCTGCGAGCGCTTGTCCCGCGACGGCGAGACCGTCGACTACATCGGAGCCAAGCATAAACAGTTGAAACGCGATCTCGTGGGCGGCAAGCGCGTTTGGCCCCATTCGGGCCACAGTTCCGGTTGCAAAGACCAGCGAGAAGCGCAGCGCTCCGGTGCGCGCTGCGAGATCGCGACCGATGTGAAACAGTGGCTGCAGCAGTGGCCATTGTACGCGCCACTCGCGTGGCCGGTAGGAGACTGTGGCGCCAGAAAAGAAAAATATGATCAGGGAGCCTGCTGCTCCAACAAACTGGGCAGTCCATGAGGCGATGGCGGCGCCGCGCAACCCCAACGCCGGCAAGCCCAGGTGACCGTAAATTAGCGCGTAATCGAGTACGAGGTTTGTCCCGCTCACCAGAAACGCGATGAGCATGGGTATCCTCGTATTCTGAACGCCACGAAAAAAACCTACGCTGGCATAAAACAGAAAGATAAACGGCGCACCCGCGACGCGAATTCGAAAATAGAGCACACCCTCGCGCAAGACAGTCTCACTAGCGCCCATCCCACGGTAAAGATGCGGCGCGAAATATATTCCTGCAGCAGCAACAAGCACTCCCCCAACGATCGCGACGAGCAAAGCGTGCAGATAAGTTTGCCCGCAAGCTTCAGTTTGATGGGCGCCATGTTGATATCCCACAAGAGTGGTCGTGCCGAAGATTAAAAAGGTAAATAGCCAGTAGATGCCGCCGATTAGCGCGGTGCCGATGGCACGGGCAGCGAGAGGTTCGACGCCCAGCCGGCCGATCATTGCGGTGTCCGCAATACCGAGGAGGGGGTCACTGGCAATGGCCAACATGGCGGGAATCGCCAAGCGCAAAATTTCTTGAAGATGGCGTTGGGAAAGATGTCTGGCGCCGTTGGGCGGTGTTTTCTGGTCTTCCACCTCGGGAGTCAAAACATCCGACGGACCGCGTCAGGCGGCGGGTTCCAGGGGAAGATCTCGGGGTGAACGATCTGAGCGAGAATTTCCAGACCGTCGACTAGTCGAGGACCGGGGCGGCTGAAGTAAGCGTGACCATTAACCGCGAAAACCTTGCCTGCCTTTACGGCTGGAATTTCGCTCCAACCATCAAGTTTTTGCAGGAGGGTACTTTCTTGCATCGTGCGCAGGACGTCGAAGCCGCATGGCATTAACACAATAATGTCCGGCTGAAACTTTAGGACTTGTGTCCACTGTATTTTTGCCGATGGTTCGCCCTTGCGGCCAAGACCATCGCTTGCGCCGGCCAACTCAACCATTTCGGGTATCCAATGGCCCGCGGCGTAAATCGGATCGAACCATTCGATGCAGGCTATTCGTGGACGAGACAAAAATCGCGCCCCATGCTGACGCACCGCCTCAACGCGCCGTTTTAGATCCAGAACCAGCGTTTCCGCTTTTCTATGCCGCTGCGTGGCCTCGCCAACTCGCAAGATGTCATCCAACACGTCTGCAAGGCAGTGCGGAATCAACGACACGATCGTGGGCGTGTGTGGCAAACACTGAGCTGCTTTAACCACGTCGTTGTAGTCAAGGGCGCAGACGTCGCACAACCCTTGGGTCAGGATTACGTCTGGCACGGCTGCTTTAAAAGCGTCGTCATCGATCATGTAGAGGTTTTTTCCGGCTTGTAAAAGGTCCCCTACTTGGTGATCGATCTCAGAACTGGTCAACCGACATGAATCGATGGCGCTGTGCACTACTACGGGTTTTTTCTTGGCTTCCGGCGGATAGTCGCATTCATGGGTTACGCCGACGATTTCGTCTCCCAATCCAAGGGCGAAGGCGATCTCAGTGGCACTGGGAAGAAGAGAACAAATGCGCATGGTCGATGATTGGCACAAGCGAAAATTTTATGCTGCTCAACCTAAACTTGGGTGCGGTGGGCGACACGCGCTTGCTGCGCTGCAATATTCTAATTTTTGTGCGCCTTTTCACCGAAGAAACCGTTCCGGCGACTGAAATTTCCGTGCCAAGTTGCGATGCATTTTCACACTACGATTCCGACGATGTGACCGATAATCGCGGAGATCGCCATGGCAAGCCCTCCGCCGAGCACGACGCGCAGGGAACCCCTGAGAGGCGGAGCACCACCGGCGCCGGCCGCGAGGGCGCCGCATACCGCTAGGCCGAAAAGCGCGAATGCAACCGTAAGTTGAATCCGACCGGCGGGTGTGCGCGCGAACATGCCGAGAAGTGGAATAATAGCGCCAATGGCGAACGAGATCGCCGACGCGAGAGCGGCTTGAAGCGGCCGCGCTGCCACGCTCTCCGAAATGCCGTACTTGACGCGGACGTTTGCTTCGATGGGTTCGGCTATCGAGATTTCGTTGGCTACCTTGCGCGCAAGCCCCGGATCTACCCCTTGAAGTTGCAGCGCAATAGCCAACTCAGTCAAAGCTACGTTGGGATATGCCTGGGCCAGACTCGCCTCGCGCTGGCGTAGAGTCCTCTCGAGGTCTCGCTGCGAGCTAACTGAAACGTATTCACCGGCCGCCATCGATGCGGCGCCCGCAACAAGGCCCGCAAGCCCAGCAGTCAGCACTGCCTGCATAGAAGCATTCGACGCCGCGACACCGACCATCAGCGCGGCCGTCGATACGATACCGTCGTCGGCCCCGAGCACCGCGGCGCGCAGCCAGCCTGAACGACTCGTCGGATTGTCGTCAATTTGATCGGTCGTGTGTTGCGCTGCTACGCTCATGTAGATGCCCGCCTTCTTTCTGTTGTAACGGTCAAAATTCAAAACCCTTTTTACCACATTGTCCTTTCTAAAAGAACAAAATGGCCGGCTCCTTTTGTGGATGGGAAAAATTTGTGCAGAATCGAACACGCAGGGAATTTAGAGCTCGTCGCTTTACGGGGGTCTTTCCCGCGAAACCTCTTAATTATACGAGCAAGCAGTTGCAGGCGTGGTTCGATGGAATCGATGAGGACGTACGAAACTTAGCCTTCCGTGGTCAACGGTTTCAGCTCGCGCTTTCCGAGACGGGTGATACCGCTTCCTGTGATCAGCACGTGCTCGCCGATCTGGACCGATCGGTTCTCCTTCCTGACATCTTGGATAGCGCTGCGCTTCATGCGGATGGCAGGCTTGAAGTCGAAGGCCATCCCTGGAGCCAGGACGATGTCCGACTCGCCTCTGGAATTTGCCGGTCCCAGTCGTGGTCGAGAGAGGTTGGCGATGCCGCTTGAATGGAGCACGACGCCAGAACGATCTTCAGCGTTGAGCTTTTCCGTCAGCTTCGCGTAGTAGTCGACTAGCTGGCCGCACGTGGTCTTACCGGGAACAATGGAAGCCACGCAGTCGTGAAAGATCTTGATGGCTGTCTCCATGGCAGCCCGATAGTAGTCATAGCCGGGGGTTTTCTGACTGCCGACGAAAATTGAGTGATTCACTTGTCCCCGGTAGCCCTGAACAGTGGCGTCGATTTCTTCGCTGATGATCTGCCCTTCTTTGAGCAGATCGTCGGTGGGGGCGCCCAGAGTAGTATTACCTTCGGCATCGAGGGCCATAGAGAGGCGGGTAGGATCTTCACCGGTCTCGGAAAACATCGCAACAAAGGTTTGCAGCCAAATGTCATTCTGGCGCTTTGACGGGGGCCGCGCCACTCGTCTGATCGTCTCGATCGCCTTTTCGCCCGCAGCGACAGAGAGTCGGATCGCCTCGTGCTCTTCGGCGCCCTTCATCATGGCTGATTCGTCGATGGGACCGGAATCCGCTCCCCATTTTTCTATGGGCAGGAACTGGAGCCCTGGAATCGCCGACATGATATTTTCTAGGAAAATTCCCGAAACCAGGCCTTCGGGATCGAAGCGGCTGCCGCTGAGCTTGGCCACGCCGATGCGCATCCCAGATCGATTCAATTCGAGCTTCTTGAGTTGTTCCGCTACCGATTTCGAACCTTCGCCTTGACTGATGACGAGCTTTCCGTCTGAGCGCCACGCCTCCAGTCTCTTCTCCCAAAAGCTCTGGTTGCGCGCGGTGGAGACGATGGCATGAGCTGGTTTGGAATCGTCGCGGGGAAATACGACGTCGGCGCTTCCTCCCCGGCCGCCAATTTGCGTGAGATAACGAGGGTAGGCCTGGTCGGAACTCGCGGGCGCGAGAATCGCATCGAGATTCCACTGAGGTTTCACCATCACGCGGCGGATCGCCTCCCATCGGCGGTCGCGCTCGGCGCGCGAAAAAGACGGATTCGATACATGGATCTGCGCTGCATTACCCTCCGCCGCGACCGCTTCATTACGCAGCGAAACTAGTTCGGGTAGGAGCGGAAGAGCGATGCTTGTGGATACGAAATCACGAAGAAAGCAACGCCTTGAAGTCTGATGAGGCGCTTCTGATTTAGATCTGTCCGGCATGTTCTTCCTCCAGATCAGTGAGAATGCCACTCGCTATGATCAGAGTCTGGCCCTGAGTTACAGTCCAGCCAGGTTCTTACCCTGGGAGACATCCATGATCATACGCGCGAGCAGGTACAGGCGCGGTTCGATGGAATCGATAAGGACGTACTCCGCATCGGCGGAGTGGGCGCCGTAGCCCTGCAGACCAAAGCGCTCGATGACCGGCGCCTTGGTATTGAAGGCGGCGAAAGCGGCGTCGGTGCCGCCGCCCTCCGCCACATCATCCACGACCAGTTCCTTGCCGATTTCACGGTAAATCCGCTGCGCATGCTTGGCGAGCGCCCGGGAGGCTGCGGTTGCCTCGAGCGGAGGACGGCGGCGCTCGAAGTTCATCTCGACTTTTGCGTCCGGCAAAAGTTGTTTTTGGATGCGCTCTTTAACTTTCTTTTCAATGGTGTCGTAGTCTGATGCGCGGAGCACGCGCACGTCGGCAATCGCTTGGGCGTTTGGCGGGATCATATTGCGCGTGGTTCCTGCGTTCGCTAGCGTCCAATTCATTTTGAGACCCACCGCTGGATCGGAAAGATCGCGCGTTTGGAGCACCTGGTGCGCGAGCTCGTACAGGGCGTTCACCCCCGCCTCTGGTCTCACGCCTGAGTGCGACGCCCGGCCTTTCACGGCGAGCGTGACGGAAGCGATGCCGCTGGTTGCCAACGATAACTTGTCGGATTCCGCGCGAGAGGATTCCACCGAAAAAGTTGCGTCATGCTCGGCCCCCAGCTGGGTGATCAAGCTGCGCGAACCCGGAGAGCTAAGCTCCTCATCGGCGTTGATCAGTACGGTAAGAGTGCCATATTCTCGGAAGTTCATCGCTTGCAGAATCGCCAGCGTGTGTAAGATCACGGCGATCCCTTGCTTGTCGTCAGCGATCCCCAGACCGTAAGCACGGTCTCCATCGATACGGAACGGTTGCTGCGCAATCATGCCGCGCGGGTACACCGTGTCCATGTGCGCGATGAGCAGGATCTTCTTCGTACCGGTGCCCGTGAATGTGGCCCGTACCATCCTGCCGATTTTTTCGGGAGTGTCTTCCATTCGATAAACGTTGCTCACTTCGACCAGCTCGACCCGATCAGTCAGGTTTTTTAGTCGCCCGGCGATTATATTGGCGAGTTTGTCGAGGCCCTCAAGGTCACGGCTGCCGGTCTCGATGGAAACGAGTTCTTTCAGAGATTCGAGCAGCGCCGGCTTCTCTTTCTTGGCAAGAGACAAGACCGGCTCAACGGCTTGTCCGTGTGCTTGAACCGGCATGCCCACCAGCATCAGAAATATCGCAACTTCAAAGTAACCAGACTTTTTGTCAAATTTCATGGCAGAATCTCCCTTCACTTCGTGGCGGAATGTTTTGACTCCATTCCAAAACATAGCTGATTCCCGTCCAGATCGTTAACGTCGAAGTTGCGCATCCCGTACGGATAATCCTTGGGCTCACTGAGGATTTTCGCGCCACGAGATTTGAACTCTTGATAAAGGCGTCCACATCGGTGACGAAGATGTTGACTGCGCCATGGATAGTACGCCACTACTTCTGTATAGCACGTTTTGAACACCCACCGATGCGCGGGCTTTTACAATGACTGTGTTAAATTGTAAAGGATGCGCTTGTTGCTTTCAGCTCACGTGACGGAGAGGCTCGAGCCTCGCGATTGCTGCGGCATGCTTACTCCGTAAAGCATGCCATAGGTCCCAATCCTGCTGCAAGCCAAGCCAAAAGTCAGCAGACATTCCAAGGACGTGCGCTAGGCGAAGCGCTGTATCAGATGTAACGCTGCGTTTACCGCGGATAATTTCATTCAGGCGAGGAAAAGAGACTCCTAGGCGCACTGCAAAGGCAGACTGGCTGATGCCAAAGGGCTTGAGAAATTCTTCCAGGAGCATCTCGCCAGGATGCGTCGGGGGTCTCTTGGAAGGCAACCGTCGCGTCACGGGGAACGCCGATAGCTCACCGCGCCGTTGACGCCGTTTAGTGGTAGTCCGTGATTTCAACTTGATTCGCATATCCATTCTCCCATTGAAAGCAGACGCGATACTGCTCATTGATTCGAATGCTGTATTGACCGACCCGGTTCCCTCGTAACCGTTCGAGCCTATTTCCTGGTGGAACCGCAAGTTCTACCAGATTACGCACACGATTAAGTTGGTCGAGCTTACGGCGAGCAGTTGCCCATAAAGATTTCGGACACGTGTTGCGCGCCGCTCGCGTATCGGCGCCATTGAATATGTCCTCGGTTCCGTTGTCGGCGAAGGAACCTATCACAAGTCATATTATAACGACCCTCGTGATAGTTCGCTAGTGGTCAACGAACTCTCACGTAAATACTACAGACAAGTAGGCTTATATATTTACATTTTATTATCGTCTAAATCCCCGCGAACCATTCATAGCCTTGATCTTCCCAATAGCCCCCTTTGCCTTGTCGGATATTTTTATAGTCGGCGACGAATTCGATGGCTTGAATGTATTTCGCGTGCTTGTAACCGAGTTGATTTTCGACCCGCAGGCGGAGCGGGGCACCATGCTCGATGGGCAAGGGGCGGTCGTTCATTTCGTAGGCCAGAATCGTTTGAGGGTGGCTAGCGTCGATCAAATCTATGCTCTCGTAATAATTGGTTCCTTGATCATCGGTGTCCATGCAATGGAGGACGACATAGTTGGCTTTAGAGCTTGGTTGTACGCGCTGGACAATCCCGGCCAGCGGAACGCCTTTCCATTTGGCGATGGCGCTCCATCCTTCGACGCAATCGTGACGCGTGATTTGAGTCCGAGAAGGCATGGACTTAAGCTCCGAAAGAGAAAATTGCACAGGCTTCGTCACCAGACCGGAAACTTTCAATCGCCACTCTGACCACTGCCGCGCCGCATCCGCCAAATAGTCCATCGTGATAGGGGGCGGGTTGCCATTGGCCTTGAAGTAGCGCGAGATATCCTGTGGAGAAAACTCTTGCGCGAGTTTATTTCTCGGTGTCAGAAAACGTTGGACGCGCAGATTCAAGTCCTCGGCGGAATCAAGTAGCGAGAGAAACTTTTTATTTTCCTGCAAGCTGTTGAACATTTTTTCACAGCCCGAGAGCAAAATTAGTCCAGCGCTTTGGAGAGCGCCGAAAAGCAATTTGCGCCGGGAAAGATCAAGCCTTGGGTTTTTCATCAGCATGACCCTCGTCTTTGGGGTTGCTTTCTGAATCGACTTTGCGCTCTGGCACTGGCGTTTGATCATTGGGTTTCGCATCTGCTTGTTGCGCACCCTCACCCTTGCCCTCTCCTTCGAGGGCGAGGGTAGGGACCCGAGCAGGAGAAGGTGACATCGTCGCAGTCTCAGATACGATTTCGACGTGAGTAGGAACCTTTTCTTTGTACCAACCGGTGACCATGGAGCGCATATTATTAAATACGCCGGTGGTCAGCACCATGAAAACATGACCGAAGGTAAAAGAAACGAAACCGAACGCGAGAAGAAAATGCACGGTGCGTGCCGCTTGCCGTCCACCGAACATGGCGGGCATCCAATGAAACGCCATGTCCAGCTGCGGCGACATGGCCATTCCCGAGAGCAACACCAGCGGAGTCAGGATGACAAAGACGCTGGTGTACGCCAATTTTTGCAGCGGATTGTACTCTCCCTCTTGAGGCGACTCGCGGCGCACATGCAGATAATAAAGAATCATCGCGGGGACCTTGGCGGCATCGTGGAAAGTGAAAAGAAACTTGCGCACGTGGCCGTTCAGAAGATTGTAGACGAAGTAGAGTAGCCCATTGAGGGCGAATAACCAGCCGAAGAAAAAATGCCACCGCCTGCCGCCGGCAAGCCAGAAATATCCCGGGATCGTTATCCAACTGGGAAAAGCCCGCGCCAGCGGGCCGGATTCCGTGAACTGAACGCCCAACACGCCGGTCGTATCCATCCGATGGCCCAACAGCTCAGTGTAACCCCGGACGTCGCCGTCTTCGTCGATAGCCGCGACGGAGAACAGAGCTTCGCGGGGCTCGGCTTTGCTGCCCCAGTGAAGATGGGGAAAAGCATTGAAAATCTGCAGCCCGCTCATAAACAAAATGACCAGGGCGATGGCATTGATCCAATGCGTTAGGCGAGTGACGCGGTTATGGCGGTAAACGAGAGGCTGCACGGTTAAGTCTTTCCCTCGGCTACAGCTGTTAATATTTTATAACGGCGTCCGATACCGATTACTACCAGTAGCCATATCACGGCCAACAAGGCATTGACACTGCTTAGTGCTTTGGGGCCAAGAGAAACCTGGAGGGTAAGAAAAACCAGCCCCATGGACAAAAGATCGCCCATGCGGACGAAGAGTGTGTCGATGGCCGTCTTGGCTTTGTATTTGACTTCTCTGCTGGTTGGCAGAAACAGCGCCTGGCGCGCGGTGTTTTGCAGCGAGTAGTCGGTGCTGTTTTCCAAAACTTTGGCGAAATGAATAGTGGCCAAGAGGGGTGCCAAAGCGACCATCGAGTAGCTCCCCAAGGCGATGATCGGCAAGAAAAAGAGCGATGCCGGGACGCCACAGAATTTGATTATTCGCGAAACCAGGAAGAACTGCGCCAGGGCGGTTACCAGACTGACAGTAAAAAAAAAGTTCCCATAGAAGCGCGCGATGAAGTCTTGCATTTTCTTTTGGGTGACAGCTTGCATGGACGAGGAAGGCGGTTCGAGGGGCATTCTTTGGCTGGTATCGGCAACGGCGACGCGCCTCGCTTCTTCAGTGACTTTCTGTCCCAAAAGGAATTCGCCTGTTGTGTTGACCCAATTCGAGCCGACCATTAAGGCTGCTATGAGAATAAGGTAAGGTTGGCCGGCGATAAGTTTGACGGCGCCTTGCCGGCCCAAGGGTCGTTCCGAAATACGCGCCCGGTTCGTATGACGAGCGCGCTGATTGACCCAAGTCAACAGCACCACAGACACTCCAAGAAACGCCGCCGTGACCAGCATTAGGCCGTAGGCTCCGAAGGACTCAAACAGTGAACCAGCAATTTTCGGACCCAGGACAGCACCAAGGGAGCCCCCGCACGCGATGATGGGGAAGAGTCGTTTTCCCTGCTCTTCGGAGTAAATATCGTTGGCGAAGGACCAGAATTGGGCGACGGCGAATAGATTAAAAATGCCGACCCAGAGAAAGAAGGGCACGCCCAGCGGGACCTGCAGGCGAGCAAGCAGATAGAAAACCAGCAGATTGAAAATAAAGAAAATCGTCACCCCATTCACGAGCTTGATGCGTCCGACTCGGCTTCCCACGTAGCTGTACACTGGCATAAAAGCCAAGAGCAAGAGAGCCTGGCCGGCAGCGGCGTAGCTTTTGACCACTGCGCCTCCTTCGGAAAGTATCAGCGCCTCACGCACGGTTTTGATGATCAGGTAACCTGTCAATAGCAGAAAAAGGTTCGTCATCATTAACAGCGCCGTATGGCCTTCGCCGGCACGCACATCGGAAACGAGCAACAGCAAGCGGTCCACAGCGGTTTCTTTGTCAGCGGCCGCGGGCTCACGCATAGACGCACGCTATGAGTTCATTGCAGCTCTTGTCAAATGCGGGACGGTGGGGCTGATTTGCGCGGTTAACACCTGAAGGGTTTTGCGGGCTGCCCCGATCTCCGGCTATCTTACCACGGATCCGCCAAAGGACGGATCAGCCACAGTTTTCAAGGCTGAGGCGCTGAGCACGCGTAGGAACCGATAAGATTCCGCTACGCGATCCCTTTCCCTAGCTCCGTCGTGCAAGGACATTGGTCTGGGAAACGCTCGCAATCCATCTCTCGAGCTTTTGCCAGGACAGGTTTGATTTCACCTCGTTCTTCCTTGATTTGCTCCCTTAGTCTTTGAGTGATGAACAGCCAGATCACCACCGTGGTTAAAGTAACCCATGCGATCCAGCCAGTGTCGAGGGGCATGGTAATGACTCCGCTGGGAGCCACACGTCTGAGCCAAAGTAAAATGGCCACCGCGCCGAGGGCTTCCGCGATTCGCGCGGCGATCCCGTCAACGACAATTTTTACCGCCGATCTCTCTGTGGATTCCACCGGAATAAAAGCTTGCTCCCAGATAGATCGATGCACGGACGACCGCAGTCCGCCTTCGGTTACACGCAAAACGGAACGACTAAGGGCGGTGGCGGCGGCGGTGGCGAAACTGGCCCCCCCGATCAGCGCAATCGGCAATACCATCAGCCCGCCGCGGAGTCCCACCCTATCCTGTATCTTAGGGGTAGCGAACAGTTGCAGCAGCAAGGAACTGAAATTCAACAG